>Ga0164295_10000744_pt1 | contig 27208 bp, 24 predicted proteins | sample GEODES006metaG_FD_111798 | JGI IMG/M metagenome (GOLD analysis project Ga0164295, IMG submission 111798) | Oligotrophic lake water microbial communities from Sparkling Lake, Wisconsin, USA - GEODES006 metaG | ecosystem: Environmental > Aquatic > Freshwater > Lake | place: USA: Sparkling Lake... | reverse complement strand
TTTTCAAACATACAGCGTTTTTTGAATAATGCCAGGGATGGAGAAAGGGGTCTAATGCTGTCGACGAGTGCTTCTGGTGCTCTTGCGACGACGTTGGGACCGTTTACGATGGCGCATGCTGCCTCCACCTCCTGCAGAACTGCTAGAAGAAGCATTTGGAGTATCGGTGGCGCCATGTTCTTGCAATAAATGAACAATTTCTGGATATCCGAGTTGTTGTGCGATGTTGAGCACCGTTACGCCTGCGCTGTTTCGGGTATTTGCATTTGCACCTTCTTCTAATAAAACAGCAACATCATTAATGCGATTGTCCTCTACTGCGGTTATTAAAGAATCACGGATGCGAGCTGAGTTTCTATTTACGGGTTTAGGTGGTACGTTGTTTCTATTGACTGGTTTAGGGGGCACATACATGGCAGATGAACTGCTACTGGCTCCCATAGACGATGAACTGCTTGCATTTGGAACATTTGGGTACGAAGCAATCCTTCCCGTAATGCGACGTTGGAATGGGACTGAAGCTCCAGGTGATACGCCAACTAGTTCATTATACATTGAAGACGAACTTGCTGCAGCAGAACTTCCACCACCTCCGCTTGAAGAGGAATTACTTGAGCTTGGAACTAGGGGACGAAAATATTTATCTATTTTTGGGGGTGCCGTGGGGCGGGGGGCCGTGGACAGTCTGCGCATTCTATTTAAGAGAGATTGGAGACCCGCATGCCTGTCAAGAACTGAACCGCCACCTCCAGATGCGGAAGATGAACTGCTTGAAGAATTGGGAGGTCGAACTACTAAGGTTCTTCTCATAAGAACATTAACACCATTGCCTATAGATCCGGAGGATGAACTGCCACCTCCAGATGCGGAAGATGAACTACCTGCAGGGTGTTCCGCCACCTTTTGTGTACGAGTTTTTAGTCTATGCAAATTGTTAATAACATCTAGCAATTTCTTAATTAATATTTTTTCGTGTTGACCAGTAGTCGCAGGATTTCCTGGAAAATATGGGCGCATTCCCCATGTATCAGCAATCTCATCAAAATCTAAATCAAGTTTTTCACAAAAATCTTTTACCAAATTCATTTTACTTATGGTCACAGAGCACATTATCTTTGCGTTCGGTCTCATGATAACTTCAAAAAGACCTTCTTGTGTAAGATCTATGCCAAATCTTCCCTTCATTTGACTCATACATGCTGGATCAACTACCATTGTAAACAATTCAGGATGGCGTACTCGGAGAGATTCTAACGCAGCCCTCTGAGCTGCTGTTCTTGCAGCCTCTTCACTTGTTGATGCGCTGGAACTGGACATTCTAATTACACCAGATATGTTTGTAGAGACTCGTGACCACCTGCAAAATTGAACTCCCTGCAAGCTCACAGAAACAGGAAAAAATGTCCACCACAATTTACATCCTGAAGCTACGAGGCGGGAAATATTATGTGGGGAAAAGCGACAACGTGCTAGAGAGGATCCGAGACCATACAAATGGTGCCGGATCAGCTTGGACAAGGAAATACAAGCCGATTGATGTGGATAAGACTATTGCGAACGCAAGCCCATTTGACGAAGACAAAACAGTCAAGGAATATATGGCACGTTACGGAATTGATAACGTGCGAGGCGGCACTTACGTTACAGAACACTTGTCTGAATCTGAACACCATCATTTGCAACAAGAAATACGGGCCGCCAAGGATTGTTGTAAGAAATGCGGCAGAGCTGGGCATTTTATCAATACTTGTCACGCACGCACGGATGTGAATGGGGATGAAATTGATGAAGAGGATGGGGATAGTCAAGATGATAGCGATTGTGACGACGAAGATGAGGACAGTCAAGATAACAGTGAAGAAGGTGAGGACAGTCAAGATGACAGCGATAGTGACGACGAAGATGAGGACAGTGAAGAAGACAGTGCTGATTATAGTGAAGACGAAGACAGTGATGATTATGGTGAAGATGAGGACAGTGAAGAAGACAGTGCTGATTATAGTGAAGACGAAGACAGTGATGATTATGGTGAAGACGAAGACAGTGATTAGTATCAAAATCTAGAGCGTATTCGGAATCCTGCGAGGGATGGAGAAAATGGCCTAATGCTGTTGGGGATCAGGGAGAAACGCATTTACTAAATTTGTATAAATATACTTGTGATTCACTTGTTCACGTATATTTGCTGTAAATCCAAAGAATTAAATACAAAGGACTTTGTAGAATGTCTGCTCCCGAGAAGAAAAAACAATTGGAGTGGCTGGACCGGTTAGAGGCTGGGGGGAAGAACAAAAAAAATATCACAAAGGCGAAACATTATGTGTTGGATCATCAGTCTTCTTCTGAACCATTTATGCAGATACGCATCAATAAAGTGAAAAAGGCGTTGGATGATAGAGGAATTGTTGTGCCAATCCCTTCGGTCTCAAAATCGGCATCAGAATCAATGCTGTTGCCAGCTCCGGTTTCAATTGTAAGCCCGCCAACTGTGGCGGCAATAGCAGAACCTGCACCTCAATTGACTGTGGGGTCAACGCCAACTGCGCAGTCTAGTCAATCCGCTGTTTTTGCGAACGCATCGTTGAAAGCACCGATGGTTGATGAATCGGAAGTTGCGAGTGCTGCAGTGGAGTCAACTTCAAGTTCTAGTAGCGCAGGTCCATTTCATGTTCCTGACTTTGGGAACGCTGGTGCTTCTTCCATGTCATCCTCTTCCTCGGCGAGTCGTTATTATGGAGATGTGTCAGAAAGCAAGGGCGGAGACGATTATGAGGAAGAAGATTTAAAGGGAAGTGACGATTCTGAAAAGGATCTTGTTAAACGCATAGAACTAGAATGGAAAGAATGCATGGAGTCATGTAAAGCAAAGAAACGGGAATTGGATGCTTTAAAACATCAAACAATTTATGATTACGAGTTAAATGACAATGAGATGTTAATTGATTTTCTCAAAAAGGTTATTCTTGACCCATCGCCTGAATGGAAACAAAAGGTAACAAATTTAGTTAATTTAAGCCATGATTTGAAAAAACCACGACTTACAGGCCCAAGTTATTTTGAAGCCTTGTTTCAGATTGCATTTTTTTTAGGTCTTTATCCCGAATTACAGAATGTGGAACGTGTATTTAAAAAGAAAGATGGTGCACCTGTTGTTGATTTTTTACACACAACAACCGTACAATCAGGTGGTGGGGACCAGCAGGGAATATCAGACATCACTTTCACATTACGATCATCTGGGTCAGCATCTGCTGCGAAGGAAGCAGAAAAAGATTTAATGGTGTATAAATGTGGAGAAAGACCCACCGAACCTCCAGTAGAATTGGGGGTTAAATATTTTGTTAGCGTGAAACGATATACGAAAGAAAAATCAGTAAAATATTATGATATCGGCGATCTTTTTACATATATTCAAAAAAATAATCGTTCAGCGGAATTGTTCCATCTGTGCATATGCTGTAAAAATCGGTCTGAATTTTTGAATAGAATGTCGACGTCACGTTCTGATTATTTGTCAACAAGTGTCGACAAAATATATGGATTCGATGACAGTGATCCAGCAGATACAACCGCACCGTTAGGAATTTTACAAGCATTTGAACAATATCGCTCCCAAGTATTTAGCAATATGGCTCTAACAAATTTAACAGTTGCTACATGGGTCGATAAACACTTGCCTAAGGGCAATGAACCTGTTAAACCTGTGCTTGCGTTACATTTTCACCAAGAACTTGTTGTGGAAAGTGTGATACAGCGTATCAAAGGACAGGAAAGTGAAACAAATAAAAATAACTATGTTTGTGTTGGTGTTCTTCCAAGGGGAGGTAAATCATATATCGCTGGTGGAATTATTAAGCGTCTTGCATTGAAACAATCAACAGGTAAATTTTGGATTTTATTTATGACTTCAGCTATCAGTGAGACGATTGGACAATTTGAAGGGGATCTTATAAACAAATTTGCTGATTTCAATGAGTTTCAATTTGTAGACCTACGTAAGCACATAAAAGGAACGCCTATCAAAGATAAAGCCTTTATTTTTGTAAGTCGTGAACTCCTAACAGGTAAGAAGCAGATAACAGAACAACAAGCAGAACATTCCCTTTCGGAGAAGGATGCAAATTATGCTGAAATTTTTGAAAAATTGGGTTCTGACAAAGTGTCGTTTTCGCTTGTGATATTTGACGAAGCACATAAAGGCGGAATTACAGAACGAACAAAGGGTGCAATATATAAGCACATCACAAATAATCCTCCATTTATTTTAATGACGGCAACATACAAAAAGTTATTTGATGGTGACAATGGATACATACATGTAAATAAGGATTTGTTTATTTGGGATTTGGATGACGTACAATTGATGAAGAAATTGCCCACTTTAGGAATTGAACAATTCTGTAAAGGGGAGAAGAAGAATAATCACGAGGAGCCAAAACCTTACAGTTTATTTAATCGTTATGACAAATCACATATAAACTCTATATTAAACAGAAAGATAGAATGTGGAGAAACATTAGAATCTATAGCAAAACCTTATGAAAACTTTCCAACACCTTATTTTTTATCTGCTACATTTCACAAGTCAGCAAGAGACAAACTTAAACTGCAGTACAAAGATGATTCAAACTCTTACAAGCAAGGGTTTAGCATTACTGAACATTTTGCCTTAAGAAATGAGGCTGACACACAGGCATTGTTGGAAAACAATGCTAAACATGATGAGTGGTATAAGGCGTTTGCCAATGAACAACAAATATTTGCTTTGCGCTCTTATCTTACACCAAATGATGCTCCTCCAGAGGCGGGTCAGGTAATTGGAGAAAGCGAAAAGGTCTTGAATCGCATATTTAAGATTACGCATCAAACAATGGGTGTTGCTGCAAGACCAAGTTACGGAACTCCATTCTCCATTTTGATGTTTTTGCCAACGGGTGGAAAAGGGTCTCAGATTGGTGCAACATGTAGAGCATTCGGTTCATTATTATTTCATAAAAATAATTACTGGAAAGACAATTTTGTGGTACTTGGATTAAGTGAATTTCATTTCAATGTAAAAAAGCAAAAGTCCGGTTCTGTTGTAGTAGCCCCTACAGTCTTGTCAGAAGCGACAGCACCTGAACTGACATCATCGCTGTCAACAGAAGCTGTGGTGTCAGAAACAGCACCAGAAGATGAAGAGGTTGAAGAAGGTCGTGGTGCTTCTAACAGAAAGTATCGTGTCGAGGTGTTTAACCAGCATGGAGGCGGAAAGAAAAAGGCACCTATACAGGCCCTTGACAAACTTGTAAAAGAAAGGGGATATGTTGATATAGATGACAATGTGACAGAATTACTACACGCAAAAGACTTGAAAGCAAAAATTATAGCTGTAGAACGTGAAGCATTGAAAGAAGGCAAAGGGCTTGTTATCTTGACAGGTCAGCGTGCAACTATGGGTATCAGTTTACCATGCGTAGATCTCGTATGTTTGTTTAATGACGAAGAGGAGGCGGATTCAATTATCCAAAAAATGTATCGCGCTCTCACAGATTCACCTGGAAAGAAGTATGGATTTGTCTTTGATTTTAATGTAAGACGCATTTTTAGTGCAAAATTTGAATATGCAAACGTGGTGAACTTCTCTTCTCACGGACAACGTCAGACAATAAGCGAACAGATGGAGACTGCGTTTTCATCATGTTTGTGGGACAGAGATGCGTGGGGGGCTATTGAGAAAGGACAAACGTTTAATGATTATATGGATCAAATCAAGCATAAATTGCTGGAGAATCTTGAGGAAAATGCATACAAATTGTTTGAAAAGAATTTTGAAACACTTGATGTACAATCAATTGATGTAATTGATCTTGAACTACTTCAACTCTTGCGAGGTGCGCCTATGGTCAGCAAGAAATCAAAGAAAGTTGTATATCAAAAGCCTAATGAAGAAGCTCCCGATGCGCCAAATTACGGTAATGCTGGTGAGAATAACGAAGGCAAGCATGGAAGTGAAGCTGCTGAAGAGAAGGAAGAGAACGAAGAGGAGACACACCCTGTTATAGAACTAAACATAAAGGAAGAATTGGATATGAAGAAAAAAATTGCCAAAATAACAAAGCAATTTGTGAACTTGCTGTACATAAGAAATGAAACAGCGTTTGGAGACACAGGGAATAAACCACGATTACAAAGTTTGTTGGATGTGTATGATGAGGATAAGGCGAAGAGCGGTGAATATGCGGATATTGACCCATGTAAAATACCAAACAATGTGTATATTAGGTTGCTTCAGGATTTACAGAACTTTGTTCCTTTGCCGAAGGTACAATGGGCTAATCCTGAAGAAAAGAATATCGCCAAGCGAATTCCATATGTAGGACCCCCCGCAAATCCTGGAATGAAAGGTGGTGTTGACCGAACAGAGGATTATGCTAAAATTCCAACAAACGCTGAATTGAAATTTAAAGAACATGTTGCAAGATATCATCCTTTGGCGACGCAAACTATTAACAATTGGGCAAATAAAATCAATGCAGGTAAGGGGGTAAATATATTTATCACTGTAAATATAACAACTGAGACAGGGGATCATGTGTTATTAGATGATTATGTTAAATCAATGCCACCTGCTGAATCAATCCCTATTGTTCCCACAGAAGATACCAGAAGACGGACATCAATGATGTTGGATTATATACGTTCACGATTTGAACCCGGTTCACAGGCATTTATAAATTATGATACCTATTTAGAGTCTTTCATGAACAGTCTCACACAGTCTGCTCCATTGGTTCAAACAGGAGGCACACGTAATCAGGAGGGAGGAGCAGACTCTTCCAAACAAAGGTTTAACACTATTTTACAAGTTATTGAAGATCACTTGATTCCTGACGACACTGCACGAAAACAGCGTGGCGAGATCTTTACACCTCCTGAACTTGTTCGTCAAATGTTATTTGGAACCACTGCGGACAATAAGATTTTTGGACTTTCGGAAGATGGTTACACGTTTACAGCTATGGATGAAAGTAAAAGGGTAGGTGGTCTTCCTAAGGAAGTGTGGGAGAACCCTGACTTGAAATGGCTTGACCCGGCAAATGGAATTGGCAACTTCCCTATTATTGCGTTTTACAAGTTGGATCATTCTTTGCGTGGAAAGAAAACAAAAGATGGTGTGGATTTGACAGATGATGATGTACGTCGCAAACACATCATCGAGAATATGTTGTATATGATGGAATTAGATCCAGGCAACGTTTCAACGGCAAAGGGAATGTTTAAAAAGATACACAAAGGAGCAACTCCAAATATTTTATGTGGGGACACAACGATTGTGACAGATTCCATATTAATGAGTAAATTCAAGATGAATCGTTTTGACATTATAATAGGTAACCCACCATTTAATGCTGGAGGGCTTCTTAAAGGAGGTGGAACCCTCTGGCCACTGTTTGTTAAGAAGGCATTTGAACTTGTGTCTGAGAATGGTTATATATGTTTCGTACACCCTCCAGGTTGGCGTAAGTTTTATGATCCAGAAGATAGGGACAATCAGGGAAAATTATGGCACATAATAAGAGAAAATGGATGGAATTTAGACTATATTCATATAAGTGATAACCCACCAAAACATTTTCCCATTGTAGATTTTTATGTAATACATGCTAAAAAGGGTGATAAATATACTAAGTATGATTCTATGTTTATGGAAAGAACTGACTCTGGGAAGACTATACTTAATTACCCATTTATTCCTAACATGTTAAATGGTGAAACTATCGGTATTTTGAAGAAATTATTTGATGCTAAGGGTGAACCTATACATATTGTTCGTAATCAAAGTTTCCAGCCATCAAAAGCAGATGAAAGTAAATCAGGGACACCTCATTATCATTTTACTGATAAAGGTGGAAAGAAACGCATATTTAATAAACAATATGCATCTGTACCAGAATATATAAATAAAGATAAGGTTTTATTAACATTTAGCAACGGTTATGAAAAGGGTAGACTATTTGCATTCTATAGTAATGAAAACTATGGAACTACAGGAAACACTATGTACATGCTAACAAAATCAAAAGCACAAGGTGATAATCTTGTGAAGTTTTTTAACTCAGATATAATAACATTCTTGATGAAAATAACTCAATATTCAGCTTCACCTAATCATAAAAATGAATTCAAAATACTAAATCAACTAAAAATGCCTGAATCTCTAGATTATGGCTTGACAGCAAAGGAAGAAGAGTTAATCAAAAAGGTTGTAAAAAATACAGAAAAGGATTCTGGTAAAACCCGTAAAGCCAAGGCATCCAAAGTCTCTGCATCTTCAAGCAGTTCCTCATCTTCCTCTTCTTCAAGCAGTGGCTCTCCTCGTAAATCTCGCTACCCCAATCGCACCCGCAAACACCGGCAATAAAGTATAGGCACTAAACTACACGCATTCTTATACCATAAGAACAGGTGTGAACACAACTGACATGAATCAATTTACAACAAATGCGCCGCTTCTTCAATTTTCAAAATCCAGAACGTACTCGGAATCCTGTCCGGTTTGAATTATAAATACATAATATGAACAACAAACAATATATTTTTTCTATGGCTCATTACGAGAAGGAGGCACAAATTATAGCAAAATAACTAAAGAACCGAATTTGATAAAAATAGGCAATGGTATTACAGAAAATAAATATTCTTTTATTGGTGCAATGTCAGGTGCATATCCTTATGCATCAAACTATTTATTTGATGATGTTGATAAAGTAAATATAATAGGAGAAATGTATGAAGTAACAACGCAGTCATATTTGCAAAATTTAGATAAATTAGAATATAATTACAATCGTGAAATCGTATCGGTCATAGTTGATGGGAAAAAATATAATTCAAATATGTATCTATTGCAAGATAAAGAATTAATCGTTGGAGTTAAAGAAAATTTATATCCTAATGGAAAAAAACGATTTTACAATATAACAACTGGCGATTGGTTTCAAGGAAAACCAACATAATATAAGTTTTTAATGGCATTTGATAATCGGCGTTTGAAATGTTAGACCGACGGGCATTTCAAACCGGCACTTATTTTTTTATATGAACACTTTTATAACACTTATAATTCAATACAAGTGTATCCAATATTTCTGGTAAATATTTTGGCACAAATAGAAGACGAGAGTCTGGATTAGAGGGTAGGATATGCTCATTATCTACAGGATAGCAAATGATTAAACTGGGTTTTTGGTAACAGTGATAAAATCTATAATCATTCATTTTAAAATAGTTCATATTATAATCTTTTAAACCATCATTATGTTAAATTTCAACATTCACATGATACCTTTATCAAACAGCATAAAAGATTGAGACCTTCAAAAATTGAACAAGTCAAATCAAACAGAATGTTGGGATAGCCATGACTACAAGAGCCGATATAGAAGCCGAAATCGCACGATTGCAATCCAGGTTGCAAAGAACTGAGATGGATCTTGAGTTTACACCGATTGAGTTGGTGCGATGGGATCCAAGTCTTATAGGCACTCTCTTGCGCATTCAACACTATAAGGATATTCCAGCGAATGCTTTTGAAATATTTTACAGTGATAAATACAATATTCATAAGCCAGTAAATCTGTGCGAAAGTATAAAAGACACTGAGTGGTTTGGACGTTCTCGCAGTGATTTCGAGTCATCAACATGGGGGTATAATTGGGCAGATTCATGCATGAATACACATTGTGTATTGACAAAGTTTGGATGCAAAACACATACTGGATTTAATGATGAAAATCCAAGCAGAATGCCTCCTAATAGTAGTGTTTGGACACCTGATAAGATCATGGCATTTCGTATGAAATGGGAAGATAAAAATCAGTTTGAAAATTTTACAGTATTTAAGAGAATAATTAATAGTTGTTCACCACATTTCGTGGCAAAATTGTCTAATTACGATGGATCAACAACCCATTATGTAAAAGCAAGTCTACCGTGTAGTGCATTTAGTTTAAAAATTTTAAAAATAAGATCACCGACACAAGGGTTTGATTTTGAAGAACTCCATATTCCTCTCGCAGATCCAGATAAGTCTCTGCTGGATCAAATCTTCATAGCAACCTCTACAAAAATACCAGGATTAGATAAAGAAGTCGTCATCAATAACTACTCGCTTTCTACTCTTTATAAAGAGTGGAAAGCAGATAAGGACGCTGGTCGATCACTACGTAAAACACCCCTTGTTGAAGCGCATGAAACCATCGCAGCTTTGCGCAAAGAATTACAGGCCTTGAATGAGGACCGAGAAGCGCTGTTGGATAAGAGGGGACGATTGGTAAATGCCTTACATATCGCGACCAACATAAATTGTACAACGGACCCTTTGTAGTCTTTTACACAGTTCGAAAAGGGCCTAATCCTGGCCTATCCCACCGATTTGCGAGATGCCTTCCGAGAAGACCGTCGTTCGGACCTTCTTGCGGCGATCGTAATCGGAGCGCTATTCCTAGACGTAGGCTTGGACATCATGTTATAACCACACACAATTCCAACTATAAGAATAATTGTCACCACAATCCCTATAGTAATGTCGGCCATATAGTTGGGCCGTATAAATAAAAACAGGGTCATCAGGGATTATGCCTTGCGAGATGCCTTGCGAGATGCCTTTCGGGATGCACGTCGCTCAGACCTTCTTTCTTCTTTCATGCCCGCATAGGGGTCATATGCGCCAGATTTGGACGTCATGCTGTAACCAACGACGGCTGCAATTAACACCGCAACGCCTGCTATAATTCCTATCGTTGTGGCGTTCATACACCTAGTCCATAGAAATAAAACAGTCGGTTCTTAGACATACAACAATCTACATTCCTTTATGCGCATGGTCCTTCAACGTTTTCAATGGAATATACTGGAGCGCAGATTCGTGTGTGGATTCTAGGATGACAGGAGGAGCTTTCCCTACTGCAAACGCTTCACGCCATCGGAGCGCACAAAGACACCACTTGTCACCCGCCTTGAGGCCTGGAAACCCTGGTGTAGCTGTCATCAAGTCGTTGCCTTTGGATTTCGTAAATTCCAGGAACTCCTGTGTCATGATAGCGCACACGACGTGCGTTCCGGCATCTGTAGGACCCGTTGAACAAGTTCCATCTCGGAAAAATCCCGTCGTCTTCCCACTTGGCGATGAGCAAGGTTGTAACCGACCACCCAACACATTCTTTGTATAAGTCCCTCCTCGCAATTTACGACGGGTTCCAATCTTTCTGACGCGCCTGCGTAGACTCTTCATTCCTACGTTACACCGGGAAAAGTTTCATGTATTGATATACATTAAACTTATACTATACCGGCGCTTATGCCAATCCTAAAAAGGTGCGCCCGATTTTGCTAGTTGCGAAGATACCGCATCCGGATGCAATCTGCGCATAAAATACAGCTGTCTTCTTTGTGCAACACAACAAGTAAGCCGATAAGATGATAAACAGGATGGTGCTGAGCCAGAACAATTGTGTAAACAGGTCCATTATCTAGTTTGTGGAAAGGAAATCTAACCTTGTCCAAAACTTGACAAAGTCTCCTATCAAGTTTCTTTATTATAGCATGTCATAGTATAGTATGAACACAATCCAAAAACGATTTTTATTGTTTCTAATTGGGTGCATTGGAACAAGAACCTTGTTTGTCTACCTAGCAAAGATCGCAAATCCGACCTATTTGAAATACATGGGATATTTGGCACTCCTCCCCGCAATAGGATTTTTCTATTTATATTTGAGCGGTGGCAGAAAAACAGGCGGCGAGGTATTTGGTGAGAAAATATGGTGGAATGATTTGAGACCGATTCATGGAACCATGTATGCTTTGTTCGCGTATAACGCAATCAACGGCAATGATTTTGCGTGGATTTATTTGCTGATAGATGTCATCATTGGCTTGGTCAGTTTCTTAACCTTTCATTACTACAATAACAGTTTTAAAGATGTATTTTTGGCATAAGTTGGCACCTGTGAAAAAAATTGATGCCGTTGCAGCCACCTATTCGTAGCATAAAATGCCTACCTACACCTTGTCTCACACGATGGATAAGGTCCGATATTTCCGTGATCTCCTCACCACAGAAGTACGCAGACCACAAATCATCTTAGCAAGCGAAATAAAGCCCTTCCTAGAGATGGCGATCGCCGATTACAAAGATGTCGCTGTGAATCAGGTGTGTGTCATCTATTCGTGGACGAAAGCGCCCACCCTGGCGGTGAAAGGGCTTACAAACACTATCGACCCGATTCTCATCTATGTCCGTTTTAGGCAGGATGAGTTTCTAGACGCTCTGAAAGAGGAGCACCATGGCTGCGACGTCGTGGTCTTTGAACCGGATCCGATTCATGTAACACCCACTTAGCCAGCTGCGTCTACGTACCGAATGTCTGCCTCCTCTAGAATCCGAGAAAAGGCTGTACCTCCTGGGTCATCATGCGCCATTTCGGTGATATATGCCTCTATTTGCGGCCGAAACCGAGCATTCAGAGTCAAACGGGGTGTAGGGATCGTCACAGGATACACATCCCCCCATTTTTTGGGGACCAAGGCCCCGTCGTTACCAATCGTGGAATTGTTCCAACTCCATTGAATCGGCGCACATGCTACGACTTTGTAAACGGCGGGATTGTTAATGAGCGCCACTTCCACCGCCGTCTTTCCTTCTATGGTGGAAAACCATCCGTCAAATTGTTCACATGCTAACCATGGTTGGAATCTTGACAAGTTTTCTATGCGCAGCCTCATCAGATTGGATCCAGGTTTGTCTAACAAGTTTCCTAAAGCGGAAAAAATGCGTAGATGCCGAATGGTGTGCACCATAAACAGCAGCGATACATCCTGTTGGAGCTCTATCACACTCACAATGTCGTCGCTATTCCGATACCATTCTGAGGGATGAAAGGTTGTAAAGATCATGGGTTTATCAGGATGTTCACAGATTGCCACAGGACTTGTGTGATATAGACGTGTTCCTTTGCGGAGCAGCACTTCTCCATACGATGCCCGTAGTCCAGAGAGTCTGGGTTTGCGACGTGTGTTGCGCCGTTTTACACGGTCCATCTTACAATTCAAACAGATTTATAGCCCAAGTTTGGAACGATGATACCCTTTTCCCTACACCCTGTAAGAATGAACTTCCCGTGGCACCACCACTGGACCATTAACACTCCTCCTGATGTAGGAAGCTCCGTGGACCTTACACCCTACCTACAGCCCTCACGACTCATTTTTCCGGTCACGGAAGGCATTACGGTAGAGCGCACCTTTGTCGGCGGCACCGTGCGACACCTGCTTCAACAAATTTACACGCTGTACCAACAGCCTGTAGATTCATCTATGTTAGAGTGGTATATCTCTCGTGTGTCGCCTCCAGAAGTCCTGCGCCTTCGGCACTTCCAACACCGCCTAGAAAAGGGCGAAGCGCTAATACGATTGCAGGTGTTGGGACAATCAGCTCCTCTCTTCTTAGGCGTACACCAGGGTATCGTCCTTCTAGGTCCTGGAAGATTTTGCACGGGAATGACGCCGAGTCCCACGGCGTTGGGACCGTCGTCGTCTTGATGAATGAAAACTTTTGTGAAATTTGGAGGTTGCTGAATTCGCGTGAAGTACAAACCCAGGTGTGTCTTGAATAAGTTTTATAACACTATTATAATGTACTATACCTGGCATCCATATCACAAGTCGCACATCTGGTTCTTTTGCAATTCTAGCTTTCAGCTTCTCAAAAAAAGCTGTGTCGCGGATAACAATTATTTGTTCTTTTATTGCTTCTAGCATGCTTTCGTCATCAAAGAGTTGACGACTTAATGTTCTGACTTGCGGTTCTACAACTTCTGATTCAGACAAAAGCCTAAGAATCTCTTTATATATCTTATTTTTGAAAGCTTTTTTTCCCTCAAGACCTACTTTAATAAGCTGATGTATCAACTTGCCTGCTTTAACTTTTCTCATTAGATTGATGTAACCATCGTACATCAATCTTTCTGTAAGAAATTCTGAATTGATGGGTTCTCCATTTGGAGCTCTCAAGTCAGGTTCCATCAAGGGCACCCAAAGAATAAACTTAGAAAACTGATTTAAATCAGTAATCTCTTCAGGCAGATGTTCTATAATAGACCTAGAACGAGCAACATCGGGTGGCATAAGCGTCCCAAAGCAGTGGTTAATCTCAGATCCCTCATTCATAAGCAGTATCTTTGGAATAGATTCTGCAAATGTTGAAAATTTGCGGCGTACAACATCATTCATAATTTTAATATTTTCAATTTGACAAGTTCGCATATGATGTATTTCCGGAAGCAAAAGAATTTCTACAGGTGGTAGCACAACATTTCTACGAAGATTTGCAGCACTGGATAATGATGCATTGTTCCATAAAAGCGGCCTTTCATTTATCAATACGCTTGAAGGTGTATATGAAGACTCACTCATATCTATATTGGTATGACATTTTCGTGTTCGCCGGTTACAAATAACACACAGTTACAATCAAGTTGGCCTTTGGTTAACTTGGTTGTTCAGGCTAACAAATCTGCAAAGCGGATTTGTTAGCATCGGAAAGCAGTTGGGTGTTTATGCAAAACTGGTCAATACGTGAATGTAAATATCAGGGTGGCCTTCTTCGCCTGACGCACCCTCGCCATCAGCATGCTCCTTGATGACGTTAATTAAGTCGCCCAATCTAACAGCCTTGCGTGTGTCTCCGTCATTGTCAATTTCAATATCATCTAACAGGCCGTTTGGATCATATGGATGATCCTCATCTCTACGGTCAATATTGTATATAACCTCTGGACTGCCTATTTCTGTCACATCAAGAACACCACTATACCATTCATTATCTGGATCTGCAAAAATAACAATATTATCTATTGATGTCCAATATTGCTCTGCCTCCGCACAAGGAGGAAATCTGGCAGGATTGTTTCGATGATGACTCAAGAATGTTTGAAGTTTGAATCCACAATTAACATCTAACTCTTTGTCTCCATCCATGTCTACATATGTAACAAGTGCATATTCAAAACCACCCATATAACCTATTGATTTTTCATCACGATAAGGTTTTTCACCAACAATGCCACCATCAATCTTTACTCCGCGTGCGGAAATAACATAATGTCGGGATCCTTCATCTCCATCCCACCCCCCTCGCTGATTTACGCGATGAACACGCCTTGTGGAGCGCCTCTTTGCTGCACGCCTTGTGGAGCGCCTCTTTGCTGCACGCTTTGTTGCACGCTTTGCAGGTCTTTTAGCCATATATCATGGGATAATAAATTAGATGGATTGGCAGTTTGTGCTTTATGCTCTATGGTGGAGTCTAGGAGTGCAAAGGTTGATGTATCATCTAGTCTCGGGAGTTTATACACATTAGGAGGTTGCCAGGCATGCTTCCGGAGCGCCGGCAGTTTAATTTGTGACCACCATATAAGAATGTCAACGGTTGGTGCTGGTTCCAGCAAGCTGAATGTACAGATTTCTTTGCGGAGAGCCAAGCAGATTCGGGACAAAGCATTGGAACGGCAGCGGGTTTACGCAAACTACGAACCTAATCAACTGTTTCTTGGTGCGACAGCTTCTAAAATAGAGGAACTAACACGTGAACGACAGGATGTGGTCGGAAATTTTATGAATCTTATAGATGCGCTACAAACCGAAGGTAAAAGTGGCACACCTGTTGACAACGCATTGTTTGAACGGTTGGGCGAGCGAGGTACATATTTACAGGAGACATACCGTACATTAAAGGGCAACAATACTAAAAACTATGCGGAGGCAGTTAGGAATATGGCAAATGCTAAACTGACAGAATACCTTGAACCAATAGCGCAACAGCTTCTTGAATTGGAAGATATAAGACATAGGCAGCGTTATTTGCGTGAACCTAAAATGAAGGGAGAGGAGATTTCGCTTCGTGCCGAAGCGGCCGAGGTGAGAGAGGCATTGGACAACGAGTATGAACGGGCACAGGCGGAAGTTGATAGGTTGCAAGCCCTTCAGAATGCATTTCCACCAACAACGATACATGTTAATCATTCTCTCAATAGGCGAAATGCTACAAACACTAGCCTAATCTCTTCGCTCTACAAAGATGCGCAAAATCGTGCCCTCCTCGCCTCAAATCCCGCTGCATTCTTTGGAACAAATCGTATTGGAAAAAATAACACAACCCGGCGAAACCAATCTCGTTCTTTTCCTCTTGCACGCAGTGTTGCACCAAGGATTATAGAGCCCGTTCGTAATCCTTTTCCTACACGTAACGTTGCACCAAGTCTTGCAGTTCACCCATTGGGACGTGACGCGAGAGTTTTATTTTCTGATATTGAAGGTCTTAAATTTTTAGTAAATGCTGAATTTTACACTTCAGTTGGACGCCATGAAATTTTTGAACATGATGTTTTGTGCCCATTTGCAGTAATAGTCAGCAAGTTGCCAAATGGCAAAGATATTTGCACAAGAGTAGATGCTGCTCTCACAAATCGGACGGACCTTGCTGGAAATTTTTATCGGTTTACGGACTTTCACAAGTGGGCTAGAAGTTTTTCAGGCGAACTGGTGAATCCTTTAGATCCTGAGCAACTACAAATCATGGTTGCAATTAATAGGCAGTATATACCTACAAGAATCACACATATAGTAGTTAAATTACCGATATATGCTCAGTTTTTATCTTATAAAAGAGAAAACCCTGTTGCAAATTTCACACGTGCAAATGAGGAATTGGTGTCAAGATTACGCCAATTTGATCACTTGAGTTTAACAAAAGTATCTCGATATTTAGAACCCTTGAGTGACTTTGATGAACCTGTATTTCAAAATCGTGATATGATGGAAAATGTTCGCATTGGAACACATTTTTTTGTGGATGTTGCACGGTTGCGCATCGGATCCTATGAACCTGTGCTAGAATGGTTGGAACCATATGCAGACCACCTAATTTGTTGCATTCCTACGAAGCGAGGAAGAATGTATGTACGATTTCACGAATTGACAGTTGGACCTTTGAAAACTATTACGGGAGATAGCGGTGCGTCGGTGGCGGTGCGAACTTTTGTGCCAATTAACGAATTGACAGAGATGGAGCGACGAACTTATCCTGTGCTAATTGACTTGAGCGCAATAGCAAATTATGCGAGTCCTCCAATAAACATCGTAGACCGCGAATATCTGATGGCTGACTTTAAAGCCACGCAGGTTACTTTGACGCCAGTCGCCGCGATGCGTGAGGTGATACAAACGCAAGAAGCAATGCAAAAGGCAACACGACGCGCATTATTGAATAGATATGATATTTCTTCTTCGGCTTCTTCCTTACATTCTGAGGGCAAAGGCGGTGAGGAATACCATGCGTCTTCTGCGTCATCTCGTGGTGACTCACCCATTAACTTGTGGGAAAGACGACTGCGTAAACTTGCCGGTGTTAACAACGCTCCCTCCTTCGGAGGGGGGAGCTCAGAGAGCAAAGGTGACTCGGAATATCGCGCGTCTTCACCGTTTGCTTCTTCCTTGCACTCGGAGAGCAAAGGCGAATCGTCTCCTTCTGCGGGTGCTACGTCGTCCATGGGAATCAAAGAATCCGAATCCCTCTTAGGTTCTTCTTCATCGGCTGCAAGCGCATCTCCAATGATAGCAGGTGGACCTTATGGTTCCTCATCGGCCGCCAGCGCACCTCAAAGTGCTAAACAAACATTTTGGGGTGGATTGACGGGAACTGTCAGTTCCTTTCTGAAGCCTCCACCTCTTCATGAGAAGACCCCTGGACCCTTGGGGCTCCCAAAGAGATCAAGACAAACAAGAAGAAGAGCACGTCGGCGTAGACTGACACGCGCAGCCTAAGGTCAACCAGCAGCAAAGGATTCTATTTATGGAAAAATCCTAATAGGATTATCCCATAAAGAAACTATTAGAGTTCTAATTCTTTCGTGTAGAACGGCGGCGTCGGGTTCTTCGTTGCTTGCGTGACCTGCGATAATTTGAGTTGTATCCACCACCGCCACCATATCCGCTACCGCCACCGCCACCGTATCCGCCACCGCCACCGTATCCGCCACCACCGCCACCGTATCTACTAGTGGGCTTTCGGTTTCCATTGTTTGATTTTTTTTGTAGGTTAATGCCATTGATGTGTGAAATAACACCGGAACCAAACATCGGGTCAGAATACTTCCAGCCCTCTGTGGCATGTTCGTAAATATCTCCTTGCTTTCCGTTTGTTAGCTTAAATAAGTAACGATCACCGTCCATTCCAATATAAGTAAGATCTACGCCCCCATTTACAGCCTTGCCATTTACAGACACACTGAGGCTACTTCCGGGGCTAAGTTCACTCATAACCTTATCCACCCGCCCAGAAACATTGCTGTTATTATTATTCATTATATATGGGGGATATATATTTTCAAGTTAACCTTGAGCTATTCCGGGAATAATCATTTGTTCATATATGGCAAATGTGCCAAATTTCCGGACGCAAGGATTTCCACCAAGGTTTTTGGTAGCGACGGCAACGCCGTCAACTGATTATTCCTACAATTCAGCACAATGAGGCTGTTGGGAAGTTCTGGTAGTTCGGTCAAGTTGTTTTCATCGCAACGAATCTGTTTCATATTGGGAACGTTCGCAAAGCAAGGCAGCGATGTAAGTTGATTGCTGCCGCACCAAAGCCATAGAGGGGTATCGGTGTTGAGCGCTGGGATTTCTGTTAACTTGTTACCTCCGCACCAGATCATCATTATGTGTTTCAAGTGGTCTAGTCGTGGCAAGGAGGTGAGTTTATTTGTGTAACAGAATAGACTATACATTTTTGGTGGCAATTCGGGTAACTGCGTCAACCTGTTCTGGTTGCAATGCAACCTATACAAGTTGGGAGGAAGAGTGGGCAAAGATTCTAGTTGATTTTTTTCACAATACAACTCTCGTAAACTCACTGGCAGCACACCTTCCTCAATCGTCGCCAGCTCGTTTTGCTCCACATTGAGTTCGTAGACACCCTCGGGAATCTTAGGCAGGGTGGTGAGACCAAGTTGTTTCAAGTTCAGTTTACAAAAGGTGTTGCCGGCGGCAATCTCCCTTTCAGCGTCTTTTAGCCGTTGATGCATAGTTGCGTGCATTGTTTCTGTGTTCATAAGGAGTTCTCGGGCGTCTTGTAAGGAAAGTTCGGATTGCATTTGTAAGAAAGGTGCATCGGGTCCGTTCAGACGGATGACTTCAATTTTTCATGAAAGACGGAGCCTGACAATTTCCTCACACCTTTCTATATGGAGCAACCGCCATCAAGTCCCGGCGAATGTGCCGAAGTATGCCCATTAAGTCGTGATGGCGAACACGAATTTATTTTGGTCCCAGGAAACACATATCCTAAATCTGCATTATGTAGATTTTGCAGTTGTTCCAAAGTCGTTTCTAAAAGTAATGCGAAGATGATGCAACGAAGATCTCGCCGTTCAAAGAACAGACGCTCCAGGAAGCACCGCACACGACGACATTAGATCATGAGAATTCCGACACATTTGGAATGGACACACTGTGTTTATTTCAAATTAAATAACTGACACGTTAACGAGAGCCGTTTGTCGCAGGGATTAGACAGCCAGTCACGCCGTAACCGAAATCGCCCTGTTGCGTCGCCCCTGCCTGGCACGCATTGCGCCCGTTGTAGAACGCATACTTTTCGGCATACGACACGAAATTGCGATTACAAGCCGTTGTGGGAGTACAACAGGCCGTGAGATTCCCGCAGTCCCCGCCAGGATTCTTAGCGACAAACACGGGTTGTTTGCTCGCAAAAATGGCTTGCTGCTTGCGTCGCTTTGTGATATCGGAAGAGTCCATCTATACAGATATGAGAAATTTACATTCGTCGTCTGCTGCGACGACTGCTTTTCCTGCGGCGACTGCTTTGTTTACGATTCCTGCGACTGATGGCGCATGGTTCATACTTTTCATTAGACTCGCACGGTATTTCTTTGAAATAAGAAATGCTACTGTCAAGCAGGGTTGAATCATAATTCTGTTTTTCAAATACATAGGTACTGTAAGTCTTTCCAGTGAAGAAATCCTTGGTCACTGTTTCCTTATCATACTTGCCCAAGTAATCACCTACCTTAGATATTATGTTATTGGAACTGTCTTTTATATCTTCAATAACTTTATAGCATTTATCTTTTTCTAAATACAACACGCTTACTCGCGATTTGCTCATTCTGCTATTATAATTATATAAAAAATCCCAGGCTGCAGTCTAAGGTCCACCCCCCAAAAGAATCCCAAGATGTTTGTCACTGCAGCGTCATCTAATCACTTCAAGTCGCTCCTACAGTTTCTTGCCTCACTCGGCGGCAGGCCCGTCATCGTCTACGACATCGGGCTAACAGCCGAGGAAGCCGCCACCATAAAAACCATGCGCATCACTTATCGCCTGTTTGATTGGAGCTCCGTGCCACCCTGGGGCCTTCTTACACCCGAAACAGCCGGATATTATGTTTGGAAACCTGTGATTGTAGACACCGTGATGAAGGAGGCGCACGATGTCGTCATTTGGTGCGACGCCGGAAATGTCGTAACCGATGCCGGGTCCCTCCATCGTGTCACAAAGGCTGCGCACATTTACACCCCCTATTCCACCGGAGCCCTCAGCAGATGGACACACGCCCAGTGTTTGGACGGCCTGAAAATGACAGAGGTAGAACGCAGCAAACCGATGCGTAATGGTGCGATTATAGGATTAGATGCAAAAGACCCAGTGGCGCGCCGATTTGTAGAGGAGTGGCGTCATAATTCGTTGGTGGAAGCCTTCATCGTGGGAGATCGGAGCAATCACCGACACGATCAAAGCATCTTGAGTTGTTTATTTTACAAATACCGGCGCACAAGCCCAGCGCATTGTATTGGTGTGGAGATTCACCGAGATTGTGATTGAAATTATCGCCTTCTTGATGCCCGGGTGCGCATCTTTCTCGTGCGTGATTTTCTTGTTGCTGTATTACGCATGCCTAGCTTTGCTCTTTCTATGCGTAATTCTTCTTGTAGTCGTGCAATTTCTTGTTCTAAGAAGAAAATCCTGGATTGTGTGGCACTGCCACCACCTGCTGCGCTGCCACCACCTGCTGCGCTGCTTGACGAAGAACTATTTATTTGACAAGGGACTAACTCAAAGTACTTATTTGAATCATCGAGACGTATATCAAACGCGTTATCATTATCAAAGACACATTTATTAAAAAAACCTTCACCCATTCCGTAACTCTCACGATAATATTGAGACTTGTGAACTAAGTGCCCCAAATATCCGTCGGCATTCTTATAGCAATTACCCACAACCAATTCCCTTGCCGATTTTAGATCAGACTCCATTCTACATAGACCCGAGATTTGTTTCACGAATCTTCCACAACAAAATTGAAGCGGAAACAACCAGTGTAACAACTGACACAATCATGCGTGTACGAACCCCGCATTCCCGTGTTACAACAATCGTTCCAGAGGACGTCCAAGAAATAGACTATGTGCTGGTTGGCAGACCTCAGTCATTGGGAGATTTTACAACGCAAAATGCCCGCCTCGTTACGCCTATCCGTGTAGAATTGCACAGTCCTGCGCAAACAATTGAGTACCCTCGTGACGCCTTTGTGCGTGTATATGAGCGAGATGGACACAAGACACTTCATTTAATGTCTACCCATCCGCACTTTGGTACTACGCAATCTGTTGGATAAAAAATTGGACCCTTATCTCCTTTTTTAAAGGGGGGTAAGATGCCTGTGTATTTCTGTGGTGTATGTCAATATACAACAGAAAGCAAAAGTTCTATGGATCGCCACAAGGCGAGAAAACGACCGTGCACGGTTCAAGACCGGCCTGCAGTTGTTCCTGCGGTTGCTCCAACCGTTCAGAAACCAGGTTAACGACGGCTACGACTACGGCGTTTTGTGGATTTGCGGGCTTTGCGGGTTTTACGAGGGTATTTGCGCGATGTTCGTCGTCTCATAGAGCCGCCGCCCCCTTCAGCGCCCTCTTTAGCCCCTTCAGCGCCCTCTTCAGCCCCTTCAGCTGCGTCTTCATCTATATCAAGGGGTTGTGTAGGGGTTGGTGTAGGGATTGGTGTAGAAGTAACTGAACGAGGTCTTTGAGCATTTGGTGATAGTTGATTTCTGATTTCTTGTGACGATTTTCTCTTTAGGGTCGCTGATTGTGGGGCTGCGCTTACGCCACCTCCAGCAGCAGAAGAAGAGCTTCCGCCACCTCCAGCAGCAGAAGGAGGGCTTCCGCCACCTCCAGCAGCAGAAGAAGAGCTTCCACCACCTCCAGCAGCAGAAGGAGCGCTTCCACCACCTCCAGCAGCAGAAGGAGCGCTTCCACCACCTCCAGCAGCAGAAGAAGAGCTTCCGCCACCTTTCCATAAATCTTGTACAAATATGCCTGGATGCGCAATCTGAGATACAGGCTTATACTCATTAAGACTCGGTGAGCCGAAAAGAGGTTGAAGTCTTACTGAGGTGACATCAGAACTAACCACTTGAATTGCTGACGTAGACCAAGGGTGTCTTTGAGATCGTGGAGATCCGAATGTGCTAACTGATTCAGAAGCGATCTCACTGTTTGGTTGAGATGTTCCTTCAGAGAATTGCAATGATCCTTTGACTGTGCTTGGTATGCTCTGAGAACTTGAACTAGATTGACCAGAAGGGGATACTGCTCTCATAGACTGAGATAACATGCTACTCCAAAACGAAGATGGAGCACCACCTCCGCCTCTCGGATCACCACCTTCATCGTCTTCGTCTCCAGAAGGCTTGTCGCCTCCGCCTTTAGAATCTTTTCCACCATTTTTTCCGAGATAACTATCTGCTTTGTCTTTTTCCACAGCATCTTCTTCTTCCGAATCACGACTATTAGCTTGTTGTAGTGCTAATGTGTCAAGATACCAGGCTTCAAACGCATTCAAATCGTAGTCAAGATCCGTGGCCAATTTGTCTCGCAGATGTGTTATCATGGTTGCATGACATCCGCATTCACCAACATACTCATAGTAAGGGTAATAATCGCACAACGCATTGTACTTACTGTCGTTATCAGTAAATCCAAAATAGCTAGCAACATCATAGAAACGTGCTGTAGATGAGAGAAATCCAGACTCTCCTGGTGGTTTCTCTGCTCCTCCTCCTGTTTGAGCTCTTCTGCGACGTGTACGGCGGGATTTAGATGTTTTTACCGAACGGATTTTGACTGCATATACCGGATCGTGTGCATCCAATGCTGTTGCAATTTCCGGAAATGCTGTATTTTTCTTGAGCAATTTTTTATATTGATTAACTTTATATCCACGAGATGTGCTATTTACAATATTTACAATGTAACAACTTGTACACAATTTTTTGAAGGAAGGAATATCACGCCCTATGTGTTCACCTAAAAAATCAAAAATCCGGCCTGCAAACTCCAACACTTTTCCAAATGCTTCCTGCAAAGCTTCGCTAATTGTGGCATCGCTATCTCCATCCACTGAAACATATCTGCCAATAGAGGATTCTATGACCTTAACTTGTTTCACATTATAATTATGGCACATAGTTATGAATTCACGTTTCAATGCCATTTCATCAACATCTTTTTTAGGCATATATAGCATTCCTTGATGAAGTTGTCTGGTCGGATCATTCGGTTCTTTTAAGATTCCCGCACATACAGAAACTCCTGCACACAATGCCATAAGTAAAACAACGTTGTCACTTGTAAACATGCATCCACGATGTCCATCGTCGCCCAAAAATATCTTTGCATCCACTACTTGAAGAGTGTCACCACAGGCTTCTTTGTAAAGGACAAGTTTGTCTGCAGTTGCTTGGTTAGCACCAGTAGATATATCTGTGATGCGTAGCCATTTGTTTTTAACAGTGTTGCCATCAAACGGATTTGGAACTGGAACAGCGCCAATAATATTTCCTTGAATATCCATGGTGTAAGATTCTGCACCAGTCGTTGTAGTTATTGTCACTGTTACTCGTCCACCGGCATGAGCCGCAGCCACATTGTTCAGGGTTTCAAATCCAAGATTTCTCCACATGGGTTGTTGGTCATCTGCTATGTTAGGAAACCAGGAAAGTGTTTGTCCAGGTTTGTCTGGACCGCCTGGTGCATATGCGGAAGTAGGCACAGTGCGCCCGAAGGGGTCCATTGTTGCTCCACGTGAATGTATTGTTGTAATAAGCGGGCTGTAATCATGAGGTCTATACAAGTTGTCGTGAAATGCGTATTGAATGGATTCTGGAAGTTTATTTAATAGGTCAGACCTTCTTTCAGCAGTTTCGGCAACAGTACGTCCTTCTCGTTTATTATCAGCCTCTATAAGTTTCAGCAACGTTGGGGAATCTAGCTTCTGCAGACAACTTACTGGATACTTGTGAAATAGGTGAATCAGGGTTGAAATAACACGGGATTCAAATCCGTCTAATTCCTTTGGGCTATTTGGACTAGTCACTGATGCGACACGTGCTCCAAATAATCGCCTGCCGATTGCAAGTAGTTTTTCAGATAAAGGTGGAGGCGCAGGTTGTTCGGCTGCCGAAAGATTCACAGAAACACGTCCATCTTTGCATATATCTCTAAGATTTTTTTCAACCATTACGGCAGAAATGATGCGAGCTGGATTGGCTAAATAAGTGAGACCTTGTATATATCGTTCGGGACCACCAAACGACAGTGGTGCTGCCATCATTCTCTAATGAGTCTATGCAATTTATATTTTAGCACACCTCACACCCTCCACATCCACGCCCCTGGCACCTCCGCCACACTGTTCACAAACGACGGCAACCAATAGCGAAAAAAGGCAAACCGTTCGTTCAAAGGCACGTCTAGCGCTTGATCTACACGTCGGACGAATTCCGGCCACGTCTGCGACGAATCAAAGAGGGCTTCTATATCCTGAAACGTCAGTGGCACATGCTCCATAGCGCTCACGATGTGTCCAGCCAAGATGTAGGGAAACGTCGCCGCAGCCTTGCTCTCCATACTCATATAGCGCTGTTGAGCATCTCTGTAACCTGCCACGTCATAGTCTCGTGCAGGTTCTGCATGCAGCAGCGTTTCAAACACCGACGTTCCAGTAAAGGCAAACATGAGCAAATTGGGCGGAATGGTCTCCCATATGCCGTAGGTTCCGTCGGGGATGTAATTGTCTGTGTAAGTTTGCAACCACCGAATGGCGGGAAATTCTTGGCGAATATAGGCTGTAAAGGATACGATGTCGTCACAAAGCGTGCAGGCCTCACCCGTAATCTGTTTGTAAGCGCACTCTTGTAATCCGACAATGCGTGACACAATCGCTGTATCCTCTGGATGAAAGGGATTGTTTTGCGCAAGATTGGCTTGTAACACCGTTCGTCCATCACGGATCATTTGTACGGCAGTCAACCAGGGACGAAGATGTGTACGAACGAAGGAGGTCATTCTTACAACCAGTGGACAATTTCGGTGATGCCACTTCAATGTCTGGAACGTCGTGACGTATGTTTTTTTTTGTCATGCGCTTTTATGACTCTACCCTCTCCTAGACGAGGTTCTATGTACAAAAACTCTCGTGCACAAGGAAACATGCGAGTCACCGGCGACCCGTGTGAAGTGTCTACATACGCAATCGGAATATCTGATTGATAAGGCAAGGCCGATAAATAAGCACAGTTTTTAGTGTCTGTAAAAAAATCTTTTACAGTCGTGGATAGTCCACGCATGGCGGAAATCACATTTGTCATCAGTTCCTTCGGCAATTCGTTGTCTTCTGCTGCAACTTCGGAAGGAATTACATACACCGACTCCACATTCGTTTTGACGTACCACACCTTCTTGGAGGGAGGGGTATCCAACAAGCTTTGAAAGTACTCGGCAATAGCTCCAACTGGCAACGCCTGGATAGCCGCTTGACAGTCTTTGACAAGCTCCATATTTACATCCATCTTGCTCTGAAACCCGAAGGAATTGTACCAACTAAGACGTTGAGAAGGACGGGTTAGAAATTGCACTAAAGATAGCCGAATGCTAGACTCGCCGCATGGAATGGACGCATGATCTTCTAGAGTCACATCAAACGCTCCGTGAGGATTAAACAGTGCTGTCCAGGATAGTACAACCTTCATTGCCTTTGTGCCCGTTTCAAGTCCTACAAGTTCACTTTTATTAATCCTATCAATGTGGACATCTGCATTCCAGAGACTGAGTTCAATCGGATTGAGAGGATGGTCGCCATCGTTGTACCGAAATTCAGGGATGGAATAGATTCCAACATCTTGCCGAGTTCCGATCGCAATACATTGGATATAGGTTGTGGTGCGTGATATAATACAGATAGTATCTATGTGTTTTCCTTCAACATTGGCAACAATTCGCACACATTTCATATATGTATTTATCTTTGGTTGCACCCCTCTTACAACAAGAAGGGGCATGACGGATTCCATGACACTGTGGGGTATTTTTGTACGAGTTCTTTCTTCATAGGAATATGTCTGCGAATATGATTGAACATCTCCTATATATTTTTCGTATTGTTCAATGGGAAAGCGTGTTGCAACGTGTTCATAGAGATGCGCCGCACATTCATAAGGAGTTGCACCTGGCAGGTGCTTGCCTACCTCCACAACAGGCATGGATTCAAAAAAGTCTATATCTTGCTTTGTGATCTTAGTGAGTGGACCTGACATCTGGCGCACACCATTGTTCCGGGCAGTTGGAGCAGCATTGTTCATAAGATGCAATGCAATTTGTTTTGGTTTAAGGGTTTTCCGTGTTTTATTGGCCTTTTTGTGGCCTGAATGCATCTCTATTAAGTATTTACAATTTTATATTTGTGGTAATTGAAAAAGTTTCTGTAAAAATAGGCGTAAAAAGTTTTCTACAGAAATAGGCGCAAAACTTTCTTACAAGAAATAGGCGTAAAAAAGTTTTTACAGAAATAGGCGTAAAATTTTAAATCAAGAAACAGGCGTAAAACTTTAAATCAAGAAACAGGCATAAATATTTTTCTGCAGAAACAGGCGTAAACAAATAAAACAAGAAATAGCCGCAGCAGAAACAATAATGAAAAAGCGCAGAAACAGCTAAAAAACTTGTAAAGCAGCAAAAAAGTTTTAAACGGGCGGGGTTTTTTAGTGAAATTCATAAATCACGTGATTTATGAATTTCACTA
>Ga0164295_10000743_pt1 | contig 27219 bp, 26 predicted proteins | sample GEODES006metaG_FD_111798 | JGI IMG/M metagenome (GOLD analysis project Ga0164295, IMG submission 111798) | Oligotrophic lake water microbial communities from Sparkling Lake, Wisconsin, USA - GEODES006 metaG | ecosystem: Environmental > Aquatic > Freshwater > Lake | place: USA: Sparkling Lake... | reverse complement strand
GTGCCACGCGCCGACGGTGTCATTTGCGTCGCGTTGGCTTGCATGGTGTTGTGGAACATGAAAAAACCAAAACCTGCGCTCAAGCAGACCACAGGCGTCAAGGGCCACCAGCGGGTAAAACCCAGCACGGCAAAAGACAAACCCATCAAAGCAGTGCCGTACTGAGCCAGCCCGGCTTCTCCAAGGCGACGGATCAGCCAGCGCGCCACTGTCATATAGAGCACACCGCCCAGACCGAAAAGAGCCACGATAGAGCCGGACGAAGACAAAGACAAGCCAAGCGTCTGGTGCAGGTGCGAGGCAATGATGCTGAGCACGCCAAAGCCGGCGGCGCCTTCCATCAAGGCGATCATCAGCACCCGGCCGGCCCACGGGTCTCGGAAAATTGCCAAAGCTTGCCGGACAAAGCCCGGGCGCCCCAAGGGTGTGTCTGCGGTCCCGGTTTCGGGCAGACGCTGCTGGCGACGCAAATCAAGCAAAAGCAAACTTCCGACCGCGGCAAAAATCACAGTCATCAGCACAAAAGCCCAGCGCCAGCCCAGGGTGTCGGTGAACCAGCCACCGGCCAGTTGTCCGCCCACAATGCCCAGCGTGGTACCCAGGCCGACTTTGGCCAGCGTTTCGAGCCGCAGCGCATAAGGCACGGCGTCTCCCACCCAGGCAAGCGCCAGCGGAATCACCGCAGCAGCGCACAAGCCGGTCAGGGCCCGCGCCAGCACCAGGGTGTTCAGGTCGTTGGCAAAAGCGCCCACTAGGCTGCCCACGCTGCACCCCAGCGTGGCATAGGTGATGATGCGGAACTTGCCGGTACGGTCACCGAGCGGGCCGTAAAAAAGTTGCGACAGCCCGTAGATCACAGCAAACACCCAGATCACCTGGGCCGCTTCGGCGATGCTGGTTTGGAAGATGCTTGAGAGCGCCGGCAGCATGGCGTCGCAGATACGCTGCGTTGACATGCTCGAGAAGGTGGCCAGGGACAGCAGGAAGGCGGATCGTTGGACGGCGGCGGAGACTCGCAAAGGCGCGCTGGGCATGTCGAAATTCCAGGTCGGTCAGCTGCAACGAGGCAGTTCGATGAGATTGGGAGGGGCAGGGCGCGTGCCGCAAAATCAGCATCACTACAATCGATTATCGCTACCCCGCGCAGCTGCCAGACGGCGGGCCTGACGGGATTTGATTTCTAAGGATTTTTCATGAGTTTGAAGTGCGGCATCGTGGGCTTGCCCAACGTCGGTAAATCCACTCTGTTCAATGCGCTGACCAAGGCCGGCATTGCGGCAGAAAACTACCCTTTTTGCACCATCGAGCCGAACGTCGGCATCGTTGAGGTGCCTGATGAGCGGCTCGACGCCTTGTCGGCCATCGTCAGCCCGCAAAAAGTGCAGCGCGCGATTGTCGAGTTTGTCGACATTGCCGGCCTGGTGGCCGGTGCCAGCACCGGCGAGGGCTTGGGCAATAAGTTTCTGGCGCACATCCGCGAGACCGACGCCATCGTCAACGTGGTGCGCTGCTTTGTCGACGACAACGTGATCCATGTGGCCGGCAAGGTGGACCCGATCTCCGACATCGAAGTGATCCAGACCGAACTCTGTCTGGCGGACCTGGCGGCGGTGGAAAAAGGCCTGCACCGCGTCACCAAACTGGCGCGCTCGGGCGACAAGGAATCCATCAAACTGGTGGCCATTCTTGAAAAATGCCAGACTGCGCTCAACGAAGCCAAGCCGGTGCGCACCATTGACTTCAGCAAGGAAGAAATGCCGCTGTTGCAGCAGTTTTTCTTGATCACCGCCAAGCCGGCGATGTTTGTCGCCAACGTGGCCGAAGACGGTTTTGAGAACAACCCGTTTCTGGACCGTCTGAAGACCTACGCCGCCTCACAAAACGCCCCGGTGGTGGCCATCAGCGCCAAGCTCGAAGCCGAGATGAGCGAGATGAGTGACGAAGACCGGCAGATGTTCCTGGAAGAACTCGGCCAGACCGAGCCCGGCCTGAATCGCCTGATCCGCGCCGCCTACAAGCTGCTCGGGCTGCAAACTTACTTCACGGCCGGCGTCAAAGAAGTGCGCGCCTGGACCATCCATGTGGGCGATACCGGCCCGCAGGCGGCCGGCGTGATTCACACCGACTTTGAAAAAGGCTACATCCGCGCCCAGACCATCGCCTATGACGACTTTATCGCCTTCAAAGGGGAGCAGGGCGCCAAAGACGCCGGCAAAATGCGCGCCGAGGGCAAGGAATACGTTGTCAAAGATGGCGACGTGATGAACTTCCTGTTCAGCTCTTGACTCTGACCGGATGACAGAACCCGTTCGCCTGGCCAAACGCCTGGCTGAAATGCTCGCTTGCTCGCGCCGTGAGGCTGAGCAGTACATCGCGGGCGGTTTTGTACGCGTTGATGGTGTGCTGGTGCAAGAGCCGCAGCACCGTGTGCAAGATCAAAAAATTGAGATCAGCCCAGACGCCACTTTGCTGGGCGTGTTGCCGGTGACTTTGCTGCTGCACAAGCCTGCAGGCAGTGAAGCCGGCTTGGGCGCAGCGCAAGGTGCCTTGCGCTCGGCCGATCTGTTGCAGCCACAGAGCTTGTGGGGCGAAGACCTTTCAGGCTTGAGCCCTTTGAAAAAACATTTTGCTGATCAGCAGCTGCTCACGCCCTTGGCGCCGCGTGCCAGCGGGCTGGTGGTTTTCAGCCAGGACTGGCGCATTGGGCGCAAGCTGACCGAAGACGCAGCTGTCATGGAGCACGAGGTGCTGGTCGAGGTCAGCGGCGACATCAAAACCGGTGGCCTGGAGCGGCTCAACCGCATCGACCATGGCTTTACTTTCAATGGTTTGCAACTCGGCGCGGCCAAGGTCAGCTGGCAAAGTGAAAAGCGACTGCGCTTTGCACTCAAAGGGGAACGGCCCGGGCAGATCGCTTACCTGTGTGAGTGCGTGGGCTTGCAGGTCCAGGCGATGAAGCGCATACGCATAGGCCGCGTGGCCATGAGCAGCCTGCCGGTGGGTCAGTGGCGTTATTTGTTGCCGCACGAAAAATTCTGATCGTGACAATGCGGGGCGGGGCAGGGGATGGATTCCTGCCTGCGCAGGAATGACGGGGCGGGCAGGAAGGGCGGGGTGCGCAGGAATGGTGGGATTTGTATCCGTCATCCTCGCGAACGCGGGGATCCATCTTTATGGCTTGGCTTCTCAACGCCGCCAGCCTAAAACGAAAAGCCCCCCGGAAACACCCAGACCAGCGCACCCGTCATCAGCACATAACGTAGAAACTTGCCGATGGCCATGTAGGCCAGGCAGGGCCAGAACGGGAACTTGAGCCAACCGGCCACCGCACACAGCGGGTCACCGACGGCTGGCAGCCAGGCCAGCAGGCAGGCTTTAGGGCCTAACTTTTCGAGCCAGCGCAATGCCCGGTTGTGCTGGGTGGAGTGCTTGTATTTACCCACTACTTTGTGCGCGCCATAGCCCATCCACCAGTCGAGTGCACCGCCCAGCGTATTGCCGGCAGTGGCCACCAGCACGGCCGGCCAAAAGAGTTCAGGGTTGAGCTTGACCAGACCAAACACCACCGGCTCCGAGCCCATGGGCAGCAAGGTCGCAGAGATGAAGGACACCACGAACACCGTGCTCAAGCCGAATTCAGGCAGGGCCAGCAGCTCGGTGAGTTGGACAATCCAGTTGGGCATGTGAGTCTGAGTATAAAGAAGGCTGCTGAAATTTTAGGCATATACAATGGCCCCTCGCATTTTTCTGCCCACCCGCACGACCCCCTTCCACGCGCTTTCATGAATATCGGCCCTTATGTTTTGGCAAACCGCGTGTTGGTCGCGCCCATGGCTGGCGTGACAGACAGGCCGTTTCGCGCGCTGTGCAAAAAACTCGGTGCGGCTTATGCGGTCAGTGAGATGGTCACCTCGCGCCGCGACCTGTGGGACACGCTCAAAACTTCGCGCCGCGCCAACCATGATGGCGAAGTTGAGCCGATCGCCGTACAAATCGCCGGCACCGACGCCGCCATGATGGCCGAGGCTGCCTCCTACAACGTGGCGCGAGGTGCACAAATCATCGACATCAACATGGGCTGCCCGGCCAAAAAAGTTTGCAATAAATGGGCCGGCTCGGCGCTGATGCAAGACGAACCGCTGGCGCTGGCCATTGTGAAAGCGGTGGTGGCGGCCTGCGCTCCGCAGGGGGTGCCGGTCACGCTGAAAATGCGCACCGGCTGGTCAGCCGCCAACAAAAATGCCTTGACGCTGGCCCGCGCTTTTGAAGACGCCGGCGTGCAGATGATCGCCGTGCACGGCCGCACCCGCGAACAAGGCTACAAAGGCCTGGCAGAGTACGACACCATCGCCGCTGTCAAGGCTGCGCTGCACATCCCGGTGGTGGCCAATGGCGATATTGACTCGCCAGAAAAAGCCCGTGACGTTCTGGCCTACACCGGCGCAGACGCTGTGATGGTCGGGCGTGCCGCGCAAGGCCGGCCCTGGCTATTTCGCGAGATCAGTCATTTTTTAGACACCGGCATGCACTTAGCGCCGCCGCTGGTCGCCGAGGTCAAACGCCTGCTGTTAGAGCATCTGTTGGATCATTACAGCTTGTACGGTGAATTCTCCGGCGTGCGTACAGCTCGCAAACACATAGGCTGGTATGTCAAAGCCTTGCCCGGGGGCGAGGACTTCAGGGCGCATATGAACTTGATCGACAACTGCGAAGCGCAGTTGTTAGCCGTTGCCCATTTTTTCGATGGCCTGGAAGACCGCATGGAGCGCATGCCTGCTGCCGCGCTGGCCCGTGCGGGTCTTGCCACCGGTGTACAGACACAAGAGAGAGTTTCCCTATGAGCAAAAAACAAATTGAAGAATGTGTGCGCGCCAGCCTGGAAGGCTATTTCAAAGACCTGCACGGCACCGAGCCGGCCGGCATGTACGACATGATGGTGAACGTGGTCGAAAAGCCGCTGCTCGAAGTTGTGATGCAGCAGGCCGATCAGAACCAGTCGCGTGCAGCCGAGTGGCTGGGTCTGAACCGCAACACTTTGCGTAAAAAATTGCTGGCGCACAAGCTTTTGAAATAAGCACTGCACCCGCCATGAACGCCCTGATTTCCGTCTCCGACAAAACCGGCATTGTTGAGTTTGCCCGGGCCTTGCACGCACTGGGCATCAAGCTACTGTCTACCGGCGGCACCGCCAAGCTGCTGGCCGACCAGGGCCTGCCGGTCACTGAAGTCGCCGAGCTCACCGGCTTTCCGGAAATGCTGGACGGCCGCGTCAAAACCCTGCATCCCAAAGTGCATGGCGGCTTGCTGGCGCGGCGCGATGTGCCGGAACACATGGCCGCACTCAAGGCACACCAGATCGACACCATCGATTTGCTGGTCGTCAACCTTTACCCCTTTGAAGCGACTGTGGCCAAGCCAGGTTGCACCTTGGAAGACGCGATCGAGAACATCGACATTGGCGGGCCGGCCATGGTGCGCTCTGCCGCCAAGAACTGGAAAGACGTGGGCGTGTTGACCGACGCTTCGCAATACGCCGGCGTGCTGGCCGAGCTCCAGGCCGACGGCCAATTGAAGAACGCCACCAAGTTCGCGCTGTCGGTCGCTGCCTTCAACCGCATCAGCCAGTACGACGGCGCTATCAGCGATTACCTCTCCAGCATCCAGCCTGACGGCAGTCACAGCGTGTTTCCGGCGCAGGCCAACAGCCGCTTCATCAAGCTGCAAGACCTGCGCTACGGCGAAAACCCGCACCAGCAAGCAGCCTTCTACCGCGACCTGTATCCGGCCACCGGCTCGTTGGTCACGGCGCGTCAGTTGCAGGGCAAAGAACTCTCGTACAACAACATCGCAGACGCAGACGCCGCCTGGGAATGCGTCAAAAGTTTTGATGCCCGCCTGGGCCAGACCGCCTGCGTGATCGTCAAGCATGCCAATCCCTGCGGCGTGGCCGTGGGCGTGGATGCGCTGAACGCCTACAGCAAGGCCTTCAAGACCGACCCGACCTCGGCCTTCGGCGGCATCATTGCGCTTAACTGCACGCTGGACGAAAAAGCCGCGCTCGAAATCTCCAAGCAGTTTGTCGAAGTGCTGATGGCCCCGGCCTTCACCCCCGAAGCGCTGGCCGTTTTCAAGAGCAAAGTCAACGTGCGCATTCTCGAGATCGCCTTGCCCGCCGGTGGCAACACAGCCTGGGCCCAGGGGCGCAACCTGGTGGACGTTAAGCGCGTCGGCTCAGGCCTCTTGATGCAGACTGCCGACAACCACGAAATCACCGTGGCCGACCTCACCGTGGTGACCAAGCTGCAACCTACGCCGGCGCAGCTGCAAGACCTGCTGTTTGCCTGGAAGGTGGCCAAGTATGTCAAGTCCAATGCCATCGTCTTTTGCGGCGGCGGCATGACCCTGGGCGTGGGCGCCGGCCAGATGAGCCGCATCGACTCGGCCCGCATCGCCGCCATCAAGGCCGCCAATGCCCAGTTGGATCTCAAGGGTTCGGCGGTCGCCAGCGACGCTTTCTTTCCTTTCCGTGACGGCCTGGATGTGGTGGTGGACGTGGGCGCGAGCTGCATCATCCAGCCCGGCGGCTCCATGCGCGACCCCGAGGTGATTGCCGCCGCTGACGAGCGCGGCGTGGTGATGGTCATAACCGGCGTGCGGCACTTCCGGCATTGAAGCCGAGGAGCGAATGAAAAAAGCGACCCGCGGGTCGCTTTCTTTTTGATGCAAACGCTTTCAGCGCGCGCTGAAAAACTTTGCCGCTGCCGCCACGGTTTCTTCAATGTCAGCTGCCGTGTGCGCCGCGCTGACAAAGCCGGCTTCGTACAAGGCCGGCGCGTAGTACACGCCGCTGCTCAGCATGGCGTGAAAGAACTTGTTGAACGAGGCGTTGTCGGTGGTCATCACGGTGGCGTAGTTTTGCGGCAACTGGCCCAGCAAAAAGAATCCGAACATGCCACCCTGGCTGTCGCCGCAAAAGGGCACGCCGGCCTGGGCGGCGGCTTGCGTGAGGCCGGCCACCAGGCTTTGCGTGCGCGCGCTCAGCGCTTCATAAAAGCCGGGCTTTTGCAATTCGTGCAGCGTGGCCAGGCCGCAGGCGGTGGCCACCGGGTTGCCGCTGAGCGTGCCGGCCTGGTAGACCGGACCCAGTGGCGCGAGTTGCTCCATCACGCCTTTTTTGCCGCCGAAGGCCGCCAGCGGCATGCCGCCGCCAATCACTTTGCCCATGACTGTCATGTCGGGCTCAAAGCCGGGGATCAGCTTGGCATAAACGCTTTGCGCGCCGCCCAGGGCCACACGAAAACCGGTCATGACTTCGTCAAACACCAGCAGCGCGCCGTATTGCGTGCAGAGTTCGCGGCAGCGCTTCATGAAGGGCACACTGGCGCGCACAAAGTTCATGTTGCCGGCAATCGGCTCGATCATCAGGCAGGCCAGCTCTTTGCCGTGCAGCGCAAAGGCCTCTTCGAGCTGGGCTACGTTGTTGTACTCCAGCACGTGGGTGTGCTGCACCACTTCGGGCGGCACGCCGGCGCTGGTCGGGTTGCCGAAGGTGGCCAGGCCCGAGCCGGCCTTGACCAGCAGCGCGTCTGCGTGGCCGTGGTAGCAGCCTTCAAACTTGATGATCTTGCTGCGCCCGGTGGCGCCGCGTGCCAGGCGCAGTGCGCTCATGGCCGCTTCGGTGCCCGAGCTGACCAGGCGGATCATCTCGATGGAAGGCACCAGCTTGATGATTTCTTCGGCCAGTTCCACTTCGCGCTCGGTAGGCGCACCGAATGAAAAACCGTCGAGTGCGGCTTTTTGCACAGCCTGCAGCACCGCCGGGTGGCCGTGGCCCAGGATCATCGGGCCCCAGGAGCCGATGTAGTCGATGTAGCGCTTACCGTCGGCGTCCCAGAAATAAGCGCCCTGCGCGCGTTGCACAAAGCGCGGCGTGCCGCCCACGGCCTTGAATGCGCGCACAGGCGAGTTGACGCCGCCGGGGATCACCCGTTTGGCGCGTTCGAACAAAACGTCGTTGCGGGAAGTCGGGGCTTTAGAGTCAGTGTTTGGTGGCATGGGGGTCGACATCAAAAGTAGGGCTTGCAGCCAAAGGGTTGGTCGGGTCGTCAGGGTTTTCGTCGTCTTCGGCCTGGGCCCAGAACATGCGGTCGGGCACCAAATGGCCCATGCCGGGTTGAAAGCCGGCGCTCAGGCTTTGGTCCAGGAAGGTCAGGGCTTCGGCGGTGGCGCTTTGCAGGTCATGACCGTTGGCCAGCAGCGCTGACAGGGCGGCGCTCAAGGTGTCGCCGGCGCCGGCAAAACTGGCCTCGAATCGTTCGAATTTTTCGCTGTACAAAACGTTTTGCGGTGAGGCCAGTACGTTGTCAATGGTCTGGTCAGCGCCTGGAATGCCCGTGACCAGTGTGTAGGGCACGCCCAATTCGCCGGCCGCTTTGGCAATGTCGCGTGGGCTCGGGCTGCTTTGGCCAGCCCAATCGGGCAAGAGCCAGCGCCACAAGGTGCTGTGGTTGCCGATGAGTACGGTGGTTTGCGGCAGCATGAGTTCGCGAAAGGCGTCCAGGTAACTGTCCAACTCGCTCTCGTCCCACCACGACAAGTTGGGCATGTAGGCGACCAGCGGCACGTCGGCGTAATCCGAGGCGATCTCAGCGATGGTGCTGACGTTCTCCGTGCTGCCGACAAAACCCACCTTGATGGCGGCTACCGGCATGTCTTCGAGCGCGGCGCGCGCCTGCTCGGCAACAGCATCTTCGTCAAATGCAAAGTGGTCCAGGATTTCTGCTGTGTCGCGGGAATAGGCGCCGGTCACCACCGCCAGCGCGTGCGCACCGGCCGATGAAATGGCCAGCACGTCTGCAGACAAACCACCGGCGCCGCTGGGGTCGTTGGCATTAAAGCTCATGACGCAGGCCGGTGCGCTGTCTTCGTCTTCCGGTCCGGGTACTTCGGGGTCGGTGGGGGTGGATTGAGCTTGTGCCATGAATGAGGAAAGCTGAGGCGGTGAAAGACTTGGCTAACAAGCCTGCCCTCACCGATACAATGACCGGATTCTATTCGCGAAAGTCTTTGCTCTGTGACCACTTCACCTACAACCACCTGGATGTGCCTGATTTGCGGCTGGCTCTATGACGAGGCCGCCGGTGCGCCGGATCACGGCATTGCCCCCGGCACGCTCTGGGCAGATGTGCCCATGAACTGGACTTGCCCGGAATGTGGCGCGCGCAAGGAAGACTTTGAAATGGTGCAAATCTGAGGCGGCTGATGCCGTCTCAAGCCTCTGTTTTTTTAACCACTGCGTAGCGAGCTAGTGTGCTCGCCCGCGCTTCATCGTGCCGTACCAGCGGCAGCGGGTAATTTTTCCCCAACGCCACACCGGCTGCGGCCAGCTCCAGCGGCGCCGCCTCCCACGGGCTGTGCAGCGCTTTGCCCTGCAGGCCGGCGAGCTGCGGCAGGTATTTACGGATGAACTTGCCCTCGGGGTCAAACTTCAGGCTTTGGCTGACCGGGTTGAAAATACGAAAGTAAGGCTGCGCGTCGCAGCCGCTGCTGGACGCCCATTGCCAGCCGCCGTTGTTGGCTGACAAGTCAAAGTCATTGAGTTTTTCGGCAAAGTAGGCTTCGCCGCGGCGCCAGTCGATGCCCAGGTCCTTGATGAGAAAGCAGGCCGCCACCATGCGCAGGCGGTTGTGCATGTAGCCGGTTTGGTTGATTTGCGCCATGGCGGCGTCCACCAGCGGGTAGCCGGTGCGGCCTTCGCACCAGGCGGCAAACATCGCGTCGGCGGCCGGCCCGGTTTCCCAGGAGATGGCGTCGTAGTCTGGCTTGAAAGAAGCCTTCGCCACGCGCGGGAAATTGCTCAAAATTTGGGCATAAAAATCGCGCCAGATCAGCTCGCTCAGCCACACCGCCGCGCCCGCGCTGCCGCCGTCCTGGCGCTTGAGCCCTTCAGCCGCCAGCTCGCGGATGGACACCGTGCCAAAGCGCAGGTGCACGCCCAGGTAGCTCGGGCCTTTGACGGCAGGGAAGTTGCGCGTTTCGTCATAGAGGTCGATGCGCTCGAGAAACTCTTTGTAAAGCTGCGCGCCGCCCGACATGCCGGTGGGAAGCTTCATGGCCTCCAGATTGGTTTTTTCAAAACCCATGGCGGCCAGCGTGGGCATGGCGGGTATGCCGGCCGGTTTGCTGGCCAGGGCCGCGGCATGCGGGGCCACTGCGTGGGCTTGCAGGTAGTAGCTGTCCACCTTTTTGAGCCAGGCGTTTTTGTAGGGCGTAAATACGCCGTAAGGCTTGCCGGCTTGCGTCAGCAGCTCGCTGCGCTCAAACACCACATGGTCTTTGAAGCTGTGAAAGCCCACCCCTTGGGTCGACAAGCCGGCTGCTACCTCGGCGTCGCGGGCAATAGCTTGCGGCTCGTCGTCATGGTTGGTGAACACCGCTTGCACGCCCAGCGCCAGCGCCTGCTGCACCACGGCACTGCGGGCTGTCTCGTGCAGCACGATCAGTCCTGCCCCGGGCACACCGTGCGGCTGGGCCAGCGCCGCCAGTGCGGCGTCCAGCTCGACCAGGCAATGCCAGATGAACTCGACACGCCGGTCCGCGCGCGGCAGCCCGTCCAGAATCTCGCGGTCAAAGACAAAGAGGCAAAACACCTGCCGGCAGGTGCTCAGGGCGTGGTGCAGGGCGGCGTGGTCGTGTGCGCGCAGGTCGCGGCGAAACCAGACCAGACCGCGTTCGTAAGGTTTGTTCATGCGCCGGATGTTAGCTGTACAGCAGCCCTTGGCACTGACCGGCGCGGTCAGCGTAAAATTAGCCCATGGCCCTGGATCTCGAACCGATCAACTTCACGCATCACTTCCTGATCGCCATGCCGGGCTTGAATGACGAGCCCTTTGTGCGCAGCGTGGTCTACATGTGCGAGCACAGCGAACGCGGCGCCTTGGGCCTCGTGATCAACAAACCCAGCGACATCAGCTTGAAAAGCTTGTTTGACAAAGTCGAGCTGCCGCTGCGGCGTGACGACTTGAAGGCAGCGCCGGTGTTTCATGGCGGGCCGGTGCAGACCGAACGTGGTTTTGTGCTGCATGAATGCATGCTGCCGGGCAGCGAATCGGTGTATGCCTCGACCATGACAATTCCGGGGGGGCTCGAGATGACCACCTCCAAGGACGTGCTGGAAGCGCTGTCCACCGGGGCAGGTCCGCGCCGCGTGTTTGTGTCATTGGGTTATGCGGCCTGGGGCGAGGGGCAGCTGGAGTCTGAAATTTCTGAAAACAGCTGGCTCACTGTGGCTGCCGACCCGGCTGTTATTTTTGACACGCCCGTCGAGCAGCGCTACGACAAGGCCTTGCTGCTGCTGGGCCTGCAGCGCTGGATGCTTTCGCCAGAGGCTGGCCACGCATGAGCGCCGGGGCTGCCATCACCCTGGCCCCCCATGTGCAAACCTTTCTGGCTTTTGATTTCGGGCTCAAACGCACCGGGGTCGCCAGCGGCAATCGCCTGACGCGCACAGCCACGCCGCAGCCCACCATCACCGCCCCGAGCGACGCGCGTTTTGTGCTGATTGCCGAGCGCATCCAAAAATGGCAACCCGACGCGCTGGTGGTTGGCGTGCCTTTTCACCCCGATGGCGCCCCGCATGACAACACCGCCCGTGCGCAAAAGTTTGCGCGCCAGCTGCGCGGGCGTTTCGGCCTGGAAGTGTTTGAGGTGGACGAGCGCTACAGCACCACTGAGGCGCACAGCCTGGGCGCACAAGATGCCGATGCCGCTTCTGCCTGCATAATTCTTGAGCAATTTTTAAGGAGTCTTGCATGAAGACCACTGCCGTCCATGGCCCCCTGGGTGCGCCATGAGCAACCTGACCCTCAACGCCGAGGCACTCTACCTCGAGCTTTTGCGCAACATGCAGCAGCTGATCGCTGCATCGCCCAAACCGCCCCGTCTGGTGGGTGTGGCCTCAGGCGGCGCCTGGCTGGCAGAGCGGCTTCAAAAAGACCTGGGCCTGAGTGACGCCATCGGCGTGTTGTCATCGGCCATGCACCGCGATGATTTTTCCAGCCGAGGACTGGCCGCCAGCGGCGCTACCCAGCTGCCCTTCGAAGTCAACGGTGCGCACCTGATCGTGCTCGACGATGTGCTCTACACCGGCCGCACCATCCGCGCCGTGCTCAACGAGCTGTTTGACTACGGGCGTCCGGCCAGCGTCAAGCTGGCGGTGCTGGTGGACCGCGGCGGGCGCGAGTTGCCTGTGCAAGCCGATCTGGCGATGGCGCGCATGGCCTTGCCGGCTACACAGTCGCTGCAACTGGCCCGCTCTGAGACCGGCCAGTTTAGTTTTCAAGTTCAGGAAGGCTAAGCGTGTTGTACCGACGAAATCCCCAACTCAACAAGCACGGCGAGCTGATTCATTTGCTCTCTACCGAAGGCCTGCCCAAGGCCACGCTGACGCAGATTCTGGACACCGCAGCCAACTTTGTCAGTGTGAGCGACCGAGAGGTCAAGAAAGTGCCGCTGCTGCGCGGCAAGAGCGTGTTCAACCTGTTCTTTGAAAACTCCACCCGCACCCGCACCACCTTTGAGATTGCCGCCACGCGCCTGTCAGCCGATGTCATCAACCTGGACATCGCGCGCTCTTCGGCCTCCAAGGGCGAGTCGCTGCTCGACACCATTGCCAACCTCAGCGCCATGGCCGCCGACATGTTTGTGGTGCGCCACAGCGAGTCCGGCGCGCCCTATTTGATCGCCCAGCATGTGGCGCCGCATGTGCATGTCATCAATGCCGGTGACGGCCGCCACGCGCACCCGACGCAAGGCCTGCTCGACATGTACACCATCCGCCATTACAAGAAGGACTTCAGCAACCTGACCGTGGCCATCGTCGGTGACGTACTGCATTCGCGGGTAGCGCGCTCGGACATTCATGCACTCACCACGCTGGGCTGCGCCGAAGTGCGCGTGGTCGGCCCCAAGACCCTGGTGCCGTCCGACATGGCGCAAATGGGCGTGCGCGTGTGTCACACGCTTGAAGAAGGCATTCGCGGCGCCGACGTCATCATCATGCTGCGCCTGCAAAACGAACGCATGTCGGGCGCCTTGCTGCCCAGCAGCCAGGAGTACTTCAAGAGCTTTGGTCTGACACCCGAAAAGCTCCAGCTGGCCAAGCCGGACGCCATCGTCATGCACCCCGGCCCGATCAACCGCGGCGTGGAAATCGACTCGGCGGTGGTCGATGGCGCGCAAAGCGTCATCTTGCCGCAAGTCACCTTTGGTATCGCTGTACGAATGGCCGTCATGAGCATCGTGGCGGGTAACGAATCATGAAAATCCTGATTAAAAACGGCCGTGTGATCAATCCAGCCAGTGGGTTTGACCAAGTCGCTGACCTCGCGATTGCCGCCGGCCGAATCGTCAGCATCGGCGCTGTGCCTGCTGATTTTGTGCCCAACAAAACCATGGACGCCAGCGGCTGCGTGGTAGCGCCGGGGCTGGTCGATTTGTCTGTGCGCCTGCGCGAGCCCGGCCATGAGCACGAAGGCATGCTTGAGAGCGAGCTGGCCGCTGCCGTGGCCGGTGGCGTCACCAGCCTGGTCTGCCCGCCCGACACCGACCCGGTGCTGGACGAGCCGGGCCTGGTCGAGATGCTCAAGTTTCGTGCAGAAAAACTGCACCAGTCGCGCGTCTTTCCGCTGGGCGCGTTGACGCGTGGCCTGCGCGGCACTGCACTGACCCCCATGGTGCAACTCACTGAAGCCGGCTGTGTCGGTTTCAGCCAGGCCGAGGTGCCGCTGGAAGACACGCAGGTTTTACAGCGCGCGCTGCAGTACGCTGCCAGCTTTGGTTTCACGGTGTGGTTGCGTCCGCAAGACATGCATCTGGGTAAGGGCGTGGCCGCCAGCGGTGCGCTGGCCACGCGGCTGGGATTGCCCGGTGTGCCGGTGGCGGCTGAAACCATTGCCCTGCACACCATCTTTGAGCTGATGCGTGCTACCGGAGCGCGTGTGCACTTGTGCCGCATCTCAAGTGCCGCCGGGCTGGCGCTGGTGGCGCGTGCCAAGGCCGAGGGCTTGAACGTGAGCTGCGACGTCAGCATCAACAGCCTGCACCTGACCGACACGGACATCGGCTACTTTGACAGCCGCATGCGGCTGGATCCGCCGCTGCGCCAGCAGCGCGACCGCGATGCGCTGCGCCAGGGCCTGCTTGACGGCACGGTGGACGCGCTGGTGTCCGACCATTCGCCGGTTGACGAGGACGCCAAGACTTTGCCCTTTGCCGAGGCCGAGCCGGGTGCCACCGGGCTGGAACTGCTGCTGGGCCTGGCCTGCAAATGGGGCGAAGACAGCGGCGCGGGTCTCGTGCGTGCGCTGGCCGTGCTGACCAGCGAGCCGGCCCGTGTGCTGGGCTCATCGCTGGGCACGCTGCAAGCGAGCGCCGGTCAGCTGCTCAAGGGCGGTGTGGCCGATGTGTGTGTGTTCAACCCGAACCAGGCCTGGACGGTGGAGCCCTCGGCCTTGCGCAGCCAGGGCAAGCACACACCGTTTTCGGGCTATGAGCTGCCGGTGCGTGTGCGCTGGACGGTGGTGGGCGGCCAGCTGGCTTATGAAGCGGCTTGAAGCGTCACTGCACAGGCTTGTACTGAGCTTCAATAGGTGGACCTGGCGGTGAGGCTGCTGCGGGTTAGCTACAGGTTGACGCGAGCGCTCTGGCACATTGTTGCGGGCTTTGTCACCATACGCCGGCATTTCCATAAGCTGTCTGCGCATGAACGCGGTCTGCATGTGCAGGACTGGGCGCGCCGGATGCTGCACATCAGTGGCATTGAACTGGTGGTGCAGGGCGAACCGCTGGCCAAGGGGCCGGTGCTGCTGGTGGCCAACCATATCTCCTGGCTGGACATTTTGGTCATGCACTCAACCGGCTATTGCCGTTTTGTCTCCAAGTCTGAAGTGCAGCGCTGGCCGCTGGTTGGCACCCTGGCCACAGGTGCGGGTACCTTGTTCATTGAGCGTGCGTCTCGGCGCGATGCGCACCGCGTGGTGCATCACATGGTGGCGCATTTGCAGGAAGGCCAAGTGCTGGCAGTATTTCCCGAAGGCACCACGGGTGACGGCCTGACGCTCAAACAATTTCATCCCAACTTGATTCAGGCCGCCATCACCGCCAACGTGCCGGTGCAGCCGATGGCGCTGCGTTTTGTAGATCGGCACAGCGGTCAGCTCAGCATGGCGCCACGTTTCGTTGACGACGATACCCTGCTTGCCTCGCTCTGGCGCACGCTCACCGCACGCGCCCTGATGGCCGAAGTCACCGTCGGCAGCCCCTCACTGGCCCAGGGCCGGGACCGCCGGAGATGGGCCCATGACCTGCAGCGCGAAATTGAAAGCCTTCGAGAACCCAAGGCCTAAGGGGATGGATTCCTGCCTTCGCAGGAATGACGGGAAACGCGGTACTGGCATGACATTGGAGCCCTCAGCCTCGGGAAGGCGGGGATCCAAGATCACATTGGAGTCGTCATCCTCGCGCATGCGGGGATCCATGCCCCCGTGTCCGGTTCGTTCGTCAGGACACCAGCCGGGGAAATGTCACCACGTGATCAACCAGGGCGCGAATGCCAATCCATTCGCCCAGCGCGTGGTCGTGGTGAGAGGGCACGTGCGCCATGACGGTTTCGCCGCTTTGCAGACGCAGGGTGTACAAAAATTCAGAGCCCCGAAAGGACTTGCGCAAGATTTGTGCTTGCACGGGTGAGTCGTCGTCGTGCACGATGTCATCGGCGCGCAGCAGTACGTCGCACAAGCCGTCCGCATAAGCGCCGGGCAGGGGGCACTCTTCCATGTCCTTGAGATCGCCCAGCGCGGTAGAAACCACCACCTGCGACTCGCGCATCGAAATCTGCGCATGCGCAAAAACGCCGTGGCCAATGAATTCGGCGACGAAACGGGTGGCCGGCCGGTGGTACAGCGCGTAGGCTTCGTCCCATTGCTGCAGCCGGCCTTCGTGCATCACGCCAATGCGGTCGCCGATGGCAAAAGCTTCCAGCTGGTCGTGCGTGACAAACAGCGCGGTAGCGCCCGCGGCCTTCAGGATGCCGCGCACTTCATGGGCCAGGCGTTCGCGCAAGTCCACATCCAGGTTGGAAAAGGGCTCGTCGAGCAGCAGCAGACGGGGCTTGGGCGCCAGCGCCCGGGCCAGCGCCACACGCTGCTGCTGTCCGCCCGAGAGCTGGTGCGGATGCAAATGGCCGCTCTGGGCCAAGCCCACCAGCGCCAGCGATTCCTGCACACGCGCGCTGCGCTCAGCGGGCGCCAGGTGCGTCAGGCCAAAGCCGACATTGCGCGCCACGTCCAGGTGCGGAAACAGCGCATAGTCCTGAAACACCATGCCGATGCGCCTTGACTCGGCCGGCAAATGAAGCTGCGGACTGCTGACCATGTCGCCGGCCAAGCGGATGCTGCCGGCATCGGCGCGTTCCAGCCCGGCCACGGCGCGCAGCAGCGTGGTTTTGCCGCAGCCGGAGGGGCCGATCAGCACGCCGATCTCGCCGGCCTGCAGGCTGAAAGACACCTGATCGACCGCCCGCTGGCTGCGGCCGGCATAGTGAACGCTGAGCTGGGAGACATCCAAAAACATGCTGCTGATTGTAGATGCTTACAATTCTCATTTGCACTTACCCCGGGCCCTGACGGGCTTGCGCTCTGAAACCCATGCTTCGTCGTTTGTTACCCTCTGCGCTGCTTTTTGGCCTGGTGCTGGCGCTGACCTTGCCGGTGTTGGCCATCGCGATGTCGTGGACGCAGCTGGACTGGCCAGCCTGGCTGCTGCTGCGGGAAATGGGCCGTACCGTGCTGCCCGAGTACGCCGCCACCACCCTGGTGTTGTGCCTGTGCGTGGCCGCGGGGGTGGCCGCTCTGGGCATGGGCACGGCCGTGATGGTGACTTTGTTTGACTTTCCCGGCCGGCGCACTTTTGAATGGGCGCTGCTTTTGCCGCTGGCCATGCCCGCTTATGTGGTGGCCTACGCGTACACCGACTTTTTGCAATACGGCGGGCCGCTCCAGGTGGGCTTGCGCCAGGCTTTTGGCTGGCAGGGCCGGCTTTTGCCCGAGGTGCGCAGCCTGGGCGGCGCGGTGCTGGTGTTCACCGTCTGTCTTTACCCCTATGTGTACCTGCTGGCGCGCACGGCGCTGAGCGAGCGGGCGGTGCAGCTCATGGAGGCGGCCCGCCTGCTGGGCGCGCCCATGTCGCGCCGCATTCGCGAAGTGGCCTTGCCCTTAGCCCGGCCGGCGGTGGCGGCGGGCGTTGCCCTAGCGCTGATGGAAACGCTGGCCGACTTTGGAGTTTCCAGCTACTTCGGCATTCAGACCTTCACGGCCGGCATTTACAAAGCCTGGCTCAGCATGGACAACCGCATGGCCGCGGCGCAGCTGGCCACCGTGCTGCTGGTGGTGGTGGCGCTCTTACTCAAGCTGGAACGCGGTGCCCAGCAGCGCTTGCGCTTTGCGGTTGCCCGGGGCGGGCGCGCCGGTGCGGCAGACGCCTTGCCAACGCAGCTGAGCGGGCGGCAGGCGCTGGCGGCCTGGCTGGTGTGCACGCTGCCGATCGCGCTGGGTTTTGTGTTGCCGGTCGCCTTTATGTTGCGCCCCTTGGTGGCTGGATGGGATGAGCTTGCCTGGAGCGCCTTTGTCCAGTGGTCTTTCAACAGCGTCTGGCTGGCTGGTCTGACAGCCGCCCTGGCCACCGTGATCGCTTTGGTGCTCGCTTTTGCCGTGCGCCATCGCCCGCATGCGCTTAACCGTGCCGCGGTGCAACTTGTCAGCCTGGGCTACTCCGTGCCGGGCGCAGTGATTGTGGTGGGCCTCTTGCTGCCGGTGGGCTGGTTGCAGGCGGCGGCCCCGCAAACCAGCGTGGGCTACTGGGTCACGGCCACCGCGCTGGGCATTGTGTGGGCTTACCTGGTGCGCTTTTGTGCCGTGGCCCTGCAATCGGTGCAAAGCGGTTATTCGCGCATTCCCGCCAGCCTGGACGACAGCGCCCGCATGCTGGGCACCACCGGCTTCGGGCTGCTCAGCCGTGTGCACTGGCCGCTCTTGCAGCGCTCGGTGGCGGCAGCCGGTCTGCTGGTGTTTGTCGATGTGATGAAAGAGCTGCCCGCCACCCTGGTGCTCAGGCCCTTTAACAGCGACACCCTGGCCGTGGTGACCTACCAGCTGGCGCGCGATGAGCGGCTTGGCGAGGCCGCCTTGCCGGCCTTGGCCCTGGTGCTGGTCGGCCTGCTGCCGGTGGCGCTGCTCAGCAGGACCTTGCGCCAGCGGCCCGGCTGATAGCCCGGTTAAAACTGGAAAACTGAATTTCGCAGGCAGATCTTTGAGCTGCGTCAAGTTTCCGTTAAGGTCATTTCAATGGCAGCCTGAAAGCTTGCGGCTGTGTATTGAACTACTTCAAGGAGTACGAAAAATTTGATGCGCAAGAGCCTAAGTCAGCCTGACGCAAAGACAAAAAAAGCGGGCTTGGGTGCAGACCCTACAGCCTGTGACCCAGCCCGCTATAAAAAGCTGATTCGCTTAAAAACTAAGGTGTCAGGAAATTTGTTGAATCCCAGACAAAAGCCATCCACTGCCGTCCTGACGGGCTTTCATCAAGTGCCAGACTTCGTCAAATGATTCATTCGGTTCTTGGCCACCATCGCTGATCACACCATTGAAGCGGACACTCACCACATAGTGATCAACTTCTTCCACGACCTCGATCACTTCAGCGTTGATGCTGAGTACCTCGGTTTTCTGAACAGCAGTTCCCCGATTGGCCAGTTCCTGTTTGAGCTCGGCAAACATGTCGGGTGTTGTGAACTTGCGGATATCGTCCAGATCGCCCGCATCATTGGCAGCTTGCAAGCGGATGAAGTTGGCCTTGGCGTTGCGCTCAAAACTGACGGAGTCAAAATCTGCGGGCACACGGCTGGCTGCGACGCCTGAACCAATGCCGGAGGCAATGCCTGAGCCGATGCCGGAACCACTTTGAAAGCGACCTGCTGCAGGCATGGCAACTTTGTACGCCTGTGCGCCCTGATCAGCCCGGTGTGCGCCTTGTGACTCACCACCGGTCTCATGCGCGTACTGAAGGCCACCCCTTTGGTTGGCCTGGGCTTGTTGCCCTGCCGCACGCTTGCGCATAAAAAAGCCGATGGCGACCATCACTGCGACGGCCACCAAGCCCATCATCAACATAGAGGCCAACTCCTCCCCAAACCCGAGGTGGGAAGCCAAAGCCGCCAGTCCCAGTCCTGCGGCGAGACCGGCCAACGGGCCCATCCAGGAGCGCGAAGGCGCGGCGGCCGCCGCACCCGCAGCAGGTGCCGCTGCTGGCGTGGCTGCGGCCGGCGCTTTATCGGGCGTTGCCTGGCGCTGCGTGCCCATGGATTTGCCGGAGCCCATGCGCTTGGCGGCTTCAGCCTCCATGGCGACAGTGGTAAGGCCGAGGCTAAAAACCACGGCCATGAGTGTGAGTAGACGTTTCATGACAATCCCCTTAAAAAAAACAAAGAACAGCAGTGATGGTAGGTGAGAAAATAAACAATAAAAAGCAGTATTTAGATTAATTAAACTTCGTAAAAACAGGATATTTAACCCCTGATACTAAGCCTGCTACGTCACTTGGCGGGCCTAAAGCGCTGCTTGCAAAATCAGCTGCACCAGCGGGTGCTGCACTTTCCTTTCGGTGCCGATCGCGAAAAAATGATCTGTCACACCGTCGCAAGGGCCTAAACGCTGCACAGAGTCATGCGCCAACAGATCTTCGTGCGCCCACTCGGCAGCGGGAAAAACGCCCATGCCGCTGGCACCAAAAGTTTTCAAGAGCGCACTGTCTTCAAACTCGCCCACGATACGCGGACGAACACCAAGTTGTTCAAACCATTGATCGAGCCTGGCACGCACAGCCGCATGGGCGGTAGGCAAGAGAACGGGCACTGTCGCCAGGCTGTGCGGAAAGTCCTTGCCCGCTTCAGCCAGCATGTCAGGCGTTGCGTACCAAGCCAAGGTGGATGAGCCGATGCGATGGCTGTACAGTTTGATGTTGGGGTTGCCTGGTGCCGCACGGTCTGACAAAACAATGTCCAGGCGATGCAGCGCAAGGTCTCCGAGAAGATCATCGAACTCACCTTCATGGCACAGCAAGCGCAAGTTGGGCTCATGAATGACCGGTTGCAGAAGGCGGCGCACCACAAGCTTCGGGAGGCCATCCGAAATACCCACCTTCAAGTGCACGGTCGGAGCGCTCACCGCATCACGCACCAAAGCCGGCAGGTTCTCGCCCAATTGAAAAATCAGGTCTGCTTGCTGCATGGCGGCCAGACCTGCCTCTGTCAGCACCAAACCGCGCCCGGCAGGTTTGAGCAGGGCGTAACCCAGCGAGCGCTCGAGTTCACGCACCTGTGCGCTCACGGTTTGAACCGCCATGTCCAACTTTTCCGCAGCCCGCGAGATGCCACCTTCTTTGGCCACAACCCAAAAGTAATAAAGGTGCTTGTAGTTAAAAGCCGTGCTCATATTTAGTTTTTTCAGAGTTTGGGTAAGGAATTCTCTGCTTTTTAAATACCTATGAGACAACTAAGGTTGGCCCTTAATTCAACAGCCGGAGGCAATGGAACGCCTTGTCTCTGCAAACACTGCGAAAGACCCCATATGAAATGCCCTGCCTGCCCCGATTCCAACTTGCTGATGACAGACCGGCAAGGTGTTGAAATTGACTATTGCCCGGCTTGCCGTGGTGTCTGGCTGGACCGGGGCGAGCTAGACAAATTGCTGGACCGCGCGGCAGCCGCTGTTGCACCGGCGCCTGAGCGTGTGGTGCAAAGCCGAAAGCAATTTGATCTTGGAGACTCGGATCACCGTGGCGATCAGCGCTATCACCACCAGCGAAAAAAATCGTGGCTGAACGAAATTTTTGACTGAGGCGCTGCGCTCAGTTTCTTAGCCCTCGCTGCACATCATGTGCTTTCTTACAAGTTGTTGACTGTCGGTTGCCGCCAGAATCTTGGCGGGCTGTCATCTCGGCGTCGCACGGAAAAGTTATAAAAGCAGAGTGAACTATTCAGAAATCTCTATTGACTTTGCGCCCACCCCCTGGCCTGGCAAGATCGGCATGTCTTCGTGTCCCGGTTGGCGTCTGGGCGAGACATCAGCTGAAGACGTTTTGCTTGCCGATATCGAATGCCTTCGTCGTCATGGCATTCGCACCGTCATCAGCTTGCTGGCAACTGATGAGCTAGAGCGTATGGGTGCGAAAAATTTGTCGCACTATTTGGGTTTGCATGACATCGGGTGGCACCAACTTCCAGTAGAGGACTTTGGTGTGCCCACATTGACGATCACAGCGAAATGGTGCGACTTGATGCATGAGCTCACCGCGACGCTGCAGTCAGGACCGATTTTGGTCCATTGCGCTCACGGTAAGGGCAGAACAGGCACCATGGTTGCTACGCTGTTCAAAGCATGGGGATGGGGCAGTGAGGAGGCGATTGCGTGGGTCCGTCAATACCGCAAAGGTGCGATTGAAAACCTCAAGCAAGAAACTTATGTAGAGGCATTCCGTCCACCTTTTCCGGGCTTAAAGCGCGCTTTTACCAATGATGGCAAAGCGGAGTTTGGAGCATAAATAGTCGATCAGTGACACGGTGACCAAAATCATCAAGATCACAAAAGACATCTGCTGCAGTTCCAGCGTACGAATTTGCTCAGACAAAATCAAGCCAATGCCGCCTGCCCCAACAATGCCGATGATGGAGGCGCTGCGGGTGTTGGACTCGAAGGCATAAAGCACCTGGCTCAACATCACCGGCATCAATTGCGGCAACACCCCAAAACGCACCGAAGCCGTGGAACTGCCGCCGGTTGACAACACGCCCTCTACCGGTTTGTTGTCGGCCGCTTCGATGGCTTCTGAAAACAGTTTGCCGAAGATGCCCAAGTCGGACATGAACAATGCCAAGACCCCCGCAAAGGGGCCTAAGCCCACCACGTTGATCCAGATCAGCGCCCAAATCAAAATGTCCACGCCGCGCAGCGTGTCAAAACTGCGGCGCGACATGAACTGCACCAAGCGGTTGAGGGTGGTATTGCGCGCTGCCAAAAAACCCAGCGGAAAAGCCACGATGGCCGCCGACAAAGTGCCCAGCAAAGCGATGCCCAAGGTCTCCAGCATGGCGTAAAGGTAGACGTTAAATCGGTCCGGGTCGGGCGGCAGCATACGCATGACCATCGAGCCGAGTTCGCCCAAGCCACCATACAGGCGCGCGAAGGTCACATCTAAATTTAACAGGCCATAAAAGAGCAGGCCCATGGCCAAAATAAAGCCAATGATGGCGCGCCAATGGCTCTCGTAAACAGGCACGAAAAGCGCAGCGTGTTGGGCGCGCAAAGCTTCATGCCGCTGGGCTATGGCCGAAGCATGGGACGGGGAGGTCTCGGTGGAACTCATGAACTTCTTTCTTGCCCCAAAAGCTTGTGCCGAACCCGCTCGGTCACCGCATCAATCAGCATGACGGTGGCAATGATCATCACCAGCAGGGCGCTGATGTCGGCGTAGTAAAACTTGCGAATCACTTCCAGCAAAGTTTGGCCAATACCGCCAGCACCCACAAAACCCAACACCGCTGCACCGCGCACATTGATTTCAAAGCGCAGCAAGGCATAACTGGCGAAGTTGGAAGCTACTTGGGGCAACACGGCAAACCGGACTTTGTGCAGCCAAGACCCGCCTGTCGACACGACACCATCGACCGGTTTCATGTCGATGTTTTCCACCACTTCGGCAAACAACTTGCCCAATGCACCTGTGCTGTGAATCGCCAGCGCCAAAATGCCAGGCAAGGGCCCCAAACTGAAAGCCACGACAAAAATCAGGGCGAACACCATCTCGGGCACGGTTCTCGAAAACTCGAGAAAACGCCGGGTGATGAACACCACCGTGGTGTTGGCGGTCACGTTTTTGCTCGCCAAAAAGCACAAAGCCAGTGCGGCTGCGGCGCCCAATAAAGTGCCAACATAAGCCATCAACAAGGTCTCGCCCATCAGGGCCAGCCATTTCTTCCAGCCCCAGAACCACTCTGCAGGATTGCTCAGGACCGACTGGCCATTCTCAAGATGGACAATCCGGCCAATGTAGCTGGTGAAAGCGCCAATGTTGTTGAAAAACTTCGAAAAAGATATTTCAGTGATGTGTCCCGAGAGCAGGACACACACCAAAAGCACAAGCAGCCCCAGCACAAGCTGGCGGCGTTTTAAGGCCGTCGCTTGTGCATAGGCAGCGGTGTGCAACTCCAAAGAATTCACAGTGGATTACTTTTTGCGCAGGTTGTCGACGAACTTGTTCAGCTCGATGATGGGCAGATAAGCCTCATGCTTGACGGGCTGGAAAGGATCGTTTTTGCCATCAGACAACTTGTCGTAAGCGACTTTGTCTTTGGTGGGGGCGTCAAAGAAAGCCTTTTCGATTTTTTGCTTCAAATCGGCGGGCAGGCTGTCCAGGTAGGCAATGGGCGAATTGACGATCTGCTCTGACTTGTAGATCATGCGGAAGTCTTCCTTCTTGACCATGGCCTTGTCGACCAAGCGCTGCAATTCGGAGTCGTTCTCGTTGTTCCACCAGTTGGCGGCCACGTCCACAGTGCCTTGGTTCAAGGCCATCACGGCGTTGATGTGGCTGCCGGTGTAGACCACTTTGCCGAAATATGTATCTGGGTTGATGTTCATGCCGTCCAGGGCGAAACGGGGTACGTTGTTGCCCGATGTGGAGTTGGGATCGACCAAACCGATGTTTTTGCCTTTGAGGTCAGCAATGGTTTTGTACGGCGAATTGGCCTTGACATAGAAAACCGAGTGGTAGCCTTTGACGCCGCCTTTGTTGACTTCAATGGCGAAAGGCGTTGTCTTGACACCGATCATGCGGGCGCGGGCATAAGAAGCGGGGCCGTAGTAGGCGATGTGAATTTGCTCAGCGCGCTGGCCTTCGATCACTGCGGCGTAGTCACCGGCAATGCGCAGTTTGACGGGCACACCGATTTCGCGGCTCAGGTAAGCAGCAAAAGGGCCAAAGCGCTCGGTCACTTGGGCGGCGTTTTCGCTGGGGATGGTGGCCATCACCAGCTCGGGGTACTTGGCTTTCCAGTCTTGGGCTTGTGCAGTGGACATGACTGCGGCTGATGCGGCAATGGCGAGGAGGACGCGGCGGTTCAACATGAAAGTTCCTTAATGAAAAAAAGCAAGGGATGAAAGAACAACGAGACGAAGCGGTTTGTGAAATCAGTGGACTTGGACGCTGGGCATGGCCGGCAAAGTGGGCGGGGTCTGCAGATTCAAGCTGGGGGCTTGTTGCAAGGCCTCGTTGGCTTCAATGCCGTACAGGTGTTTGACGGCGTCGTCGGTTAATTGGTCCGGCGCGCCATCAAAAACCACTTTGCCCGAGGCCATACCGACCAACCGGCCGCAATAGTCGCGGGCCAGGTCCAAGTCGTGCAGATTGCACAGCACCGTGATGCCCATTTCCTGGTTGATGGTGCGCAAAGCGTCCATCACCATTTGTGTGTTGCGTGGGTCCAAGGAAGCAATGGGCTCGTCAGCCAAAATGATTTGGGGGCGCTGTACCAGCGCGCGGCAAATGGCCACACGTTGTTGTTGGCCACCAGAGAGTTGGTCGCAACGCTGGGCAGCGAAGTCAGCCATTCCAAATCGGTCCAAGGCCTCCAGGGCCTCGAGTTTGTCGGCAGAACTCCACATGGTGAGCATCGCACGCCATGTGGGCACGCTGGTCAAACGGCCCATCAGCACATTGGTCAACACATCAAGGCGGCCAATCAGGTTGAACTGTTGAAACACCATGGCGCAGTTGCGGCGCCACTGGTTAAGGTCCATGCCCTGCAAATCGGTAACGACTTGCCCGCCATACAAGACCTTGCCTTGCGTTGGCTCATTCAAGCGATTGACCATGCGCAATAGCGTGGACTTGCCAGCGCCGGAGCGGCCAATGATGCCTACGAAGCTGCCTGGTTCAAAGTCAAGGGACACATTGTCAACGGCCAGTGTGTTGCCGAAGCGTTTGCTGAGATCACGAAGAGAGAGCGTATTTATCATCAGGACAGGTTTTACGAGAGCTAGTACGCAATGAGATTCAATGCTTAGCTTAGAAAGCCTGTATGACGATGGTGTGACGATGCGCGCCAAGGCGAGCGCGAGGTCAGCTTTGCCAAGTGGTCCAGTGGTCGAGGGCCAAAAGTTTAGATACCTTTAGCTTACTGGGTCCTTGGATTGACACCTCCGTAGGCCTCCTGCCCATGCGCTTGGGCACCGATGTCGAGATAGAAATAGACGGCCTGGGTGTGCTCAGCAAGCGCTACGGCTGAGCGCGACACTGCGTCACGAGTGTCACGATTCAGGCTTTTTGCAGCGCCAGCTTGCCAGCTTGCTGCGTCAAGGTGTGAGACAACAAGGATGTGACTGCGTAAATAGCGTCCAGTGTCGGGGTAGGGGAATCGGTGATGCGGGCCAATTCAACGACGCTGCCCAACAGCGCTTCCAATTCCAGGGCGCGACCCTGCTCCACGTCTTGCAGCATGGATGTCTTGTGCGCACCCACTGCTTGAGCGCCTGCAATGCGTTGGTCGACGGACACCTTGAAGGTCACGCCCAGCTTTTCACCAACGCGCTGAGCCTCCTGCATCATGCGCTGAGCCAACTCCCGCGTGAGCGGGTAAGTGCAAATATCTTCCAGCGTGGCGTGGCTGAGCGCACTGACCGGGTTAAAGGTCAGGTTGCCCCAGAGCTTGACCCAAATTTCTGAGCGGATGTCGCGCGAGACGGGCGCTTTAAAGCCTGCGGCCATCATGGACTTGCTCAGCGCTTCAATTCGTGGCGTGCGTTGGTTGTCCAGCTCACCCAGTGTGAAGCGGTTGCCTTCAATGACTTTGACCACGCCGGGCTCCAACAATTCAGCAGCCGGATAAACGATGCCACCAATGATGCGCTTGATATCGATGCCAGAGCCCAGTGCACCGTCAGGGTCTACGCTGCGCAACTGGCGAGCGTCGTAGGCGCCACCGAGCTTTTGAAAGTACCACCAGGGAATGCCGTTGACCATGCTGACCACCATGGTCTCCGGGCCAAAAAGTGCTTGCATGCCAGGCACCAACTCGAGCAGCTGATGCGCCTTGGTGGTGAGCAACACCACGTCTTGCGGGCCAGCCTCAGCCGCGTTCTGTACGGCCCGTACATTTTTGGCCTGCTCGGTAGTGCCATCCGGCAAATGCAGTGTCATGCCACCGGCGTTGATGGCCGCAAGGTTACGGTTGCGGGCGATGAAGGTGACCTCTTCTCCGGCCAGTGCCAGTTTGGCGCCCAAGTAACCGCCAATGGCGCCAGCCCCGACGATGGTGTACTTCATGGCTTAGAACTCACCCTGCACAAACGATCCAAAACCAAGGCCAATGCGCTGCGCTAATCCAATGCGTTGCAGTTTGCCGGTAGCGCCCTTGGGCAATTCCTCAACAAACAAAACTTTCTTGGGTACCTTGAAGGCAGCCACACGGGCTGAGACAAAAAGCTGAAGTTCGCGCTCAGAACACTCGTGACCCTCGTGCAAGACCACCATGGCCGCCACCTCTTCGCCCAGGCGCTTGTGGGGCGCACCAAAAACCACCACCTGAGCAACCGACACATGGTCGAGCAAAATTTCATCAATTTCCCGGGGGCTGATCTTCTCGCCGCCGCGGTTGATGATTTCCTTTAATCGGCCTGTGATGCTGAGGTAGCCCTCAGCATCCAACATGCCTTGATCGCCGGTGCGAAACCAGCCGTCAACAAAGGCATCTGCATTGGCCTTGTCATTGTTTTCATAACCCGGGGTGACATTGGGACCGCGAATCACAATCTCCCCGGCTTCCCCATGGGCTAAGAAGCTGCCATCTTCACCAAGAATGCGGATTTCCGGTCCAGCGGCCTGGCCGACAGTTCCAGGCTTTCGCTTGAAAGGCGGCAGAGGGTTGGCCGCCATTTGGTGACAAGCTTCGGTCATGCCGTAAGACTCCACCAAGGGCGCGTTGAACAACTGCTCGATCTGCTCAATCAGTTGCGGCGGAATGGACGATGAGGACGAGCGTATGAAACGCAAGGGATGTCTGGCGATGGTCTGCGCATTGTGTTTGGCGCGTGTGGCAATCGCCAGGTGCATCGT
>Ga0164295_10000741_pt1 | contig 27237 bp, 25 predicted proteins | sample GEODES006metaG_FD_111798 | JGI IMG/M metagenome (GOLD analysis project Ga0164295, IMG submission 111798) | Oligotrophic lake water microbial communities from Sparkling Lake, Wisconsin, USA - GEODES006 metaG | ecosystem: Environmental > Aquatic > Freshwater > Lake | place: USA: Sparkling Lake... | reverse complement strand
CCATTAAACAATTTTTTACGAAGGTTCTCTACAAACTCTTTTCCATACATTTCTATTTGGCTATTTTGTTTATTCAATTTCGGAAAATCTTTCCCTTTCTGTAATATAGTACCTCTACAACCATTATTACAAAATATATATTTACATGATTTCATCAGATCCTTTTTATATTTATTTTTTTCACTCTTACTACTCTTAATTGGGTGTAATGGTTTAAACAAATTCATACGTGTTTTTGTGTATAATTTACAAAATTTATTTTCACATTTCTTTTTTGCAATTCTTTTCTGTGTTTTATTTTTAAACATATATATATATTAGATTTTATACACAAATAATAATTTAAGTGAAACTTTGTTTGACACATTACCTTATTTTTATACTTCATTGCGTTATAATTATTTATTTTTATTATATTTATAGTATATGTTAAATGAAACTTTAATTAAAATAACAACTAATAAATTGGGAGTTGAAATAGGAGGTTCTTCAGCAATCGCTACTACTATTTATAAAAACGCAAATAGTATAGATAATGTTATTTTTTCAAAAAATACCATCTGGTCTAATTATACAGACGAATATAATTATTATGATAATAAAAGAGGAAAAATTATTGTTAATGACGCAGTAAATATCTATAGTGTTAAAGATGAGACATATGATTTTTGTTTTTCTTCTCATGTATTATAACATATTGCAAATCCATTAAAAGCAATTAATGAATGGTTAAGAATAATTAAAAAAGGGGGGTATATTATTATTATTGTTCCAGAAAAATCGGTTTGTTTTGACCATAAACGAAATTATTCGGAGTTTTCAACATTATTTTTACAATACGAAAAAAATATAGGAGAAGATGATTTATCTACGCTCCCAGAAATATTAAAAAATCACGATTTAAGTTTGGACCTACCAGCTGGAAATTTGGGTGATTTTACAAAACGAAGTTTGGATAATTTTAATAATAGATGTTTGCATCATTATGTATACAATAATGAATTATTAATGGAAATATGTAATTTTTTTAATTGTGAATTTATATATAACGAAACTAATCATCTTAATAGATGGTTCATAATGAAGAAAAAATAATAATATAAAATATTTGGCTGATATTTAACAAAAATAATGATCTCGAGAATATTTATATAAATAGGTCATTTATTAAAATTTGAATTATAATTTAATTATAAATTATAATTCATTCAAATCATTTATAAAGTTTTCTTGTAATTTATTTTCTAAATAATTTCAATTCAATTTATACACAAATAAAAAATTGAATCAAATAATGATAGTAATAATGATACATAAGAGAAACACCCAACAATCAAAATGTCTCAATTCAATATCGTTCCAACCAATTTGGCTGAAGATTTTGCTCAAGAAGAAGTTATTCAAGAAGAAGTTGTTCAAGAAGAAATTGTTCAAGAAGAAATTGTCCAAGAAGAAGTCGTCCAAGAACAAGTCGTCCAAGAAGAAGAGGTAGTTATGGATCCAGAAACAGATTGTCCTGTCTGTTATATGTATATGGAAGCAAGAGACATTGGTGATAATTGCGACCACGCATTATGTGGAATGTGTTTTACAAGAATTAGAGAAACAACTAATAAATGTCCTATATGTAGAGAACAATTAATGACTCCGCAACCAGAAAATATTATACAAAATAATTTACAATATAACATAAATCAACATGACAATCAGTATATTCACGAATTCATGATAGATGCATTTGATTATTATGATTTAATTCCAGGAGAAAGAGAAATTATATTTGAAGGTGAAAATGTTGAACCAACTACACATTTATTTAATGGACGAAGATGGTTTGATATTACTGCACAAGAAATAAGAATATATCAAGATGGAAATTTTATATTGGATGCTGAATATAGAGAAACAAATGAACATTTTGCTTCGGAAAGAAATGTAGCAATTCGTCAAATATCAATGAATTATGATGATTTTAATACACATCAAAATTGTCCATTTTGTGGTATTCAAAGAACAAGAGATGCTAATAGATATTTGATTAGACGTTTTATTCGTTATTATGGTAATGATGATGAATTTGCGATAAATATGAATATTGGATTAACAAATGTAAATTATAGTTGGGGGACAAATGCATTTGATGGACAAGGATTAAATTGTTGTTTATTATGTTGGATATCATATCGTAATTTAATGCATGTAATTTATTAAATATGAATAATAATAAAAATAATATAAATAATAATAAATAATAATTTTTTATTTATTATTAATTGTTAATAAATCCTGTATAACAATACAATAATAATAAGCATAAAGGAAGAAAAATTGGGTCATAATAATTTAAATAAACACCTCCCATTACAAAAATAACTGGAAATATAGAATGATTTGGTAACATTTCATAACATTTATCTGTTCTAAAAAATATCCATAATCCAGCGCATATAACAGAAAATATTATTTTACCTTGCAATGAAATATTATCAAATATCATTTATATAAGCAAATAAAATATAATATATATATGGATGATAATGTATTTGATGCTGTTTTTTGGAGTTTTTTTATTACATCTGTAATTGGATGTATTCTTAAAGGTTCTTCTATTCTCTACAAGTTTAAATTTAAAGAAGTAAATTGTTGTGGATTAAAAATAACTAGAGATGTAGAAGATGAAATTAAATTGGATGAAATGGAACAAAATTTAAATAATCGTTATGTTCAGATAAGTGATTCTTCCAAAAATTCTTCTAATAATAAAACAATCAATTAATATAAATAGATTTTAATATTTATTAAAATGCCAACATTAGTATTAAATATGATTGTAAAAAATGAAAGTCTTATTATTAAAAGATTACTAGAATCAGTTTATTCTATTATAGATTATTATTGTATATGCGATACTGGTTCTACAGATAAGACAGATGAAATTATTACTTCTTTTTTTAAAGAAAAAAATATTCCAGGAAAAATGGTATATGAACCATTCCAAAATTTTGAATACAATAGAAATTTTGCTTTAAATGCATGTATAGGGTGCGGTGATTATGTTTTACTATTAGATGCAGATATGCTATTAAAAATAAATAATTTTAATAAAGAATTATTATGTAATTATGATGCGTTTTATATTTATCAAAAGAATAGAACTATCATTTATAAAAATACAAGAATTGTAAAAAATAATGGATTGTTTAATTATAAAGGTGTAACTCATGAATATATAAGTTATCCAAATGGAACAGTATTTCTACAACTAAAAGAAGATAACATTACTATATGTGATATTGGTGATGGAGGTTCAAAAAGTGATAAATTTGAAAGAGATATTAAATTATTAACAAAAGGAATAGAATGTGAGCCTAAAAATGATAGATATCATTTTTATTTAGCAAATAGTTATAATGATTGTGGAAAATATAATGAAGCAATTGAAATGTATAAAAAAAGGATTGAATTAGGCGGATGGGAACAAGAAGTGTGGTATAGTCATTATAGAATAGGATTGGCGTATAAACACTTGGGAGAAATAGAGAAAGCAATTTATTATTTATTGTTAGGTTATAATTATTTTAATAATAGAGTTGAAGGATTATATCATATTATTGAACATTATAGAATTATAGGAAAACAAAAATTATCCAAAATATATTATGACATAGCGATTGAAGTATTAAACAAAAAACCGAATTATAAGGAATATTTATTTACAGAATATAATATTTATACTTATAAAATATATTTAGAGTATACAATTATTGCTTATTACTTGGGTATAAAAAATATAAATGATGAAATCATTATTGTTTTAAATAATTGTAATGATCATAATGAAATTAATAGACTTTTTTTAAATATGAAATTTTATAAAAATGTTTTAGATAAAAAAGAAATGATAATACTAGATTCTAAATTTCAAGATAATTTGTTTGATGTAAATCATATATTTACTTCATCATCTTCTTGTATGATTCAACAAGGAGATGGATATTTATTAAATCAACGTTTTGTTAATTATCATCTAGATGATAGACAACACTATGATTATAAAGAAGCAGTTATTAGTCAAAATAAATTAATAGAATTGGATAAAAACTTTAGTATAATAAATGAAACATTATTAAAATTCAATAATGTAGAAAAAGCACATATAGTAGGTCTTGAAGATGTAAGAATTTTCAAGACGGATGATGATAATATATTATTCTTAGCAACATGTTATAACAGAGAAAAAGACAAAATAATGATTGTAAATGGAACATATAATAAATTAGAAAATGCAAAATTTTCAGTTCCAACATTTGAAGATAATAAATGTGAAAAGAATTGGGTTTATTATAAAAATTCAAATAATGAAAATAATATTATATATAAATGGCATCCATTGACTATTTGTAAATTAAATAATAATGAATTAAATGTTGTAGAGAAAAAAGAAACGCCTCTCTACTTTTCTAGGTTTAGAGGTTCTACAAATGGATTTCATTATAAAAATGAAATTTGGTTTATTACACACATTGTATCTTATGAAACACCAAGACATTATTATCATGTTTTTATTATTTTTGATAACGATATGAATATATTACGATATTCTGCACCTTTTTCATTTGAAAATGAACCAATTGAATATTGTTTAAGTATTATAGTAGAAGAAGAAAGAATACTTGTTAATTATAGCACATGGGATAGAACAACACGTATTGCTATTTATGATAAAAATTATATTAATTCTATTATAAAATATAGATAAACCAAATTATTTTCATAATATTTTTATTGTTAAATATATTATGGCTGAAACAAGATTTAATTCAGATCCTTGTAGGATTAGTAAAAAATTACAACAGATGACTGATGAAGGAAGATACAGATTAAATGTTCCTGGATTAGGTGAATACCCTAGTTTTATAGAAGATCCCCAAATTATACCTCAAAAATGGGGAGGTAATCTAAGAACAAATCTAATTAATATAGATAATGAATTAAGAGGAGTGAATCGTCCTCTAAGTAGAGACTGTTTAGGAAAAGATGAATATACTAGATATGTATATCCTTCATCACCTATTATGTATCCAACAAATGATAAAATGTATACAGAGCAATCAAGAGCAATTATGCCTGCTTGGACAGCACGTGATTTGGAACAAGTAGATTGGTATTATTTGCCATTAAACCCACAAGAAAATACATGTATGCCTTTTTTAAATAATTTGAGTACACGAATTTTAGAAAAGGATTATTATGTTGCTAAAGTTCCATGTAATTTTTCAAATCAATACACACCATTAACAGTTACACCTAGAAGTATAGGTTATCCTGGTGGTCCAGTTCTGTGTAATCAATCTAATTCATGTTCCAAAATATAATTAATAATAAATAATATATATAATATTATGGAATTTGCAATACCATTTATTGCTTTAGCTGGAGCATATGTTATTTCTAACCAAGAAAATAAAACTCTTCAAAATACACAAGAGGCACAAAATATTAGATTAAAAAATGGAATAAAAAGAATAAGTAAAGAAGAATTTACAAATATGGGTAAGAAAACAAATTATTTACCCAATCAAAATATTCCTCCTCAAAATTATCCAGTTACAAATGTAGGTGAATTAACAGATACGGTTTATAAATATGATAACCCAAATACTGCAACAGATAAATATTTTAATCAAAATTATTTTGAAAATCAAAATATTCAAGGAAAACATACTGGAAATCAAATTCAAGATATATATTCTTTAACTGGTAATTATTTGGATTCTACTGAATTTAAACATAATAATATGGTTCCATTCAATAACGGAAAAGTAAAAGGTCAAATTTATCAAATGAACATTAATGAAACTTTATTAGATAATATGAATGGTGTAGGAAGTCAAACCATTCAAAAAATAGAACAAGCACCTTTATTTAAACCTGAAAAAAATATTAGTTGGGCACACGGAACACCTAATTGGTCTGATTTTTTTCAATCAAGAGTTAATCCTGGTATGAATAATGCAAATGTAAAACCATTTGAAACACAAAATGTTGGACCTGGATTAGGAAAAGGATACACTACAAAAGGAAGTGGAGGATATAATTCAGGAATGGAAGACCGTAATGCTTGGCTACCTAAAACAGTAGATGAACTTCGTGTTCTTACCAATCCCAAATTAGAATATACTTATGAAAATTTAGAAGGTCCTGCAAATGCACCTATAAAAAATGTTGGAATTTTGGGAAAAACAGAAAAATATAGACCTGATACATTTTTCATTCAAACACAAGACAGATGGTTAACCACTACCGGACAAGAAATTGGACCCATGTTAAGACCAATTGAAGAAGTAAGTAGTGATACTAATAGAAATAGTCTCTCTACTTCTTACGCTGGTGTTGCAAATAATATTAAAACCGCAAGTTATTGTACTCCTATTATTAAACCTTCTAAAAAAGTAGCCATCCCTACACACGATGTTGCACATGGACGCTCCATTGGTAGAGGAAATGGTGTTGATGATAAAGAATTATTATTAAAAAGTATGACCAATTATGAAAATAATAGGTCAACTGTTTCTCAACCTGATACTTTTAGAAGTTCATTTAGTCAAGCAATTGGTGCTGTTGTTGCTCCTATTATGGATATTCTACGACCTACTAGAAAAGAAGAATATGGTGATAATTTAAGAATTTATGGATTATCAGGTTCAAATGTTCCTAATAGTTATATTAATTCTCCAGGAAATAACGCACCTGTCACAGTAAAACAAACTACATTATTCGCTCCTGATACATATATTGGGAATCAATCATCTAAACAACACGTATTACATAATCAACAACCTGTAGCAAATCAACGTGATACTACTAATTGTAGTTATATGGGTAGTGCTGAATCCATTAATAATGCTCAAATGTCTTATGACTCAAATTATAATCAACATAATAATGATAAATTAGAAGCAGTCCAAGTAAGTTATACACCACAAGGAGGAACACAAATTTTTAATCAACAAATGAATATGAACATTAGTAGATTAGATACAGATAGAGAAAATCCAAGACAATGGGGTGATCCATGTTCTATTATTTCTCAATCCCCTTTTGCAGAAAATATTGCTCCTATAAAAGGAAAACAGTGTTATCAAGAAAATGATATTAATGTCGTTCGTATTCAACCAGATATATTAAATGCTTTTAAATCAAACCCTTATACACAAAGTTTATCTTCTTACGCTACTATTTAATATCACATTAAAAAATAAAATTTAATTAAATTACAAAAATAATACAATTCATTCATCTTTTTTTAAAAACATATTTTCTGCAAACTTTCCACAAATCCATGTCCCAAAAACAATCCACATTTGATTAATCATTGAACCTCCGTTGTTAATTACCCATCGTAACGCTTGACAATGAGGCGCAGGTGCCACAAATGCCGACTTGATCATCCCCCAAATACTCAACTCCGCGCAATAAACTGGATACAAATTTGCTGCAATCGTATGTAAAATAATCCATCCGATATAAATTCCTGCCACATTCGTAATAAAGTGTTTTGCTTGTTGAAAAATTTTGTTAAACATTTCAATAACTAATAATATATCTTTTATATCAAAAATAATTTCAATTTTATTTTTTATTAATGAAATAAAAAATAAATTTATTAAATATCATTACAATTGTATAATAATATTTATTTTTTTATACTACGATTTAATTTATTTTTCATCTTTCTTAATTTATTTTTTCGTGTACGACCTCCAATACGTAAATAATTAAAATAATTTAATAATCTACTAGAAATATTATTTACCATTGGATAAATAAAGAAAAAAGATAAAAATGTATCAATTCTACATTCATATTTAAATTCTTCATCAGTTAATTTTATTATTTTATAACTTTCACCATAAGAATTTTCTATATATAAATTTCTATTAGAATATTGTTTAATAACCATTGCATGATCACAACTTCTACACTCATAACTACTTGGGTCAGGAAACATTACTTTCAATTTAGATTTTTCAGTTATATTAACTGCAATTTTTATATATATTCCAAGTTCTAATATTTTTTTTAAAATATTCAATAGTTGTTGAGTGTTATATGTTGATATAACCTTTTCACCCTTTTTTAAATGCCAATCATATCTAACTTTCTCTATATATATAGGAATACCTGATAAATGACAACTTGTATTTAAATCTATAAATAATTTATCTAAATATGATATAAATTCAGAGGGTATATATTTCAAATTATTATCTTTTCTTTTTTTACTAAGTATTTCTTTTACATTCTCAATAAGTTCAGATGGTAATTTATGTTGTAAATATAACATATTAAAAAAATATAAATAATCATCTATATTTACACCTCTATCATAAAATGTTGGTATACATGATAAATCCATAGTATTACTCAAATTTGCTCTATGTAATAGTTCTCTATTATATTTTTCCTTATTATATAAAGTAAAAGTATCATTATTTACTTTAAATCTAACTATATCATCTAGAACTATAATACAAAAGAAATAAATTATAAAAATATGTATAATAATTTGATATTTACTATGATCTATATCTTTTATATCTCTTATAGTCTCATTTAACAGATTATATCCATTTTTGTTGTTTATTTCACTCTCTATTATATTAAGTATAAATGTACTTGTAAATATAAATTTTATTTTATCAATAATTTCATTTGGTAATTGTAAATAATGTTTTTGTTTACGATTATACTTATTATAATAAAATATAGAATAATTTATAAAATTTAATAATATATTACTTGACGCCCACATTCCACAATTACCTATTCTTTCTTGATCTACGCCAATATATGTTGGTGAAATTTTCGTTTTTTCATGAACATCTAATATTCCTGGTGTTTTTTTTACAAGATAACTTTTTACATAAGAAACCTCATCATGTGGATCACTCAAACCATCCGATTGTTTTGATTCAGTATCATCATCATCATGTAAATATGGTAAAATAATAGACATATAATTAATTAATATTATTATTAAAGAATAACATTAATTTTTACATGAAATAATTAGATACATTCAGATTTTTTATTTCTAATTTATCTGGATTAAAATAGATTTTAAATAAATAATCCAGTTGTTAGTATTTCATCAATTGTTCTACTAGACATAAAATTAAAATTAATGTCTGCTACCAACATATACTCAGTTAAATCTGTTATAGATACTAAATTATATTGATTTTTATTACCCCAACTATTTACAATAGTAACTTTGTCAGTTAATTCATCATAACCACCAAATATCATTGAATGTTGTAGTATTTGTTGTCTCATATTTATAAATGGTAATATTTTTAATGTTGCCATTCTTTTTGCAGGTGTGTCTAATATTAAATATAGTGATAATATTCCATATTTACCACTCTTACCCACCTGCTTTATTATACCAATTACATCTTCTAACACTACTGTTTTTATAGATTTACTTACTGAATTATAATATATACGCCATGAATTAACTGTTTTTGGTGAATGAATACTTATTACATTTCCCAATAATGGAAAAGTTCCTTTTTGTTCTTCTTCTTTTAATTTATCAAACATTAATGATAAGTAAGCAAAATATCCATTTATAGTTAATTTATCTATTGGTTGAACCATACTAGTATATACAGATAAATCATCACTTGACAATATATATCTAGTTTTCATATTTTCTGTCCAATATGTTAAAATATCATTTATAGAACGTTTTTCAACAAATAATTGATCTGTAAGTAATAAAGTTGTATCCTTTTCAAAACATCCTCCTCTTAGTTTATAATTTACCTCACTACTCCTCTCACGAATAAATGGAATTTTTGATGTATTTGCTATATGAGGTGTAATTGAATCTAATAAAAAATGAAAACATATATAAAAAACAAATCTCGTAAAAAAATAATCTAGACATTTATCAATAAATCCCATTCCAATAATAATAGATGGATCATCTTCTGTTGGTGTTACTTCTTCACCTGTTTCTGGATTAATCATTATTTCTGGATATTCATCACTCATCTCATCTATAATCCATCCTTTACTCTCATAAAAATCAATCATTTTTTGTTTAATAATTTGTTTTAATTCATCAATAGGAAAATCAGTTGCACTAGGAACATCTCCTTGTAGTGTTCCAACAAAATAGTCAGTTGTTAACATTTGACTTGATATATATTCTAATAAATCAGTAGGTGGTATAAATAATAATATTAATAATTCATTAGGTAATATATATTCTTGATCCCTGCTTTTATTAATTTCGTATATTTTATAAATATTTTGAATTACTTCATTAAAATAAAGTCTAAGGGAACACCATATCCAACAACAACCTACAGAATTTTGCGAGTATGTAATTGATTTTACTTGAACTGAATTTGTTTTTTTTAATGGTGAAACACTTGGAAGTAAAAGAACAGATGGTGAAACACTTGGAAGTAAAAGAACAGATGGTGAAACACTTGGAAGTAAAAGAACAGATGGTGAAACACTTGGAAGTAAAGGAACAGATGGTATAAATAATTCCATTACTTCACTGACGTGTGATTCTCTCTGTATAGTTTCTTCTCCACTTATTTTACTAACTGTATGTGCTAATTGTAGACCATCTGTTTGTTCACTTATATCAGGAAACTCTATGCCAACATTTACTAGACCTTTTCTTGGAAATTTAGATACTTTTGTGTTTTCATCAATGACTGCAACAATTGCATATTCTTTTTTTTCTTCTTCTACTCCTCTTAGACGTTTTGGTTTAGATTCTATAATATGATCCATACCACCTTTTAAAACATTACCATTATCATTACTAATTAATTTTTCTAAAATTGTAGTTATTTGACTTTTAGATAATGTTGATTTTGGTTTTAATTCACTTATATTTTTCAAATCTTTCTCTACATGAATTATTGCAGATACTATATTATAAACCAATGATGGAATCACATATTCTTTACCATTATATTCAAATAAAAAATTTTCTGGTATAGTAATTGTTATTCTTGAATCCAAATCCGGTTGATGTTTCTTATCATATTGTATTGAATAAATATGTTCTCTACAATATATATTTCTACCATGAAATGTAATTCCTATTATATACTTGTCATTTATTGGATCTTTTAATTGTGTATAATATTCTATATAATCTTTTGCATTAACCGTTTTAATATCTCCTGTAAATATATTCATAAATGTAATATCGTATTCACGAATATTTGAGTCTGTAATTGGTATATAAAATATAGTCTTATTTTTTGAATCACGAACTGTAATTGCTTTAGAATAAGAAGTATAATCTAATTTATATTTATTTTCATTAAAAACCTTACAATCCACCTTTAATAACATTGGTCCAATAAAAAATTGGTTTAAATTAATTTTACTTAAAAATGGCATTTCATTAATTAATACATCATCGCCTTGTATATATAATTCAAGAAATCCTGTATTATCTTCATAACTATACATTAATTTACTTCCGTGTGGTATTGGTATTTGATTTACACCATCTGTATAATGAGATGGAAATAAGACTGATTCATCTATTTTTATTATATTATCACTTTTTTTAAATATTGGTGGAATATGATATATTAATTTATCTTCTGGAATTTCACCAAAACTAGTAATTAATTTTAAAGGTTTTATACTTTGAATATTTAATATCTTTGTTTTTTCATTTTTATCATCAATTAAAATATATTGCGGTTTACAATCGCAAGGAATATATTCAATTACATCACCTAATATATTTGTTAATAAATAAAAATCACATTTCACATCATCTACTATTTCTCTAGAAATACAATTTAAATCACAAGAAACATTATGAAATGTTTTAAAATCTAACTTAAATTTATACTGTGATGTTTTTGATAATAAAAAAGGTGTATTATTTTTATCATGAAGAATAATATTCTTAAAAATTATCCCATTTTTTTTAAGAATTTTATTTATTTTATTTATATAATGAATATCCAATTTTTCTAATTTATATTTTTGTATACGAGTTTTTTTCATGTATAATTTATCAGTTTTATACAATTTTATTAATAATTGTTGTAATTGATAATAAAATATATTAGTAATATCGTCATTCATTTCAGTTTGAATAACTTGACATAATTGCATTATTTTATCTATTTCTGTTTTATATGGAATAATTGTTGATTTTTTAACATGAATACTTTTCTTTTTTGTTTGTTTCTTTTTTGTTTGTTTCTTTTTTGTTTGTTTCTTTTTTATTTGTTTCTTTTTTGTTTGTTGTAGAGAATAAATATCTTTTAAAGGATGAATATAGCTACGTTGTGTTGCCATTGTATTACCACCACCTATGTTTGTTTTTTTTGTTTTAATATTCATATATATATTCATATATTATTATAACATATGAATACATTATTTTAGGGTACAGATACACGTACTGGCCATATTCGTTTAGCCCCAATAATTAATGCATCTATATCAATTTCATAACCTGGATAAAAAAATGATATTGAAGCAAGATTATTTTCTAATAATATTAATAAATCTGCTTCTGTCATTTCTGTTATTTGATTTATCTCTTTCCACGAATTTTCAACATTAAAAATCCTAGTGTTAGATACAGTGTTATAAGTATATTTTGTAAAAACTAAAGCATGTACAGGATGATCCAAACCTGCAAACCTTATCCCACGCCATTTAAAAATTGCCATATCTAATTCACATGTAAGTTCTATATATATACCATTTGATAATAAAACTTTAATAAGTTCTATTACCTCATTTATATTATAATTTTTATATGAACGTGTTTGAGAAGTTATAGGTGTAGATAAAATACGATTAGGTGGCTCAGCTCTATAATACGTTTTACGAACACCTGATATTTCTAAATTCCATCCTTCAATAGAAGATGTAAAATCCAGTTTTGAATTTCTTATAATAAATGGCCAGCCAGGCTTTGTATCATCTCTTACTGGTATTTTTCTAAGTATTATTAAACTTCCTTTTAAACTCGGTGCTAAACGACCATATATATTTTGTTGTATTACACGGCTCTTTGTTAATAAATCTACATATCCATTTCTTTCTAACGATTCCAATGGTATAAGCATATCTTTACACATAAATGTATTTGTTCCATAAAAAATTTCCATTTGTTTTTTACAAAATCTAATTACATATGGTATATCTTTAACTTGTGTTACATATAATTCAGCATATTTATCCATTATTGGTCTACCAAAATCATTCGCTCTCAAACAATAAACTGCATTATTTCTTAAACACGATTGTGCAGTAAGATTACAACCTGTACTTACTGCTGGAGAAGAAAAACTAATAGAATCAAATGATACTAGATGGAACATTAGATTTACTAATCTATTCATAAAACAAATACTATATTCTTTAATTTTAATTGGATCTCGCGGTAGACGCTTAGAAATATGAAATAACTCAATTTCAGTTTTAATTTCTACAAATGTATCATTACTTGGTTTATTTATACATCCTTCTATAAGTAGACCTGTAGTTGGATTTGCTGTTCCTATAATATATGTCATATTTAAAAATTTTAATGACAAATATTTATACAATTCATTATTGTCTATAGTCATATCTAATGTTTTAGGTATTTCAATACCTAATTCACTACAAATAATTGTATTTATAAGTTGAGTATACTTATTTATTATTCTTGAATATGCAAATACCCAACAATTACCAACTATTTCTTGACTTACTATACTTTGTGTATTTGGTATAATAATAGAAGAGTATGGTTTAAATGTTCGTGATGGATCAATTTTATACGATTCTTTTTCTGGTTCTAAACCTAATATTTTTAGAATTACTGGGTTTTTAGAAACTTTAGAAAAATATTCAATAATACCTTCTATTGGTATTAACGAAATAATATCTATTTGTGGATCTACAATAGTATAATCTCTAATATCAATTGGTTCACTAATACATTTTCTTTTTTTACTTTGTTGTTCTTCTTCTTCTGCAAATATTCCTTCTTCTTCTTTTCCTTTTTTTACAACTAATGTTCCTTCTTCTTCTTTTCCTTTTTTTACAACTAATGTTCCTTCTTCTTCTTTTCCTTTTTTTACAACTAATGTTCCTTCTTCTGCAAATGTTCCTTCTTCTTCAATTCCTTTTTTTACAACTAATGTTTCTTCTTCTGCAATTTTTGGAGGTATTTGTGATAATACATCTAGTTCTGTATGAAATAATGTATCAAAATATTTATCAAAATCATATTCATCTACTATTTCTTTTTCTTCTTTCTCTAATACTGTTGGTTCTTTTAATACTACTTCTTCTTCTGCTTCTAATACTTTTGGTTCTTTTAATACTACTTCTTCTTCTGCTTCTAATACTTTTGGTTGTTTCAATACTACTTCTTTTTGTGTAAATGGAAACGATTCTTGACTTGGAGTATCTTCTTCAAACATTCCACCAACTTTGTATAGTGATGTTTCGTCAATACAAGTTAAATTTAATTCATCTGTAAAAAATTTTATTTTATTATAAACATTACTACTACAAACAAATGGTTCATCATATTTATTATGAAATATATAATATGTTGGTATATCAATAAATAGTTTTTTAAATAAAATTGGTTTTGTTTCTTCTTGTAAAATTACATAGAAATATTTTGTATAATATATTTTTTCTCCATTTTCATTTAAAATGGATATTATTTGTTTTATTGTTTTATTCTGGATGTACTCTTTACACGAAATAAAGTTAGTTATTCCACTAAAAATATCTACACATTCAATAATATAATTTTCAGGAACTTCATATAATTTTGTATTAGAATCAGATATATTATATACTATATTTAATTTTTCAAAAACATGTGTATAACTAGGATATTCTATATTTGATTTATCTATAAATACAGACATATTTTTTTCTTTTATATCTACTATATTACCATCTACTTTAATAATCACATCATCTAAATCAACACCATATTTATGTAATGTTTTCATTAATGAATCATGACCATTTTCTAATTTTATTTTTGCAGATTTTTTAGTAAAAAAATGATTTATATTTATATTTTCAGTAATAATCCATTTTATAAAAATGCATTCTAATATAAATAAAAGTATAACTCTTATTTGATTATTCATAACATCGTAATTTAATTGATTACATAAATATTCTATTTTATCAAATATTGAACCTATTTTTTCTTGACTTTTTATTATTCTTGATTTTCTTTTATTATTTCTTGTTTTTTTTATATTATTTCTTGTTTTTCTTGTTTTTCTTATTTTTTTTGTTTTTTTTGTTTTTTTTGTTTTTCTTGTTTTTTTTTGTTTTAAATATATATTTGGTATTGATAATCTATTAACACTATTTATAATATTCATATATAATCTATATATAATAAATGTCTAAAATAAATGTCTAAATAAATAACATTATTTTTAATAACTATATGATGATATAACTTTGGTATAAATACAGTTATTTATATCAAATACATATTATGGAATTACAAATTCATTCAAAAATTATTGATAAATTAAATTATTTTTATAAAATTCACAAAATACCAAATATATTATTTCATGGAAGTTCAGGTTGTGGTAAAAGAACCATTGTAGATTATTTTATCAATAAAATTTATAATGAAGACAAAGAACTAATTAAATCAATGACAATGTATGTGAATTGTGCACACGGAAAAGGAATCAAATTTATTCGTGAAGATTTAAAATTTTTTGCAAAAACACACATTAATTCAAATAATGGTGATTTATTCAAAAGTATTATTCTTTTGAATGCCGATAAATTAACGATTGATGCTCAGTCTGCTCTTAGAAGATGTATTGAATTATTTAGTCATAATACTCGTTTTTTTATTATTGTAGAAGATAAATATAAATTATTAAAACCTATTTTATCACGATTTTGTGAAATATATATTTCTGAACCGATTATTAATAATAATCCAATTAATTTATACAAATATAATTTAGAAAATATATATAAATTTGAAGATATTAAATCACAACGAATTGAATTGTTAAAAAAAGAATTGGATCAATTCAATCATAAAATTTCCAAAACACAAGATGTAGAGATTATTAAATTAACATCTAAATTATATGAAAAAGGATTTAGTGGGTTAGATTTGATACATATTTTAGAAAATAATAATTTAAATAAAAAATTTACAGAAGAAAAAAAATATGAATTATTATTTACTTTTCAAAAAGTAAGAAGTGAATTTAGAAATGAAAAATTATTTATTTTATTTATTTTAAATCATTTATATTTGTAATATCTTGTAAATTATTAATCGTAAAACTATAATAATAATTTTAATAATTATTATTAATGGATGATTTTAATATTAATGTCTTGAATGAATCAAAAAATGAATGGTGTGGTCGTTTATTAAATATACTTACACCATTAATCATTGAAGGCTTAAAATCTATTTTTTCGGAATCTATCAAATTATGTTCTACTAATGGTGAAATGGATAAATATTTAATGACTTTTCAAAATTTTATTAGTAGAATTCCTAAATGGAGTCAAACCATTATTGAACAAGAAAAAGAACGGATTGTAGAGAAAAGTAAATGCAATTATTTAGAAGATTTAATCACTTGTGTCCATATTATTCAATTAAAAGTTTTAACTGCAGTTAGAGTAGGACAAAAACAAAAAAAGATTGATATTGATATTCCAAAATTAGATATTTTTATTCACAAAATATATATTCATATTGCTAGAAAAGTATATACTAATGTTTATTTATTTGAAATTAATATTCCACCATTATCCATGCAAAAAAATAATAGACAATTAGAAATGTTAGTTCAAGAAAGTATTATGAATACTATTAGAGATACTATACCTGTTGAAACTATTTTGCGTGCTTATATGGACGAAACTATTGAAGAAGATGTCACTGAAGAAATAAAAGAAAAAGAAATAAAAGAAAGCGAAGAAATTAAACAATTAAAACAAAAATTAGAAACTCCTAGTAAAGTTATTGAAGAAGAAAATAAACCAATTCCTATCTTACAAGATAAATCACACATATTTAATAAAAAAGATGAAATATTACCTGAAAAATTAGAAGACAGCGACGATGAAGATACAAATATTAAATTCAATGATGTTGATATGATTAGAGATATTCATAATAATGATAATCAAGTATTAGCACCAAAAACATTTGAAAGATTAGATGAAATTAGTAATATTAGAAATGAACAACGAAAATTAGAAGATTCTGATGATTCCGATGACGATGAAAATGAACTTGTTAAACTTAAAATATCAGATAATATTTCTAATAATCATTTAGGTTTTGAATTGTTAGAACCTGAAATTTTAGATGAATCTGAAAACTTATTATCTGGATTTATTGAAGAATTACATTAAATAACTCGTTTAACTACTTGATAATTATTCTTTTATTTTATAAATGAATACAAATAATATTTTTATTACTGCTATTTTAATTTCCATATTATTCTTTTTATTAAAAGTTATGGAAAATAAAGTTTTTAGTAAAGAAGATATTAAATTAAAAATCGTTTTTAAAGATAGTTTATTTGTATTCTTAAGCGTTATTGTTGGATTAAATTTAATGGATCAATTAGTTCCTCTTATTTATGAAAATGGAGAAATTGGTTCAAATCCACATGTTTTTACTGATACTCCAGGATTTTAATTATACCAAAGGATTTTAATTATACCAAAGGATTTTAATTATACCAAAGGATTTTAATTATACCAAAGGATTTTAATTATACCTCTTTTATTACCAACAATTTTTAAAAAATAGTATTATATGAGATATTTATTAGAAGCATTTTTTGTTGGAATATATTCTGTCATTATTTATTTTATTGTTAGTTTTTTTATTTCTTCTTTTGCACTTTCTCTACTTATTGTTGGGTTCTTAAAACATTATTTAGGATATTATATTGGAATTCACACTTTATATTGCAAATATGGAGAAAAATGTATGAATATTCATAATAATAATACCAATTATATTTCAAATAATAATTTTATTCATTATTTTAGTTTCATAGAATTATTATTTTATTTCATATTAGGATATATTATTGCTATCTTCTTTTTTTGGATTAAAAATCCTACTATTAAAAATATAATCATTTTCTTTTTTGTAGGTTTTACCCTTCATATTTTATCTGAAAAATACCTTATTCATAATATTTTTTGTTCAGTAAATTGTAATAAAATATAATTATTTTCTAGGAAAAAAATCCTGTTCTTCTAATATACATTTTTTATCTTTTTTTATTTTTGATAATGCATATTCACCACAAGTACCACAATGGTCTTCATTTGATAAATCTATTTTTTTATTTAATTGTTTATTACAACTTTCTATTTTCCACCTACCCAATGGTTTTGATATTTCTTTTTGAAATAATTTATTAATTATATTTACTATATACTTCATATTATAATTGATATATTCTTTTTATATATATATTAATGAAAGTAAAAAATGGATTTTCTCTACAAAAAAATGGATGGACTTATATTTGTATCAAAGGTAATCCTAGAGAAAGAGGATATAGTTATGGATTTCTTATTGCTCAAGATTTTATAAAAATTCAAAAAATGTTGGATTTTTTCATTTATGAATCTTATGGATTTAAATGGGATTTTTTTATCAAAAAAATAAATGATGATTTTTATGATATGACAAAAAATGATTTTCCTGAATTTTTTGAAGAAATGATGGGAATTGCAGAAGGATTAAATGCAAATCATTGTAAAACATCCATCCAAGAAATTATTGCTTGGAATTTTTATTTATCCATTTCTTATTGGTTCAAAGACCCAAATCACAATAAAAGTCATGAAGGAGGAGCAAAAGATAGATGTAGTGCTTTTATTGCTATTGGCGATTGGACAGAAGATGGTAAAATCGTATGTGCTCATAATTCATTTACTGATTATATTGATGGTCAATATTCTTATATTGTGTTGGATATCCAACCAACAAATGGACATCGTATTATAATGCAAACTAGTCCTGGATGGATTTGGAGCGGAACTGATTTTTTTGTTACTTCTAAAGGTATTATCGGTACTGAAACAACAATTGGAGGATTTTTACCTTATGAAAAAAAAATACCAATTGGATATCGTATTCGTAAAGCCATGCAATATGGGAATTCTATGGATGATTATGTACAAATTTTATTAGAAGGAAATTCTGGTGATTATGCAAACTCTTGGTTCTTTGGTGATATTCATAAGAATGAAATAATGAGAATAGAATTAGGTCTTAAATACTATAATGTAGAGAAAACAAAAAATGGTGTTTTTATTGGTTTTAACGCTACGTATGACCCACAAATAAGAAATATTGAATGTTCTAATCAAGGATTCTTTGATATACGAAGACATCAAGGTGCAAGATATGTTCGTTTGTCTGATTTAATGGATGAATATAAAGGAAAATTAAATATTGATATTGCTAAAAAAATTATTGCAGACCATTATGATGTCTATTTGAAAACAGAAAATAAATGTTCAAGAACAGTTTGTTCTCATTATGATTTAGACCCAAGAGAATACATGTCGGCAGCAGGAAGACCAGTTCCATTTTCTCCACATGGAGCAGTGGATGGATTTGTTGTTGATTCCAATATGGCAAAAAAAATGTCTATTTGTGGAAGATATGGTAATTCATGTGGAACACCTTTTCTTAAAAATGAATATTTTAAAGCAAATCGTCAATTTGAAATATTTGAACCTTATATATTTGATCGTCCTTCACAACAGTGGATTGAACTTCCATTCTCTAAAACTTTTACTAAGAAAAATAACATTCATAAAAAACATAAAACAATTAAAAAATATAAATAATATAAATAAAAATCATGATAGGTGAAATTTATCTAGTTGTAATATTTGTAGTTAGTACAATTACTTATTTTTATCTTACTCCAAATATATGTATAAATGAGGATTATGATGATTTAAATATTCCTATTTATAAATAATATTTTTATATTATATGATTATAGATAAAAAAAAAGGAAAGGTTATAACTTATATTGTAGAGAAAGATTATGATAATAATCATTTACAAAAAATATTAAATAAAAAGTTAAAACCAACAGATATTTCTTTTATAATTAATGAAGATGCAGATGTTTATACAAAAGAAGGAAAATTATTATTAAAATTTCGTAAAAATGTTTTAGATAAAAAATGTATTGATTTATTTTATGAAAATGTAATTAAGTTTGCTGAATTAACAACAAATAATAGAGGAAATGCATTAGGAAGTAAAAAAAGAAATATATATGATAATGAAAAAATAAAATCAAATATTATTGGGTTTTTTGATACTTTATCTCCACAACAAAAATTTTTATTAAAAGAAAAAAATATAAAAAATATGATTTCTGTAAGACCAACACGTTTTCTTGTAGATTATCCAGAAAAATATAATAAATTAATTCCATTAGTTCAACAAATTGATGAATATTATAAAAAACTTACTCCAGAACATTATGAAAAACAGAGAAAAAAAGCAAACCAAACACATTTTAAAATAAAAAATACTTCATTTACAACTATTACCACTAATGTGAATTTTCAAACAACTGTTCATACAGATAAAGGAGATGATATTGAAGGATTTGGAAATTTGTCTGTTATAGAGAAAGGTAAATATACAGGCGGTGAAACATGTTTTCCACAATTTGGAATTGGTGTAAATGTTCGTTCAGGAGATGTATTGTTTATGGATGTACATGAAGCACACGGTAATTTACCTATTATTACTGAAACAAATGATGCTGTAAGATTATCTATTGTTTGCTATTTGAGAAAACAAATTTGGGAAAAAACAAAAGGAAAAACTAAAGAATTCTTTAATAATCAAATAGAATTAATAAAAAATATTAAAAGTAATAAAAATAAAAAAAGTATCAAAAATAAAACGAGAAAAAATTGAAATAAATTTTACCAAATATTATTTATTAATTGGATAAACAATGGAACACATCAAAAGTTTTGAAAAAAGAAAAGGATGTGATGTTGGATTTAAAAGTTCTAATATTGAGCCTATAAATAGAGAAGGGTGTATAGGAAAAAGTGGAATAGATAAGAAATATACAATTAATATGGTTATAAATCTTGCATACAAAATGGATGATAAACCAAATATTATAGTTAGAGCAGGACAACAGAATAAAGCCAAATGGTATATGAAAAAATTTCCATTAAGTAGAATAGAAGAGGAAATAGTGAAACAACAACAATGGAGACAAAAAAAGAGAGACCAACTTAAATATTATGAAATGTGGATATTAGTATGGGACTAATATAACGAATAATATAATTATATTTTAATAATATAATTATGTCTAATTACGTTGTTGCAATTCCAACATACAACAGATATAATGTTATTTCAGATAAAACATTAAAAACTTTATATGAAGGAGGAATTAATAAAAATAAAATATTTTTATTTGTTGCAAATAGAGAACAATACAAATTATACGAAGAAAATGTTCCTAAAAATTTATATAATAAAATTATTATTGGAAAATTAGGAATCACAAACCAACGTATTTTTATTTCCAAATATTTTCCAGAAAATCAATATATTATTTCTATGGATGATGATATTGAAGAAGTTTCTCTACTCAAAGGAACCGATAAACTTGTTAGAATAAAAGACTTGAATTATTTTTTCTTGGAAGCATATAAAATGTTAAAAGAAGAAGGATTATATATTTGGGGGATTTATCCAGTTAGGAATCCTTTTTTCATGAAGAAAAAAATATCTTATGATTTAAAATTTATTATTGGTGTAATGTATGGATATATTAATCGCCACGATAAACTTTTATATCCTTCAACAAAAATAGAGACAAAAGAAGATTATGAAATGAGTATTTTATACTATAAAAAAGATGGAGGTGTCTTACGATTTAATAATATTAATCCTAAAACAAAAAACAATGCTGAAGGTGGTGTTGGTGCTGACCGTTTTGAAAGAAATAAAGTTTCCGCCAACTATTTACAAAAAACATATCCTGATTTAATAACAATTTTTCATAGAAATAATGGTATGACTGAAGTGAAACTTGCAAGAAGACCAAGACTTGAATAAAAAACAAATTTAATTAATTTACCAAGAAATTTCACACAAACGAGTCATTGTTGTCTCATCAGCAGGTTTTCTACCTCTGGGTTGTTTCAAAACAAGTTTCACTTTAAATCTCCTCAACACTTCTTCATAAATTTCTCCTCTTTTTTGAAGAGCAATAAACACTTCGTTGCTCACATAAATTCCAGTCCATCTTGTTCCTCCAGCATTGTTTGAAGTAATCTTTCTTGAATCAATCCATCCATCCATTTTTGTTTCAATCCTAGATATAATTGCTGTCTTCATCAAGTTCACATCACAAGCGGTTTCTTTTGCCAATTCCATTCCACACGCTCCATTGCTCTCCAATGTTTCTCCACATTCTGTTGTTCGGCAAAATAATTCGTCACCTGTTGTTTTCGGTAGAATTGTTTCTCGTGGTTTGTCTTTGTTTTCATACTGCATCCAGAGAAATGCGTCTCCTTCCATTATACCGTATTGCTTGAAATCATCATAAGCATAAAATATACCAATTACATTTTGTTTAAAACCATTTGATGAACCCATTTTACTTGGAATTCGTGTCCGGATAGATTCATGAATTTTGTTGGCAGAGCGTTCGTTCATTGCTAAACTTTCAAATAATCCAGTTGAATTTTCAGAAGATTTGTACTCTTTCGCGTTTGCCAGTATTTGTTCCCTCACTTTTTGTATTACATCTTCTTGGTTTAAATTGATAGATCGTTCAAATATGTCTTGAATTTCTTGAATCTGTATGGGTCCTAATCCGCGTCCATGTGTCATTGCTGCCAATTTGACTGATTCTGGTAGTTTAATTGGAATGATAGGTGTCAACTCAAACATTCCTTTTTGTTTTTCATATTGTCCGTATCCACTTCCGCCACCAGCAATAGCTGGTTGCTGGCATTCATCATCACACTTTATTTCCAACTCACGATATATTTTTTTGGATTTTTCTTGAATCAAATTTCTGCAATGAAGAGGCATAACTGACGGCAAGGAACCAACCGGACGTCTTTGAAGTTGTTGTGTGAATTCAATGTATTTCTCCAATTCGTTTGTCCCATAAATCGGCATTCCAGTTTTTTCGTCTTTTGCAATCACTTCTCTTGCAAAGAGACCATTCTTCAAACAAACACGAATCAATGGATTTCCATCATATCCACACATTCTTCCAAGAAGTCCTTGAAGTACAACATCTGTTCTTGAATTGTTTGAACTCTCCATGACAAATGAAATATTTTTCTTCTTCAACACTTGTCCCATTCTGCAATGTTCCTTGATAAGAATCAAGGAATTTCTTGTCAAGTTGTCTTCATCTAACATTTCCAAAAATTGTCTGTTGGTTATTCTTCGTCGGTCTTCCTTTTGTTCTTCATTTTCTGCTTCATAGTAGAGAAACACATCATAGTCCAATTGAGTTGCCATTTGTGTAAATACACGTTCGTAGGATTCAGTTGTTCCCTTTTTGCTTGATTTTGGAATACGAATAATTCCAATCTTTTTTTGCCCTTCAAATCTCTCCATGACGGTCATCTGTTTTCGTGCTTCTTCTTTTGTGTCGTTGTATTCAACAATCATTCCTGATTCCCACATTCGTTGGACGCCCCAATAACTTTCACTTGGAACAAAAGGAACTACCATTTTCCCTTGTTGTTGATGTTGAATATCACAGATTTCTGAAAATGGTGTTGCAGAAACCGACAGAACGTAGTTGTCCGAATCATTTAAACGACGAAAATCCCCATTGGGCAAGATTCCCATCGTCTCCAAAAACTTGTCTGGACACATCTTCTTGTCTTGAGCAAAATGGCTTTCATCCCAAATGAACAGTGTTCTCCTCATTGAAGCATGAGGTTTGGCTCCTTCTGTTCCCCAAACGACTTGAATTTTTGCTTGTTCTTTGATTTTAGAAACATATCCATGCCATAAATCGTCAACATCTTCTGCATCCTTTCCGCACTTGCAGACCAAATATTCCTTGTAAAACTCTTCAAATTCTCGGTTGTCAAGACACTCTTGTGTCTGTTTCTTCAGCGCCACCTCCGCATTCCCAGAGAAAATCACCACCGAATCGACTCGTTTCATACGGCACATCATCTCCATGAAGACAAACATGTAGGTAAATGTCTTGCCAGATTGCATTTGCGCCACAAGCATTGCGTATCGTATCACCTGTAGACGTGAAGAAGTGTCAGTAAATGTTTGTAGAATGTGTTGACCTGCAGTCAAATTTGACTCGTATTTCTGGAGAATTGTTTTTGTCATTTGAGAAGACATTGTTGTTTGCGGTTGTTTGCGTTTGCGTTGCGGTTGTTTCGGTAATACCAAGTTAAAATAATAAAAAAATTTCAATTTTTTTATTAATGTATGTATTTTTGAAAAACTAAAAATATACATTCATATAACTTGTTCAATAAAAAAGAAAGAGTTGATTAAATTACAAGACAAAACAAATCATTACTTCAGTGTTGGAATTTCAAACCCAAGAATTTCCATTATTTCATCAACCCCAGCATTTTCAACAAACTCATCAAATGCTTCGTAAAACTCCATCATCAAATCTTCATCCGTACCCTGATCATCGTGGTCTACGTCAAGAACACACGCATTATACATCGCGAAAAATGCATATTTGTCCGATTGATGCCACTGATACCAGTTGAGATTACCACCAAATATATCCTTATTACCCAATAGTTTGGGTATGAAAACTTCTTCAATTGCTTTTTCTTCATCACCTCCATAACGCTCTTCAACGATTTTTGGCATTCGTGTAAAACTCCATAATCCATTTATAACTTTTTTAATGTGATTCTCAATTTCTTCGTCCATTTGATTCTCCAGTTGCTCTTTCAGTTGTGCTTCATTTTCCAGTAGTCGTTCTTCATCCCTTTGTTGTTGTTCTTCAGCCCTTTGTTGCATTTCTTCAGATCTCATATGCTTCCTGATATTTTCAATTTCTTCAGATGTCATTTGCTTCCTGATATTTTCAATTGATTTGTTTTGCGACATAGTATTGTTCTGGTCTAGTTAATACCAAGTTAAAATAATAAAAAAATTTCAATTTTTTATTATTATATGTATTTTGAAAAACTGAAAAAGTGTATTCATATCACTTTTCAATAAAAAAGAAAGATTTAATTAAATTACAAGACAAAACAAGACAAAACAAGACAAAACAAAACAACACACAAGAATTCATCTGTTCATCCACACATCGTTTATCATTTCATTCAAATCTTTTATTTTTTTCATTTTTATATTTGAAATTTTTGAACCAAAATTAACAAGCATCGTCTCCAAGTTTGCAATTCTTAAATACAAAGAATAAATTCTTTTATCCAATTTGCCGATTCTTGACGAATATAATTTATCTAATTCAATGGCTTTCTCTTTCATCAATAACATTTCACGATCCAACTCTTGCTCGTATTTCATGAGCAATGTTTCCTCATCATCTTCCTGAACGATAATTGGAAATTCAAGAGACAATCCAAGAGGGTTTGCTGGTTGTTTGGGACAAGGTTGTTCTGGTGTCTTGATGGCGGTTTCTTCATTTTCGTCTTCGTCGTCGTCTTCATCGTCGTCTTCATCGTCATCGTCTTCGTCGTCTTCAAAGAAGAATGATGCTTCACTTGGAATCCAAAATCCCACATAGATTTTCTTCATGTTAAAGACATTGTTGTCTCCATTGACATAATATCTCACACCGAATTCTTCAATAATTCTCGCTGTAGACTTGCTTGATTCGTCTGGTTTCACTGGTTCTCCTGTTGTTCTTCTTGAAATCTTTTCATTCGTTGAATGATAAACCTCCAATAGTTTTCGTTGATATTCTTTATTCAAAGAAATTTTGGATCTTTCCCACATAGAACATTCAATTCTTAAACATGTCAAGTCCATAATCATTTGATTCTTGCGTGCTTCAATTTGAACTGACATTGTGTTGGATTATTAACTTTCAAGATAAATAATAAAAAATTTCAATTTTTTATTATTGTATGTGTTTTTGAAAAACTTAAAATTTATACAAAACATCCCAAACTTTTTCCATCACGAAACCATTCTACATGTTTTGATCTATAAATATTTCTTTTTTTCTTTCCATTTGTCTTCATAAAAAGTTGGTATATTTTATTCAATGATGTAAATTGTTGTCCTTGATATACTTGTAGTCCTTGATATACTTGTAGTCCTTGATATACTTGTTGTCCTTGATATATGTTTTCATTTGGTAATTTTAATAATCCAAAACGACCTTTTTTCTCTAGACCGATACATTCACACCACCATTCATTGCAATTATTTAAACTAAATCGTATTTTATCACCTATTCTTAATCCCAATGCTAATGCATCTCTATTTTTTTTTGTTTTATAATTCTTTAATTGGGATTCTAATTGTTCCAACTCTATATTGAATTCATCACTAATTAAATCTTCATCTTTTGTATTAATTAATACAAACATTTTCTCTTCAATTTCTCTCATTTGTGTTTCATAAATTGCTTTAATATTTTCTTCTTCTAGACGTAATTTATTTAGTTTTTCTCTTCTTATTTCTTCTACATGATTATTTTTTTCTATTAATTGATTTGTTTTATTTTCTTCTAATTTATTTAATTGAGTAGATAAATCAAACTCATAATCGTCATCATCATCATCGTCATAATCAACAAACATTTTAAATTAATATAATATGTATAGTATAGTCATTGTTTTAAATGAATTTGTAAAATTCATAACGTTGTTTAAATGAATTTGTAAAATTCATAACGTTGTTTAAATGAATTTATAAAACTTGAAAAGAAGAATAATATATTATTTGCTTCTATAATTGATAATAATAATATATTAATATCAATATAAATTAAATAGGAAAAGGTTTTTTGTGTCTAGTATCTCGCGCGCGTTGTAAGAACATAAGTTTGCCTTGTTTGATGCCGTTGACGTGTTGTGCAGAGAAAGGATGTTTAGAATTAAGTGAGTCGTGTTTCAAAATAAATTCGACATATTCACCTTGAACCAAATATT
>Ga0164295_10000740_pt1 | contig 27249 bp, 22 predicted proteins | sample GEODES006metaG_FD_111798 | JGI IMG/M metagenome (GOLD analysis project Ga0164295, IMG submission 111798) | Oligotrophic lake water microbial communities from Sparkling Lake, Wisconsin, USA - GEODES006 metaG | ecosystem: Environmental > Aquatic > Freshwater > Lake | place: USA: Sparkling Lake... | reverse complement strand
TGTGAACTGCAACAATACCGAAGGTTAAATCCTGCCAAGCCACTGATTTAAAGCCGCTATCTCGCATTATGGAGGCCAATTCGGCCTGATCTGGCCAGGCCCTAATTGATTCGGCTAGGTAGACATATGCGTCCGGGTTTTTGCTGATTTTTTTAACAACAATCGGTAATGCCTTCATCAAGTAATTTAAATATATTCTTCTAAAGATTGGATTTACTGGGTGTGAGAATTCCGCAACAACTATTCTGCCACCATCTTTTGTAACCCGAAGTGCCTCTTTAAGTGCCTTATCAGTATTTGAAGTATTACGAAGGCCAAATGAAATCGTAGTTACATCAAAATAATTATCATCGAATGGAAGTTTTAAAGCATCCCCTTGCACAAAATTTATGTCTTTATTTTGTTTGCGACCCTGCTCAATCATTCCATGTGAAAAATCTAAAGCAGTTACCGATGCGCCTTTGTCCACCAAGGGACGTGAAGAGGAACCGGTTCCAGCTGCTATATCTAGAATCTTCATTCCTGGTTTTGGTGCAATAATTGAAGTTACAATTTTTCGCCATGCCTTTGTCCGACCTAAACTAAGAAGGTCATTTAGAAAGTCATATCTATGTGCAACATCATCAAACATCTTTGAGACGTCATCTGGATCTTTGTTTAGATTAGCGCGGACCACAGCACTATTCTCTAAGGAGTAGGCTTTACTTACAAATCCATCAAATAGACAGGCGCAAATCTAAAATGTCCGTTTTAATTACTACTGAGATTTTGGGTAATCACCCAATACTTACCTCAGCAGATACAAATTTAGATTTTGTTTCTGCATGGGTAAGAAGTGGTGATGGTTTAGTTGGGTTTGGTCAATACAAAAGATTTGAGGTAAAAGGTGAGGATCGATTTTTAAAGGCTAAAAAATGGTGGAGTGATCAACTATCTAATTTTTCAATTCAAAATAATGTGCATGGTAGTGGCACCGGGCCAATACTCTTTTCGTCCTTCTCTTTTGACGAGAATGAAACATCTGTCCTTGTAATCCCGGAAATTGTCTTAGGACATAAAAATGGAAAATCATGGATAACTTGGATTGGAGATAAAAGCCAGCCAGATATAACTCAAATTTCTAACTCAGCCATCAGCGCCGAAGTTACATGGCAAAAAGGATCAATAAGTGATGATAGGTGGCGCGATCAAGTAACTACCGCGATTACTGCGATTAAAGATAGCCAGCTTGAAAAAGTTGTCCTTGCTCGGGATTTAACTGCGACATCAAATACAAGTATTGATGTTCGAAATTTGTTGCAGCGACTTGAGATTGAATATCCATCAACATGGTTGTTTTTTGTAGATGGCTTAATTGGTGCAACTCCAGAATTGTTAGTTCGCCTAAGCAAATCGCTTATTACTTCAAGAGTTTTGGCTGGAACAATTAGAAAAAGTGGAAATGAAGACCGTGATTTAGCACTTGCTGCCTCCTTGGCGAAATCTTCCAAAGATTTAGAAGAACATGAGTACGCAGTTAAATCTGTTGCAGACGCTCTTGCGCCATTTTGTTCCTCTACGAATGTTCCAGAGTCACCATTTGTTTTACATCTTTCAAATGTTATGCATCTTGCAACTGATGTAACTGGGGTATTAAATGACAGTGCGAAGCAAGCAGATATTTTTACACTGGTTGAAAAATTACATCCCTCTGCAGCGGTTTGTGGAACGCCAACCGATGTGGCAAAAAAACTTATCGGAACTCTTGAAGAGATGAATCGGGGTCGATATTCCGGGCCCGTCGGTTGGATTGATGCTCATGGTGATGGTGAAATTGCCATTGCACTTCGTTGTGGCCAACTTTCAGCTGATCACAAGTCAATTCGAATTTTTGCTGGTTGCGGAATTGTTGCCGGCTCGGATCCAGTTAATGAGTATGCAGAGAGTCAGGCTAAGTTGATGCCAATGCGGACCGCGCTTGAAACAAGTTGAGCAATATTTCTTAACTGCTCAGCATTTTTTTCTCGACTTGGCACAGTTACTACTACAACCTCAAATCCTTTAACTTCTTTACTCAATAGTGATTGGAGCTCTTCTGAACTCGAGGCTTTATTAACAGTTACCCCAAATCCTCCAATTACCTTAAGTAAATCTAAATTATGAGGAGTACCGAAAAGTTGCTCAAAATTACCAGTTTTCGCCTGAGGTAAAGTCGAAAATATTCCTCCACCATTGTTGTCAATTACGAAAATACGCAAATTCCCACCTGTTGTGTTTGTCAGAGCTGATATGTCATGCAGGAATGTCAGATCTCCCAAGATTGCAGTTGTCTGCTCGAATTCATTTGTTATCCCAAATACAGTTGAAATATTTCCATCAATTCCAGCTAATCCGCGATTAGCAAATACTGAGATACCGCTGCGAGGGTGGGCAAAGGCTTCGATATCGCGCACCGGTCTGGATGAGCCAATAAAAAGAGCGCTCTCATTAGGCAAATGGTCGCAAATTGTTCTGATTGCAAGTTGTTCAGACCAAGTTAAATTCTGTAATTGAATAGCTGCAGCATCTGATGCTTTGCGCCAAACACTTTCATCTGTCTTGGTACTAACTATACCGGTTGGTAATGCCTCAAGAATTAAATCTGCCTCTCTTTTAATATCTATATCAGCAGTTCTTGGATCAATCACAATTACTTTTTTAGCAAGCTTGATGAACGAATTTGTACTTCGAGATAATGTCGTTCGACCAATCACAATCACATTATCTGGGGCTAGTTTTGCGGCAATCTGTGGGTCCAATAAGAATAAAGATGTATGAGCGATTGATTGTGGAAAAGAGATTGGATCCTCACAAATTACTGGCCAATTTAATTTAGCAGCAAAATCATTTACTTGTGCTACTGAATAACCAGCTCGGTCATGACCAATAATTAATACTCCACTGCCTACATCTAATTTTCCAGTAATTTTATTCTCGTAGATGTTCGGAATAATTCTCATACCTGCAAGCCAATCTATATTTTCACTTTCCACTAATGGTTCATCAAATTGAACATTCAAATGAACTACGCCACCAGTTAAAAGTTTTTTTACATCTATCTCTGCTGCAAAATCATGAGTTTTAATTACTGGATAGATACTCACTTGATCAGTTGTTTGGTTTGCGCCAGTTTTGCGAAGTCGAGCTGGTCGATCGGCTGTAATTAATATCAATTTATTATTGCTATGAAAAGCCTCCAATGCCGCCGGATGAAAATTAGCCGCCGCAGTACCGCTTGTGCAAATAACTGCTACATATTGATTGCTTGCTTTAGAGATTCCAAGTGCATAATAAGCAGCACCACGCTCATCTATTTTTATATGCAAATCAATAATCTCTTTACTTGCGGCTTCACCTATAGCAATTGCAAGAGGTGCATTTCGTGAACCGGGTGAAATTACAAAATCACTTACTCCTACTTCTATTAACTGCCTAACTAATGAATGTGCTAATTTTGTTGAGTTGATCAAAATAAGCCTCCTTCATAGATTGCATCGGCTCTATCTTGCCACCATTTTTGCCTACTAGGTTCTGCTTTAAATTCTTCAATTCGATCAGGAGTTACTTTACGGTTACTTATAATTCCATTTATCGGTATTAGTGAATTACTTGTTACATCACCTTCTAATAAACTAACGGTGCCAAGCCCACACGCACCATAAAGATTAGGCACGGCAGCAGCAAGCGATAATCCATGCGAAATACCTATGCTACTGTCTAAAGCGCTTGAGATAACTACTGGTAGATCTATTTTTTCAATCACTTCCAATGCTGCACTAACTCCGCCAGTTGGTGCCCACTTGATTATTGCGATATCTGCAACTTCTCTAATACGAGTTAAATCCCCTGCTAAATACTTTCTTATGGATTCATCAACAGCGATTTTGATTGCAGTGTTGTTGCGTAGGCTATTTAAGTCTGCAAAATCAGTACAAGGTTGCTCAATGTATTCAATTAAACTTCCGAATGCAGTTTCATAACTTTGCACATTCGCTATTGCCTCTTCTAGTGCCCAACCACCATTAACATCTAGTCGAAACTTAGCTTTCGGGACTTCCTTTAAGCATTCAATTAGTAACGCCTGATCAGTCTCAAAATCATTAATTTTTATTTTGATCGTATTGCAACCATCAAATCCGGCAAGCAATTCCTTTACTTCAATCACCTTTACGTTAGGCAAAGTAGCGTTAATTTCTAGTTTGTCTCTAATTGGTGTTGGTGGCTCTTTTGTAGCACCTTCAATTGCAGCCTTTAACCATGTGCTGGATTCTTTATTACTGTATTCAACAAATGGCGAAAACTCGCTCCAGCCAGCTGGTCCTTCAAATAACGCAATTTCTCGATTTTTAATTCCACGAAAGTTTGCCTTAACTGGAATTGAAACTACTTGTAATTTGAACGGAAACATTACTTAAGGTCGTTTAGGAAATTTATTAAAGTGTGGCTCACGTTTTTCTTGGTATGCGTTGCGCCCCTCTTGACCTTCCTCTGTTAAATAAAACAACATTGTGGCATCACCGGCTAATTGCTGAATGCCTGCTAAACCATCATCGGCTGCGTTAAGGCTCGCTTTTAATAATCGAAGTGCCATTGGTGAGTGACGTAGCATTTCTCTTGCCCAAGAAACTGTTTCAGCCTCTAACTCTTTAACCGATACCACTGCATTAACTAGTCCCATATCGAGTGCTTCTTTCGCATCATATTGGCGACATAGAAACCAAATTTCACGGGCTTTCTTTTGCCCAACATGCGCTGCTAGTAAACCAGCTCCATACCCACCATCAAATGACCCAACCATCGGTCCGGTCTGACCAAACTTTGCATTCTCTGCAGCAATTGTTAAATCACAAACAACATGTAATACATGTCCGCCGCCAATTGCCCAGCCAGCAACCATTGCTACGACTGGTTTTGGTGTACGACGAATTTGAACTTGTAAATCTAAAACATTTAATCGGCCAATTCCTTTTTTACTAAGTGCGTCATCGCCAAGATAGCCATCATCGCCACGGACATTTATGTCACCACCTGAGCAAAAAGCTTCTTCGCCGGCACCAGTAAAAATGATTACACCTACTTGATCGTTATCTCGAGCTAAATCAAATGCATCAGATAATTCAAAAAGTGTTTGTGGACGAAATGCATTTCTTACTTCTGGGCGGTTAATTGTTATCTTTGCCATACCCTCTGCAACTTGGTATGTAATGTCTGTAAATTTTTCCCCGCCAGATCCCGTTTGCCACTTAGGAATGGTGCGATCTCCTGGCTGGCGTTTGATTGGCTTACTCAAGGCGGGCTCCAAAGGTTAAAAGGAATTTAGATAAGAGATAGCCTACGGGGATTATGGGGGAAAAAGAACTTCGCGCATTAATTCCTATTCAGCCTGAGTGGTCAATCCCACAGCTACAAGAAAATTTAGCCAAGGCGCTAGAAGGCTCAGGGCCTGCGCTATCAACCAAACAAATTGATTTTAAAGAGGTAGATAAAAATATTGCACTAGTGGTTAGTACATCTGGCTCAACTACTGAATCAAAATTAGTTGCTATTTCAGATGCAGCATTAATTGCTTCTACAAATGCCAGTCATAAGTATTTAGGTGCGGTGCCAGGAGATAGTTGGTCATTGCTTTTGCCTACAACTCATATTGCTGGTCTGAATGTATTAATTAGAGCAACTGCACTTGGTTCTCGAGTGATTGATAATCGAAACACTACAAATTATGTTGATGCCGATTTTATTTCAATAGTTCCAACTCAACTTTATAAAGCTTTGACTAGTGATGCTAAATTACTTGAGCATTTAACTGCAGCCGAGGCAGTTTTAGTTGGTGGTGGTCCAGTAAGTGATAAATTAAAAAAAGAAGCTGCGAATCAACATGTAAAAATTGTTACTACATATGGAATGACTGAAATGAGTGGTGGTTGTGTTTATAACCAAAAGCCACTAGATGGTGTGGAAATAAGATTAACTAGTGATGGATTAATTAAATTAACGGGGCCAATGATTGCAAGTGGATACCTATCTGAGAAAGGAGAATTAACTTCGGTTGGTATTGATGGTTGGTTTGAGAGCACTGATATGGGAGAGATATCTACTGGATTTCTCAAAGTTAATGGCAGATCTGATGAGGTCATAATTTCTGGCGGTGAAAATATTTCACTAACACTTGTAGAAGAAAAAATTAGCGAGCTATTTCCAAACCAAGAGATAATTGCTTTTGCCCTTCCTGATGAAGTTTGGGGTGAAAAACTCTGCCTTGGAAGTACTTCAAATCTTTCACTTGAAGAAATAAAGAAAAATATTGGCTCACTTTTGTCGCCAAAAGAGGTATTCTTATTTGAACAAATTCCTACAACTTCTATTGGTAAGCCAGATAGACGAGCAGCTAAAAACTTAGCGATAAAGATTATGGGTGGTAATTGAATAAGTGGGTATTAGGAGCAAGAGTTAAAACTCTGCCAGCAGCAGTCGCACCAGTTTTGGTTGGGACATCATTTGCGCCATCAATAAATTGGATAAACGCTAGTTTGGCATTAATAGTTTCACTTTCTTTACAAATTGCAGTTAATTTTTCAAATGATTACTCGGACGGAATTCGCGGGACTGACGCTAATCGAGTTGGTCCAACAAGGTTAGTAGCCTCCAGCTTAGCAAGTGCCAAGGCTGTTAGAACAGCTGCATTTGCAGCATTTACCACAGCTTGTATTTCTGGCACGTTGCTATCGATAAATACAACACTTTGGTTGATTTTAGTTGGATTAATTTCAGTTTTAGCCGCATGGGGCTACACCGGTGGGAAGAAACCATATGGCTATCTTGGTTTTGGTGAATTTTCAGTTTTTATGTTTTTTGGTCTAGTTGCAACTATTGGGAGTTACTATGTTCAGACTCAACAAATAAACTGGGAAATAGTTTTACTCTCTATTCCAATCGGGTCACTATCATGTGCAATTTTAGTAATAAATAATCTTCGAGACCGCCCATTAGATGAAATAGCTGGCAAAAAAACTCTAGCGGTTAAGTTAGGTGACCAAAAAACTAGATACTTTTATGGGTTCTTGCTGATAATCACGCAACTAAGTGTTCTAATGGCGATAAGTATCAATAGAAAAATAGCAATCGTAATGATTTGTTTACCGTTGGTATACAAAGTTTTAATGCGCGTATTGCGTGGGGGCAAGGGGGAGGAATTAATAGCAGTTTTAGGCGAAACTGCTAAGGTCCAGTTGATTACCGCGGTGCTAATTTCATTTGCATTCTTTATTTAACAATAAATAGGAGTAAACTAACCACATGCTTAAGTATCTTCTTGTCTTGGCAGTAGTTATTAATATTTTTGCCTTTATTGATTGTGCGGTAACCCCTCAGGAAAATGTGAGACGTTTTCCAAAGTGGGGTTGGTTATTAATAATTTTACTTCTTGGATCATTTGGAGCGGTTGGTTGGTTTATAGCCGGTCGACCAAGAAGACCTGGTCAAAATCGTGGTGGGCGTGGGCGAATCATTCCACCCGATGATGATCCAGATTTTTTAAGAAAGTTATAGGCCAGAGTATGTGTGGCGACCAGTTCCCCACACATTTATGTATATGTAATTAAACAAGAATGTTGAACCAGCAAGCAAACATAACCATGCAGCTTTTCTTCCCCGCCAGCCAATTGTTACGCGTGCATGTAAATATGCAGCATACGCAACCCAAGTAATAAATGCCCAAGTTTCTTTTGGATCCCAACCCCAATATCGACCCCAAGCAGCCTCTGCCCAAATAGCACCAGCAATAACTGCAAAAGTCCAAAGCGGAAATACCAATGCAACTAATCGATATGAAAGATTGTCTAAAACTTCAAGTGATGGAAGTTTTTGTGCCCAAATTGGACGCAGGCCTTTTTGTTCATACCGGTCTAAAATCAAATACGCACCAGCAATACAATTTGCTAACAGAAATACTCCTCCAGAAATAATTGCTGCTGAAACATGGATTACTAACCAAGTTGATTTTAAAGCTGGAACAAGTGGCGCGCTTGGTCGATATAGCAGAGTAATTGCGGTTCCTAAAGTTAGAAGCACGGAAAGTGAAACAGGAAGTCCAAGCCAGCGTAATTTGTATTTCTTTAAGGCAAATAAATATGCACCAGAAAAAGCAAGTGCGCCTGTTATTGAAAATTCATACATGTTTCCCCACGGAACTCTGCTGGCTGATATTCCACGAAAAATAACGCCAGCGGCTAAAAGCAGGAACCCTAAAACCATAAAGGCGCTGGCTAATCTACCGACCCGCTCAGTTCTAGAAAAATCTAATTTTGTTTTCTTAATCGATTTAGCTGGAGTTTTCACCGACCATGCAACCTCAACAGCATGCGCAAAGAAAGCAAGTGTGTATAAAGCCATCGATGCATAAATAAAGTCGTTTGATAGTAAAGCTATTGATCTATTACTCACTACCCAACTCCTTAACTAGTTTCTTAATTTCATCTTCAAGACCTGGTATCCCGTTTTTTGCTAAACCTGCAATTTGTGTCTTCCGTCCTTGTTTGATCCAAATTCTTCTCTGTCTCGTAAATAGTGAAATTAGTAAACCAGAGATTGCTAGGATCGCACCAAGTAAAGCGTATCCTTTCCCGGGATCATTAATGATTTGTAAATTAACCCAAGACTTCCATCCTGTAAATGTGATACTGCCCTCACCGAAGTCATAACTCTCATTGAGTGCTAAGGCTTTCAAGCCGATTCTTTCCATTTTCTTGGTGTCAATCCGATAAACCGATTGCGGAACACCTGAATTAAGACCCAAGTCACCTTTCCAAACTGAAATTAATAAGCGTGGATCTAAAACTTCTGGGTAAGAGGAAAAACCACCCCGAATTGGATCTCGATCAGCTGTTGGTAAGAATGAAGAAACAAAACCAATTTGTGGTTGCATATCAGGAATCTTTATAGCTCCTATAGATGAAAGGTTTGAATCTTGTGGCAAGAAAGGCGTTGGGCCATCAAAAACAACTTTGCCGCTTTTGTCTCTGACAACAACTATTGGCGAATGACCGTTAGCTTGCAAAAAAATCTTTGTGCTGCCATATGTAAGTGGTTTATTGACTTTGATGATTTCAGTTTTTTCTTTCGAACCTGCTGGATTTGAAGTTAAGACGGTTAAAGTGTAATCAAGTGGTGCATTAGTCGCTGGATCATAAATCGCTTTGAAATCTTTAATTGTTAACGCAAACGGGGTTAGTGAATCCTCTGACTGATACTTTCCAAAGCTTAAAACGTCATAGGAGGTGGGTGTATTTATAAACCGATCTCCTACGTTAACTATCGCATCACCTTTACTGCCTAATAATGAGCCAGCTCCAACAGCAATCAAAATCAAAACTAATGAAAGGTGAAAAAGTAAATTTCCACTCTCTCTGGCATAACCTTTCTCTGCCGAAATCGAATTAGAATCTCTACGTATTCTAAATCGCATTTTTCGCAGCTTTGCCTCGGCTAAATCCAAATCAACTTTCTTTATTTCAGTAAAGTGTTCCATTCGATCTAAATATTTAGGTGTAATTGTTGGCGCTGCACCAATTGCCTTTAAATGTCCGATACTTCTTGGCAGTACACAACCGATTAATGAGATAAAAAGAAGTAAATAAATAGCACTAAACCATGGCGAGCTATAAACACTAAATAGGCTTAAGCGATCTAACCAAGTAGAAAGATTTGGGTTATCAATAAAGTATTGCTTAACTTGTATCGGATTTTGACTGCGCTGAGGAAATAGGGAACCCGGAATCGCAGCAACACCGAGAAGCAGGAGCAAGATAAGTGCAGTACGCATACTTGTTAATTGGCGCCAACACCACCTAAGAAATGATCGACTATCTAAGACGGTGCTCATTAGATTAAAGGAACAAAGCCAGTTATAAGATCACGTAGAGAATTCATCAGTTGATCCCAAAAATTTGTGACTTGAAGCAAGCCAATTAAAATCAAAAGTGACCCACCAATTTTAGTAATAAAATTTCCGTGTTTGGCAATCATTTTCCGGAATGGTTCTGCTCTATCTAAAAACAATCCCATTAATATAAAAGGGGCGCCGAGGCCGAAACAGTATGAGGCTGACAAAATTGCACCGCGTTGCGCTGTGGCACTTTCAAATGCCAGGACTTGAACAGCCCCCAAGGTTGGTCCAATGCATGGAGTCCAGCCAATACCGAAAGCAAAACCGATGAATGGAGCAAATATTAAACCGGTTCGCATCTTCCAGCTTGGTTTAAAACTTCTATAAAACTTCTCATTGAACAAAAAAATGAAACCAAGTGCAATAGTAAGTAAACCAAGTGCAACAGAAATTATTCTAGAATTTTCGGCAATTTTTGATCCAAGTTGCCCAAACAATAAGCCATAGGAAATAAACAATGCGGTAAAACCAGAAACGAAAAGAATTGATCCAAGCAATACTCTGCTTCTATTTCTATTATCACTCATCCCAGATGCATACGATAGATAGCCGGGCACTAAAGGGATAACGCACGGTGAGAAGAACGAGATTAATCCAGCCAGGCATGCAATTCCCATCGCTATTAGCAAGTTGGCATCGAATATTTGATTAACAAAAAAATTACTCATTAGCTAATACCTTTTCTAACAATTTCTGAAAAGCAGCAACAGTTACCTCGCCACTTATTCGGACTGCGACTTTACCATTTTTATCGATAATGAGTGTTGTTGGAATTGCATTTGGAATTATTGATCCGGTAAAACCTAGCAATAATGAATCATCTATAAATGTTGGGTAAGTTAACTTAAAGTTTTCATAAAATGCTCTTGCAGAAGAAAGATTATCTCTCGTCAAAATCCCAGCAAATTGAACCTGAGGGTATTTGATAGAAAATTCTTGCAAGAGAGGTGCTTCTGCTCGGCAGGGAGCACACCAAGAGGCCCATACATTAATTACCGTTACTTGGTTTAAATTAAGAGTTTTAATGCCAGAAGTTAAAGTCGCTCCAGATATCAAAGGTGCGTCTTTTCGCTCAGTTTTCTTAAGGTAAGTAGCAATTCCACTACCGGCAACAAAGGAATTTTCATTTTGCGCGGATATACCACCACCAGCGCAGCCAGTCAGAAGTAATAGGCTTAAAAAAACTGATGTAAATTTCATTATTTTTTGGGTAGCAAGTGTTTTGCAGGTTCTGAATATGAAACTGAAGAAATCATTCCCTCATCATCTAATTCAAATGAAGTTACCGACGCCAACGTACACTCGCGCTTTCTTGGATCATGTAATAATCTCCGACCCTCTACTGCAGAGCGTAAAATCCAAATAGGCAGTTGATGTGATACACAAATTGCATCCTTACCACCTGCGGCATCGCGAGCAGAAAACAATCCTTTTAACATTCGGCTAATTAACTGTTCATATGGTTCCCCCCATGACGGTTTCCATGGGTTATACAAATAACGCCAAGAGCTTGGGTGGCGCAATACTCCACTTCCTAATTCAAATTTCTTACCTTCAAAGATATTGGTGGCTTCAATTAAATTCTTATCTGTAGTTAAAGGTAAGTTGTGCTTAGCAAGGATTGGTGCAACAGTTTCTTGTGCTCGTTGTAGTGGTGATGAATGAATTGCACCCAAATTTAATTTGGTTGACCACTCACCAATCACAGCAGCCATTTCGTTTCCACGATCACTAAGCCGCCACCCAGGTTGCAGACCATACAGAATTTTTTCTGGATTATAGACTTCGCCATGTCTAACAAAGTGAATTGTTTGCGCCATGGTGATAAGCATAAAGCAGAAGAATTGCCTCTCCTTCGCTAGGGTAGTGATATGGCGCTCACCCAAAAGCGAGTTGCGTTCTTTGATGTCGACAACACGCTACTAAAAGGTTCTACGCTCTTTTTCCTTGGGCGTGGAATGTATCAGCGAGGCTTTTTCACAAAAAAAGACATTTCAGCATTTGTACTAGCAAATTTAAGATATCGATTAACTGGTAGAGAAAATAAAGATGAAATAAATAGATTTCAAAATGCAGCATGCGAATTTATAAAAGGGCATAATGTCATTGAGATCGAAAAAATTGGACAAGAAATTTATGATGAGTTTGTCTCCCCTGCTATTTGGAAAGGTACAGTTGATATTGCGCAGGAGCATTTAGCTAAAGATGAAGAGGTTTGGTTAGTGACAGCCACACCACTTGATATGGCAAATCTAATTGCGAAGCGTCTTGGCTTTACTGGCGCACTTGGTACCAAAGCGGAAGTTAGTGGTGGTGTTTATACTGGAAAAATGATTGGTAATTTATTACATGGTAGAGAAAAAGCTTTTGCAATTAAGGATCTTGCTGGCATTCATGGATTTGATCTAAAAAATTGCTACGCCTACTCCGATTCTCACCATGACATTCCTCTTCTAGAAGCGGTAGGAAATCCTCGAGTGATTAATCCAGATGCATTACTTGAAATAAGGGCATACCGCGACAATTGGCCAGTTTATGATTTTAGGAGAGCTCGACGAATTAAAAAGTTTTTTGGGCCCACTGCCGGCCGAATTGCAGCACTTGCCTCTTTGCTCTCGCCAAGAAAGTTAAAACGCAAAGGTAATTAGCACACTTAAAACCCGAGTAAAGTAGGCCAGTTATGTCTACTGTCGCGATCACTTTTGCTGAAGAACTACGTGCGCGCTCAGATGAAGATCTCGCAGCAATATTTAAATTTCGTCCTGATTTAGTTACGCCGGTTCCAAATGATTTTTCAGCCCTTGCTGCACGTGCTACTTCAACGCCTTCATTAGTACGCGCTCTTGACTCCCTTAATTTATGGCACTATCAAATAATTGAGGCGGCCTGCGTATTACCTGAACCATTTAAGAAATCTGAATTAATTGCAGTAACAAGTGAAGAAACTACATTCGCCTTAGATTATCTCTGGCAAATGGGGTTGTTATATAAAGAAGGAAATAATTACCGTACACCCACTAATTTAAAACTGTTAATTGGAAATGAGCCAGTTGGCTTAGGGCCGATCTCCTCCGGCAAAGTTGATTTTACAAAGTTGAAAGATGTGCCAAAAGCTTCAGAAGATGTGCTAGAAAAATTAACTTGGGGACCACCACGAGGGAAGATCACAAATATTAAAAAGCCAGGAAGTGCAATTGGCTGGTTACTAGATAATAATGTTTTAGTTGCACTTGATTCTCATACTGTTGCCTTGCCTCGAGAATTTGGAATCAAGTTACGTGGTGGAAAAGTGCATAAAGAGTTAGTTACCAAGGCAAATGAGTTAACTGGCAGGAAAGTTGAACAAAAGCAGATTGATTTAGCCGCCATCGCGAGTATCTCAACAATTTTAAGATGGTGTGAAGAGTTTTTGCATAATCTTTCGGATGAGCCACCAACCGCACTACGGACTGGCGGTATCGGAGTTCGTGACTTAAAAAGAATTGCTGAACACTTAGGGGTCGATGAAACATGCGCTGGCTTCATTGCTGAACTTTGTTATTTAGGAGGATTACTTGTAATTGATCCTGATGATCAAATACTTCCAACTTCAGCTTTTGATATCTGGTTAACTAAACCATCTGAAGAGCGTTGGTACTCTCTTGTTGTTCTATGGCTTGATACCTCCAGGGTAAGCGGTTTAATTGGTAGGGCTTCTGACAAAAATATTGCACCGCTCGGCCCAGAGTTAGATCGTGCCGGGGTTTCACTGATCAGACGAACAACGCTTAAAGTTTTACGCGAAACTCCACAAATCTCTCCTGACCTTGGCGTCTTACAAAAAATAGTTAAATGGTGGAATCCGCAACGGGCAAACAATGATTTTATTGAATGGAATGTTCGAGAGGCAGAATGGCTTGGCATTACTGGGCAAGGTGCTATTTCTACATTTGGAAAAAACTTACTTACTATGCAAGAAAACTTGGGAATTGAAGTTTCACTTCCAAAACCCGTGGATCATATTTTAATTCAAGCAGATAATAGTGCGGTTGCTCCTGGCCCACTAACGGCAGAGCTTTCGGCTGAAATGGGAACGATTGCAGATATTGAAAGTCGTGGTGGTGCAACTGTTTACCGATTTAGCGAAGCATCAATTAGGCGTGGATTAGATCATGGTAAAACTGGGGACCAAATAAAAACTTTTCTTACTAAAACATCTAGAACTGCAATGCCTCAACCGCTTGATTACTTAATTACTGATATTGCAAAACGTCATGGAAAGTTAAGAGTTGGCACTGCTCAAACCTATATTCGTTGCGAAGATGAAGGCTTGGTTCAGCAAATTCTTCATGATAAAAAATGTGAACACTTGCGCTTGCGCAAAATTGCTCCTCAAGTTTTGGTTTCTGATCTTGAGTTAGCTGAAGTTATTAGCGAGCTACGAGATTTTGGATACTTACCGGCAGCTGAAAATGCCAGTGGCATTCTGCTTTCTCAACCAAACTTACGACGAGCTAAATCTAGGCCAAAGCCACCTAGAATTATTTCAGAGTTTACTTCTCCGAAAGAAAGCATTGTTGCAGCTGCAGTTAAAACAATCAGGGCTGGTGAGAGAAGTCGTAAAGTTGAGCCGATCGTGCCTGGGACTTCATCCAATGAAACTTTGGCAATAATTAATGAATATATAGAGGAGAAGCGGACGCTTGTGATTAGTTATGCCGATAACAACGGCGGTGTTTCAAATCGAATTATTGAGCCAATTTCAATCTCGCTTGGAACCCTTACTGCCCGAGATGAAACCACTGGTGAGATTGCACAATTTCGCATCCCACGCATCAATGGCGTAGCACCTTCTGCCGCCATTCTAGAAAATAAGGCAGACTTAGACCTATGACCGCACTAATCGATATCCAGCGTTTGGTTGAATGCGAGTCTCCGACAGATGATTTAGCTTCATGTAACCAGGTTGTTGATTTGGCAATAGAAATTGCCAATAAATTGTTAAAAACTCCCTCAACAAAGATAAATGAAAATGGTCGTCCGGTATTTTGGTGGGGAGCAAAAAATCCAAAGATTGTGCTGCTTTGTCACCTAGATACAGTTTGGCCAAAGGGTTCATTTAAACCAACTTGGAAAATTGAAGCAGATACGGCAACAGGTCCAGGCGTCTTTGATATGAAAGCAGGATTCATACAAGCGCTTTACGCCGTTTCACAAGTAAGTAGTGCACAAGATAATGTTGCATTAGTTGCAACTACTGATGAAGAAACTGGTAGTGCAACATCAAAAGAATTAATTGAAAGATTAGCCAAAACTGCAAAAACAGTCTTGGTATTCGAAGCTTCTTTAGATGGAAAAGTTAAAACTGGTCGTAAAGGAACAGCGATGTACCAGGTTGTTGTAACTGGAAAGGCTTCGCATGCTGGCCTTGAACCTGAAAAAGGAATTAATGCAACTACTGAACTTGCAAAATTAGTTATGCAAATTGTAACTCTTGAGAATCCGGAGTTTGGCACAACTGCGGTTCCAACCGTGATGCAATCTGGTACAACCACAAATACTGTGCCGGCTTTAGCAAAATTAGATGTTGATGTTAGATCTTTTACAGTATCTGAGTTAAATCGAATAGATAAATCAATTCGGGCGTTGTCAAGCGAGATAGCCAAGGTTGAGGTTACTGGTGGTGTTAATCGACCACCACTTGAAACATCAAGTTCTATGGAACTTTACGAAACGTTAGAGAAGGTCGCAAAAGATTTAGGTTTATCCCCAATTGGCCACGCAAGTGTGGGTGGAGCAAGTGATGGCAACCTTGCTGCTGCTGCCGGAGCTAGAGTATTAGATGGTTTAGGTGCGATTGGAATAGGTGCCCATGCCCCTAACGAATCAATAAAAATTTCAACAATAGAAGAAAGAATTAAGTTAACGACTGCATTAATCAATGAGTTGCTTAAATGAGTGATGGTCCATTAATTGTTCAAAGCGATAAAACACTTTTATTAGATATTGACCATATCCTTTCTGATGAATGTCGTAGAGCTATTGCAGCATTCGCAGAGTTAGAGAAATCTCCAGAACATATCCACACCTACCGATTAACTCCACTTGGGCTTTGGAATGCCAGAGCAGCTGGACATGATGCCGAGCAAGTAGTTGATGTATTACTGAAATACTCAAGATATGCAGTTCCACACTCATTACTAGTTGATATTGCTGAGACCATGTCTCGGTATGGCCGACTTAGACTTGAAGCGCATCCAGTCCATGGCTTGATATTAGTTTCAAATGATCCAGCAGTGCTAAAAGAAGTCACTCGTGGCAAGAAAGTTGCACCGATGCTTGGTTTACAACTTGATGAAGAAACTATTGTGGTTCACCCTGGTCAACGCGGATTCTTAAAGCAAGCACTTCTTAAATTAGGTTGGCCGGCAGAAGATTTTGCCGGTTATGTAGATGGCGAACACCATGAAATAGCTTTGAAACAAGATAGTTGGAAAATAAGAAGATATCAAGAGTTAGCTGCCGAAGGTTTTTGGCATGGGGGCTCTGGTGTTGTTGTTCTGCCATGTGGCGCTGGTAAAACAATTGTTGGAGCGGCGGCTATGGCGCATGCAAAAGCAACCACTTTAATTTTAGTGACAAACACAGTAGCTGCTCGACAGTGGCGAGAAGAATTATTAAGACGAACAGACTTAAATGAGGATGATATTGGTGAATATAGTGGAGCTAAGAAAGAAATTAGGCCAGTAACTATTGCAACTTATCAAGTAATGACCACACGAAAGCAAGGGATTTACGCCCATCTTGACCTTTTTGATGCTATCGATTGGGGATTAATTATTTATGATGAGGTTCATTTATTACCTGCGCCAATATTTAGATTCACGGCTGATATTCAATCTCGCCGCAGATTAGGGCTAACTGCGACTTTAGTTCGTGAGGATGGAATGGAGGGTGAAGTATTTTCCCTCATCGGTCCTAAACGTTTTGATGTACCTTGGAAAGAGATTGAAGCACAAGGTTATATTGCACCGGCTGACTGCGTTGAAGTACGAATCACTTTAACCGATGCCGAAAGATTAAATTATGCAACTGCTGAACAAGAAGATAGATATCGTTTTTGTGCAACCTCTCAAACAAAAAAAGATGTTGCAATAGCACTTGCTAAGCAGCACGCAAATGATCAGGTATTGGTTATCGGGCAATATTTAGAACAATTAGACCAACTTTCTGAAGCACTCGGTGTCCCAGTAATTAAAGGTGAAACTCCAGTAAAAGAACGAGAAAGATTGTTTGCATTGTTTCGCACTGGCGAAATTAAATGTTTAGTTGTTTCAAAGGTTGCGAACTTCTCGATTGACTTACCGGAAGCGACAATAGCTATCCAGGTTTCTGGCACATTTGGTTCACGCCAAGAAGAAGCCCAACGCCTAGGCCGAATCCTTCGCCCTAAAGCAGATGGAAGAAGTGCGCGGTTTTATTCACTGGTTGCTAGAGACACTGTTGATCAAGACTTTGCACAAAACCGACAGAGATTCTTGGCAGAACAAGGTTATGCCTACCGAATTATTGATGCCGATGAGGTGCTTAATAAAAATTAATACTTAATCGCTTTCGTAAATCGTTCTAAATCTACCCGCCAATAATCATGAATCTTATTATCAATAAGAATGACTGGAACCTGTTCGCCAAACTCTTTCTCTAATTCACTATTTTGATCAATTAACACAATATCTAGAGTAAATTTATAATCGTTAATCACAGAGCTGATTCGATCAATTGCAATCTCACATAGGTGACAGCCGCTTCGTGAGTACACTGTTACCGTTTTCATTGACAGTAACTCTGACATAAAAAACTAGGCATTGTTAGCCAGTTCTTAATAGCAATATGCTTAAATATTGCTGGTAATTTCAGATCTAGCATGATCTAATCATCTCAGACTGTTAGCCTTCAACCCATGCGGTTTAAGTCAATACTCATATCAATCAGCCTTATGATTGGTGTTTTAATCGCTCCATTTTCAATTACCACCTCTGCCGCTCTTGAAATAAAGATTGCACCAGCCAATTGGGGCCTTATCTATGCCAGCGGAAAGAATGCCTCGGTCCATACTGTAGAAAGGAATTTTTCTGCATATATAGAAAAGAAAAGTAATTTTATTGTTAACTTCAATACCGTTCCAGCAATTGCAAGAGAGGCGGTACAAGCGGCAGTTGACACTTGGGCTGCGAATTTTGCTTCTTCCGTACCAATAAATGTGAATGTAAATTGGAGCAAAGCTTCAAGTGAAGGAATCTTAGCTGCGGCTAGTTCAAAAAATAATTATGCAAATTTCACTGGTGCTCCGGACAAAACTTTATATTATGCATCAGCGCTTGCGAACGCTTTAGCAGGTAAAGATTTAGATCCAGCAAACCCAGAAATTGAAATAACAATTACTTCAGATGCCCCTTGGTATTTAGGAACAGATGGAAAATGTCCACCAAAAAGTTATGACTTGCAATCAGTAATTTTACATGAGATGGCACATGGGTTGGGATTTATTTCTGGAAATTACTATGACGACGCATCTGGTCTCGGAAGAATTATCCAACCAACTCCATTTGATGCCTACGCACAACTTCCAGATGGTAGGCGCTTATCGGACATGCCCAATTCTTCACCAGAAACTGGCAAAGCATTAACTTCAACTTTGCTTTGGTCTGGTGAAAACGGAATAAAAGCTAACAACGGTGTAAAACCTTTGTTATACACGCCTAGCACTTATGAACCTGGTTCATCTGTTAGCCATTTAGATGAAAAAACATTTTCGCAATCTGGCGACAATGCAACAATGACTCCAAATTTAGATTCCGGCGAAGTATTTCATTCACCTGGCCCGCTTTTGCTGGCAATGTTCGAAGACATGAGAAGAAAACCAGCTGCTGGTGTTGGTTATGGTGTTCCAGATTCTCCTCAAAATTTCCAAGCACTAATTAGCGATGAAAGTGCAATCTTAAAATTTGAACGACCTGCAAATTTTCGCTCCGCCCAAATTGAAACTTACTTGATAAAAAATATTAAAACTGGTGAACAAACAACAGCTTCTGAAAGTCCGGTAATTATCAATGGATTGAAAAATGGTGTTGATTATAGTTTCTCTATTACCGCAAAAAATGCTGCAGGTGAATCTCTATCTGTGGTTTCAAATTCTGTTACTCCTCAAGCCTCATGGAACCCGTCAGTAATAGATTCAAAGGCAGATGCAAAATACTTAGCAAGTGCAATCTATCAAGGTAGACCAGTAATTGTGTATAGCGATAGTAAAAATGGAAATATTAAACTCGCAACTTATTCTAATAATAAGTGGAGTATCAAGACTATTGATGGTGATAGTCGAGAATCTGGGAAAACTACAAATGATGTGTCAGGTTACATTTCAGTTTGTACTTCCATTACTAAAAAAATAAATTACTTGCACGTTTTCTACACCGATTTAGTTAATAAAGATCTCAAATATGCTTTATATGACGGTAAAGCCTGGGCGTACGAGGTTGTTGATGGTGATGCACCAACAGTTCAAGATTATAAAATTTTTCCACGAATAAGAGGCGGTTCTGATGTTTCAGTTTCGAATGCATGTGCGGTTACTAGTGATGGAGTTCAAGTTTTTTATCGCGACGAGTCACAGGGAATACTTCTTGGGGCGGTAAAGAATAATGGAAAGTGGGTATATGAAATTGTTGATGGAGATAAAGATACCGAAAACAGAACAACAGGTGATGTTGCATTTCATATGAAGGCTGTTACTGTTGGTAAAACTGTGCATGTAATTTACGATTCTGTAAAAGGTTTCGATGCTGATAAGAATGTTACAAAAGGTGAAATTCGCTATGCAGTTAGAAGTGGATCTGGGGCAGATGACTGGATATACAAAACATTAGATGCACCAGATAGTTCTGTTGCGGTAGCGGGTTATGACGTCTCGATTTTCAATTCAGCCAAAGGGGTAAATTTTAGTTGGTTTACTAGCAGTGGTGTTTCACTTCCAAACCCAAATCAAATCAGATACCAACCAAGCACGACTAGTTCTTTTGTGGATAATAGAGAGGTTGCGTATGGCACTCCTAATTACACATTAACACTTGATGATAAGTCTATATTGTTTGGCTGCGAGCTAAGATTGTGTTCATTAAGCAAATCTAATAATAAGGTCGAGCTGGTTTCTAAAGGAGTTACTTCAAGTGGAGGAAAAAGCCTCTGGATTACCTTAAATAAAATTAGATACGCCGTTGCCGGCGTATCTGGAAAATTGACTCTTTACAAATCCTAGTAAAAGAAATTAATTACTTTGCGTTACGTCTTTGAATTCTTGTTTTCTTTAGAAGTTTTTTGTGCTTTTTCTTCGCCATTCTCTTACGGCGTTTCTTAATTACTGAACCCATTTTGCTCCTTTAGTAAAATTACAATGAGGAAAGATTACTAGTTAATCACTACTAAACCAAAACTTACACCTGAATCTGTGATTACTACCGTGCCGATTTCATTATTCGAAGCGAGAGCAACCGCTGGTGCCGGTAGTGTGTAACCAGAGATTACCTCACCTTTTTTGCCAAGCTCAAGAATTATTGGGGCTGCGATTTTAGGCTTCCAAGCAGGCACTCCCTTGATTAATCCACTAGAGGTAAATGTTGCCCAGGAATTTTTACTGTTAGTTACCAACGCTGGTGATTTTGATAAATATCGAACATTCCAAGTGGGTTTATTAAGTGCTGAAAACTTAGTTATTGCTGCTTCCATTTTATTTGAGTACGAAACTTTTCCGCCCTGAAGTAAACCGGGTGCTATTGAGTTCCAACTCCGAGTTGTGCTTTTCAATGTTGCCCGTGCTACCTGCTGCAGTACGCCATCTGCAGAAATTTTCATTGTTACTGCATCTACCTTGCTAAGTGGTTTTACCTTTAACAATAAATCGCCACTGGATCCAACAGCTGTAATACTCCCATCTGTGTTGCTCAGGGCAGAATTAATTTGAGTTGATTTGATGCCATATTTTATTATTGGTGAAAACACGCCGGTTTTAGTTACAGAAATAAAAAAACCTTTAACTGCTGACTTTTCATAGGTATCACCAAGAATAATTAAATTTGCACCCGTAATTAGTATTTTCTTTGGATGAATAACATTCTCAGATACAAATTCGAAAGTATTAAGTAAGTTGCCGGTGCTATTTACTTGCCATAATTTAATCCTATTTAGAGGTGAATTAGATGGCTGAACCGGATCTAACAAGACATTATCTGGATTTAACGCTTTTCCTTGCGCTGCTAAAGGAGTGGGAAAGGTTATCGCTGTACCCGCACCTACTACCCAAAGATTGCCATCAACATCAATTGCTGTAGATGTTGCTATCTCATTTGCAGCTGAACCTAACCGTACGTTCCATAATGGTGCACCGAGAGATGAGTAATTAGCAACAAAGCCGTCACTCAACCCGCCAAGTGGTCCGCCTATCCAGGTAGAGCTAGCTGACTCCGTTGTGCCAGTTAAAAAAATACTTACTGGAGTTAACGAGATATCACTTATTTCATCAGCTTTTAGATATGGCAATTCAATTATCGATTTAGAACTTTTCATTACGGCTGCTGTTGCAGGTAATGGTTGCAATGAAAAAATGAGTAAGAAGATTAAAAAAACTTTCTTCAAGCCAACTCCTGTGAGCGTTTATTTGCTGCAGCCATAGCATCGGCAACTATTCTTTCTAAATTATTGTCGGAAAATACCTTAAGCGCTGCAGCAGTAGTTCCGTTCGGACTAGTTACATTCTTCCGCAACGTTGCAGCATCAACTCCAGATTCTTGCAGCATCGCAGCTGAGCCAGCGATGGTGCCGATCGCTAACTGAGTGGAAATTTCTTCAGTTAAGCCAAGACTTACTCCGGATTTGATCATTGCTTCAATAAAATTGAAAAAGTAGGCTGGTCCTGAGCCACTAAGCGCAGTAACTGCATCTTGGCTTTCCTCTGGAACTTCAACTACTAATCCAGTTGCTGACAACAAATCCTTGGCGACTTCTAAATGATCCCTGGTTGCACTAGAGCCAGGTGAGATGGCGCTGACACCCTTACCGATTTGTGCCGGAGTATTAGGCATAACTCTTATAACTGGATTTTTATTAACTAACTTTCCCTCAATAAATTTAGTTGTTTTTCCAGCTGCAATTGATATCAAAAGCGTTTCTTTATTCAAAACCTGGCTTAATTCGCCCAATACACTCTCAAGATCTTGGGGCTTAACAGCTAAAAAAATAACATTACAATCTTGTCCAATTTCGGTAACAGTTTTGGCTATGACGTTATGGGATCTAGCAACCTCGTCAGATTTTTCTTTACTTTTATCACTGATGCATATCTGTTCAGAATTTAATGAAGATATAAGCAAGCTCTTAATCAGTGATGAGCCCATAACACCAACACCGATAAATCCTATGCACTTGTCAGCCAGCGATGCTTTCATACTTTAAGCCTACCCAATTAGTCATTAACCCCACCTGACCCTTAAACTTTCGCTCTATGGCAACCACTAAAAGACCGAAATCTAAGTTATCAAAGAATGAGGTCGCGCCTAACTTTGCACGGGACTGGGTCGAATTTGTAAACCCAGACAACTCTGAGGAGATCTTTAAATGTGATCTAACCTGGCTTACCTCATATTGGCAATGTATCTATGGAAATGGATGTTGTGGCATTGATGCTGACAAACCAGATGCCGGGTGTTGCTCTGATGGTGCTTACTACACCAGCAAAGAGGATGAAGCGAGGGTTTTAAAAGCAGCTAAGAAGTTAAAAAAGACAGATTGGCAATTTTATGATCAAGCCCGTCCGAAAAAATCTAGCGGTAAACTTGCAATTAGTGAAATTGGTTTAGATAAAGATCGCAAAACTAAAAAGGTTCAAGGCTCTTGTATTTTTCTTAATCGAGTTGGCCATGAAGCACCCGGATATGCCGGTTCCTTCGGTTGCGCGTTACATCATTTAGCGGTTAAAGAGGGTGTGCACTTTGTTGAAACAAAACCAGATATTTGTTGGCAGCTCCCACTACGTAGGTCTTGGGAAACTCGTGAAATGGGCGATAAAGAAATTACTGTTGTTGTAATTGGTGAGTATGAAAGATTAGCTTGGGGTGAAGGCGGGAATGACTTTGACTGGTACTGCACAAGTAACTCAGAGGCCCACACTGGAAAGATTCCGGTTTATCAATCAAGTAAAACAGAATTAATCGCAATGATGGGTGAGGCTGGTTATAAAGAGCTGGCGAAACTATCTGATGCACGCATGGATGCAATCATTGCCACCAAAAAAGCACAAAAAAGACGTGAATTACCACTCTTTGTGATTCATCCAGCGACAAAGACTGCGCAAGAGCAAAGATAGTCAGTGCTTGCCATTAGATTATCGCCATGGCAAAAGCACCAGCAAAAGATCCATTCCGTTGTGTTGAATGCGGTTGGAGCGCCACAAAATGGGTTGGCAGATGTGGTGAGTGCCAAGCGTGGGGCACTGTTGAAGAGATTGCTGCCCCTAAAAAACTTTCACTAGTTGCTGGGTCTTTTACTACTGCAGCAAAACCAATTGGCGACGTTGATTTAGCAAGTGCGAAAGCAAGGTCTAGCGGCGTTGGTGAATTAGACAGAGTTTTAGGTGGTGGCTTAGTTCCAGGGGCAGCGATTCTTTTAGCGGGTGAGCCCGGTGTTGGTAAATCAACACTGTTATTAACTGTGGCGGCAGAGACTGCAAAACAAGGAATTCTTTCGCTATATATAAGTGGTGAGGAATCAGCTTCACAAGTAAGACTTAGAGCTGAACGCCTAAATGCAATCGATAAGAATTTGTGGCTTGCTGCCGAGTCTGATCTTGGCGCAGTGATTGCCCATATTGATTCGGTTAAGCCTGAATTACTAGTGATTGACTCAATTCAAACAATATCAAGTACAACTGTGGATGGTTCACCTGGTGGTGTTACCCAAGTTCGTGAAATTGCGGCTGCATTAATCAGAATTGCTAAGGAACGCTCAATTACCCTAGTTTTAGTTGGCCATGTAACTAAAGATGGCTCCATTGCTGGTCCCCGCTTGCTTGAGCACTTAGTCGATGTGGTCTTAAATTTTGAAGGAGAACGCCATTCTCGTCTTCGATTAATAAGAGCGATTAAAAATAGATTTGGCGCCTCTGATGAGGTTGGCTGCTTTGATTTAAATGACTCTGGAATTGTTGGCCTGCCAGATCCAACTGGATTATTTACATCTCGTCATACCGATCCAGTCCCTGGTACTTGTGTAACTGTTGCGCTAGAAGGAAGAAGAGCTTTACTAGCTGAGATTCAATCATTAGTAAGTAATGGCAATCCAGATGGCAGAGATTGGGGAAATTCACGTCGAGTAACAAGTGGATTGGATAACTCAAGAACTGCTATGACCTTGGCAGTACTAGAGCTTAGGGCTGGAATTAAAATATCTGGCCGAGATGTTTATGTTGCAACAGTTGGTGGGATGAAGATAACTGAACCATCCGCTGATTTAGCTGTTGCTCTATCGGTTGCATCTGCTGCTAAAGGTTTAGCACTACCAGCAGATTTAGTTGCAATTGGCGAGGTTGGCTTGGCTGGTGAGATTAGAAAAGTAACTGGAATTACTCAGCGAGTTGCTGAAGCTGCCCGTCTTGGATTTAAGCGAGCCATTGTGCCAGTTGGAAGTGATTTAAAAATTCCTGGAATTGAAATACTAGAAGCTAGCCGAGTTGAACAAGCAATAAGTAAGGTAAAGATTAATTAGTTGCTTCTGCTAAATCTCCAGGTGTATCTGGCATCGCAGTTTTAGCGGTACCTTTAAAAGTGAATGTTGCTTCAGGAGTCTCATCTGAAACATCCACCAAAACAATTTCACCAGCTTTCAAATCACCAAATAGCATTTTCTCAGATAGCACATCTTCTAGTTCGCGTTGAATAGTTCTGCGAAGTGGCCGAGCACCAAGTACAGGGTCATAGCCACGCTTAGCAAGGAGTGATTTAGCGCCGGTAGTTAATTCAATTCCCATATCTTTTGCACGTAAACGCTCATCTAATTGAGCAATCATTAAGTCAACAATTTGAACGATCTCTGCTTCGGTTAACTGGTGGAATACCACGATGTCATCAATACGGTTTAAAAACTCGGGACGGAAGTGAGTCTTAAGCTCATCTCCTACCTTTGCTTTCATGCGCTCATAACTACCTTGTGCATCGGCAACATTTGCAAAGCCAAGGGAGAGTGATTTTGAAATATCGCGAGTACCCAAATTAGTGGTCATAATGATGATTGTGTTCTTAAAATCAACAACTCGACCTTGTGAATCTGTTAGGCGACCATCTTCTAGTACTTGAAGTAGTGAGTTAAAAATATCTGGGTGAGCTTTTTCAACCTCATCAAACAACACTACCGAGAATGGGCGACGACGAACCTTCTCAGTTAATTGACCGCCCTCGTCATATCCAACATAACCAGGAGGTGCTCCAAACAAACGAGATGCGGTGTGTTTTTCAGAGTACTCAGACATATCAAGTTGGATCAATGCATCTGCATCCCCAAACAAGAATTGGGCAAGAGTTCTAGAAAGTTCAGTCTTACCAACACCAGAAGGACCAGCAAAAATGAATGATCCGCCAGGTCGTTTTGGATCTTTAAGGCCTGCTCTAGTTCTACGGATTGCTTGAGATAAAGCTTTGATCGCTTGTTCTTGGCCAATTACACGTTTGTGTAATTCTTCTTCCATCCGAAGTAGGCGTGCAGTTTCTGCTTCAGTTAACTTGAAGACTGGAATACCAGTTGCGGTAGATAGCACTTCGGCGATTAACTCTTCATCAACCTCAGCCACAACATCAAGATCGCCAGCCTTCCAATTCTTTTCACGTTCTGCTTTTTCAGTAATTAAACTCTTTTCTTTATCGCGAAGCGAAGCTGCCTTTTCAAAATCTTGACCATCAATTGCAGATTCTTTTTCTTTACGCGCTGCAGCAATTTTGTCATCAAACTCGCGAATTTCAGGCGGTACGGTCATGCGTCGAATGCGAAGGCGAGAGCCAGCCTCATCAATTAAATCAATTGCTTTATCTGGCAGGTGACGATCTGAAACATAGCGATCAGCAAGGGTTGCTGCTGAGACTAGTGCGCCATCTGAGATTGACACCTTATGGTGGCTTTCATAACGGTCACGAAGACCTTTGAGAATTTCAATTGTGTGTGCAACTGTAGGTTCTGATACTTGGATTGGTTGAAAGCGTCGCTCAAGTGCGGCATCTTTCTCTAAATGTTTACGGTACTCATCAAGAGTAGTAGCACCAATTGTCTGTAACTCACCACGAGCAAGCATTGGTTTTAAAATTGAAGCTGCATCAATCGCACCTTCAGCCGCCCCTGCTCCAACTAATGTATGAATTTCATCGATGAACAAAATAATATCGCCGCGAGTTCTAATCTCTTTTAACACTTTCTTTAACCGCTCTTCAAAATCACCACGGTACCTTGATCCAGCAACCAGTGCGCCGAGATCTAATGAATAAAGTTGTTTATCTTTAAGGGTTTCCGGGATATCGCCTTTAACAATTGCTTGAGCTAAGCCTTCAACAACAGCAGTCTTTCCTACTCCTGGCTCGCCAATTAATACTGGATTATTTTTTGTTCTACGAGATAGGACCTGCATAACTCTTTCGATCTCTTTTTCGCGGCCAATTACTGGATCTAATTTTCCTTCACGCGCTGCTTGAGTTAAGTTGCGACCAAATTGATCTAAAACTAAAGATGTTGAAGGTTGACCTTCAGCTGGTCCACCAGCAGCAACAGCTTCTTTACCTTGATAGCCAGATAGCAATTGAATGACTTGTTGGCGAACACGAGAAAGATCTGCGCCAAGTTTTACTAACACTTGTGCAGCCACTCCTTCGCCTTCGCGAATTAAACCCAAAAGAATATGTTCGGTGCCGATGTAGTTATGTCCTAATTGCAATGCCTCACGTAATGAAAGCTCTAAAACTTTTTTAGCTCTTGGTGTAAATGGAATATGACCGGAAGGTGCCTGTTGTCCTTGACCAATAATTTCTTCAACTTGAGAGCGAACTGCCTCTAAAGAAATACCAAGTGATTCAAGTCCTTTTGCAGCAACGCCTTCGCCCTCATGGATTAAACCTAAAAGAATATGTTCAGTACCGATGTAATTGTGATTGAGCATGCGTGCTTCTTCTTGCGCCAATACAACAACGCGTCTGGCACGATCTGTAAACCGCTCAAACATCTGTCTTACC
>Ga0164295_10000739_pt1 | contig 27263 bp, 14 predicted proteins | sample GEODES006metaG_FD_111798 | JGI IMG/M metagenome (GOLD analysis project Ga0164295, IMG submission 111798) | Oligotrophic lake water microbial communities from Sparkling Lake, Wisconsin, USA - GEODES006 metaG | ecosystem: Environmental > Aquatic > Freshwater > Lake | place: USA: Sparkling Lake... | reverse complement strand
TGCTTTAATTACTAAAAAAGTTCATAGTATGGTGAATCAATATGTTCAAAATAGCCAAGCTCAAATGATTAATGAATATGAGAATCATGCTGTTACAAAAGAAATTGAAAGTGGCCCAGATGCAAGTAATATTTCAAATACTTTAGGTGGAGTAGGAAATCTTTTTAGTTATATTGGTTTCGAAGAAGGCTCAAATCCAACAGAGATAGTTAAAAAAATATTAGAAGATTCAGTCGAGGTAGTAAACAGACCTGAAGTATCTGTTAAAGGCAAAGATTTAAAAATTAATTTTCCAGTATCTGCTCCAACAATGGAAGAGATCGAGGCCATGACACCAATGCCGTTTGAGGGAGGAAGAAGCTGGACAAGAGGAGTTGAGAAAGGTATCTCTGGTTTTAGTAATTATATATTTAGAAAATTTATTAAAAATAGCAGATCATCTACTGGTATTCAATCTGAATCAGAAATAAGGTCTGGTAACTTTAAGCCTTCTCCATACTTATCTTTAATATTAAAAAAGTTTTATTCTAAAATCAACGCTAAAATTAATGTATGAAACCTCAATTTGAAAACATCTTAATGAGTAGTATGACCCTGTGGTTTGATAATACCTTACTAAAAAAAGGAGAAGCTTTCTCTAATCATAATAGTCTTTTTTATCCTATCACAAATATATATAATGGATATTATAGTTATGGTGCTCCATTTAGGAATCTTATAAGAGATGAAGCAATAACTGGTTCAAATATTATAAGCGGAGTTTATTTAAATAATACTTTTATCACAACTGGTCAGAGTGGTCTTGTTGCCATAAATGCAGATCAAGGTCAATTATATTTTAGTACCGACCAATCCGCTAATACGATAAGTGGTAATTATGCTGTTAAAGATTATGGTATATATTTAACCAATGAAAATGAAGAAAAGATACTATTTGAAACAAAATTCAATTTAAATCCAAAAACAACAGAGAATCCAACTGGATTACCTATTAATGCTCAAACTTATCCAGCTATATATCTTAAAAATAATGGTGGTAACAATGAGCCTTTGGCTTTTGGTGGCTTAGATAGCACAAATATAAATGTAAGAGCTATAGTAATATCAGACTCTATGTTTAGTATGGATGCTTTGACTAGCATATTCAAAGATGTGGTTAGAACCTATATTCCTCTAGTTCAACCAAATGAAATGCCATTTAATAGCTTGAATGGTTTAAATAAGAAATATAACTATGATAATTTAGTGTCTGGTAAAGCTGGTTCTTCTAATAGCGTTTATATTAAAAATATATATATTAGTAAAAATGTTACTAATAGAGGTCAATATCAAGACTTAAATCCAGATGCAATATCTGCTTTTATTGATTTTGAATTAGAAGCATATAGAAATCCTAGAGCTTAAGTAGATTTTTTGTTCTATAGGATAAAATTAAGTGTAATAAAAGACAATATAGGAGAAATTTAATATGGCAAGAAATAGAATTATTTATCAATCAGAAGCCCTTTACGCAGGACCAAGTCCAGCAACAGGCAATCATTTTAGTTTAGGAAATTCAGGAACAAATTCAGTTAATCAACTACAAAGGGTTCAAAGTGCAAATTATAGCTTTAACATCGCTCGTCAGGACGTTAACCAATTTGGTGAGCTAGCAGCTATTGATCGCGTAATCTTGGAATCTCCTACAGTTTCTCTTGATTTTAGTTATCTCTTAAATAGTCTTGGCAATGAAGAGCTATTAGGATTTGGTCCACTTAACACCGATCAAGTAAGTTGTATTTCTGGAATCTTGAATAAGACTTCCGATGAAAGAAATTACTTTATTCGTACCGTAGCAGAAGGAAATGACGCACTTGGAGTTGGTACTGGTGCAGCTAATCAAAACGTAATTGGAATTGGAAACGGATTTGTTACATCTTACTCTACAGAAGGTTCTGTTGGTAATTTTCCAACAGTTACTGTAAATGTTGAAGCTCTTAATATGGCATTTGATGCTGGCGTAACTGGAAATCATATTCCAGCTGTTCTACCAACTGACGGAAGCAAGATTACAGGTATAAAATACGCACTAGATGCAGTTGTAAGTTCTCAAGCAGCCACAGGAGTTAGCGCCCTTCGTCCAGGAGATATCACAGTAGATATTAGCGCTTATAATGGTGGCGGAATCACAGTTTCTGATGCAAAGATTCAAAGTTATACTTTGAGTTTCGATCTTGCTCGTGATCCACTACAAAAACTTGGTAGCAAATTCGCATTTGCAAGAGAAATCCAATTCCCAGTTACTGTTAATATGAGCGTCCAAGCATTGCTAGGAGATTTAACAACTGGTAACTTAGCAGATCTTATTAATACTGATGATAACTATAATCTTAGCGTAGCTCTTAAGCATCCAACAACTAGCGCTATTCAAGCCAAGTACTTCTTAAAACGTGCTAAACTTGATAGTCAAGAGTTCAGTAGTTCAATCGGTGACAATAAATCTGTAACCTTGAACTTCTCCACTCAAATCGGTGGTCCAAATCAAACTGATCGTGGATTAATGATGAGTGGTGTTAAAGACTAATAGTACTTAATTAAATATAAAATACCCCGTCGAGTTAATTCTTGACGGGGTATTTTTTTGGTGTAATCTAGTTTAGGTAAAAGGCAAAAGGTAAATCTATGGAAAAAGGCGATCCTAAAATCAAGGAATATGTTTTATTTCAGATTCGTAGAAAAATAACTAATTTATATAAACAATTTTTATTTATTCTTGAAGATGCTAATAATTCAAAGTATAATACTAATGATGAAATATATCAAAAGCATCGTAAAAGAGTGCTCGATAATGGTAATGATACCATAAGAGAGATAGAAGAAGACATGAGTAAATTCGACTTTGATTTAAAAAAATGAAAAAAATACACTTTAAATATTCCGAAGAAGATATTATAAAAGGTAATTTAGATCTACAAACTATCCAAAGATCCTTGAGAAGTTATGGCGTTTTGAAACCTACTTTTGAAGTAATTACAAGCCAAAACTTTTTAAAAAATGCTTATGATAATTGGGATGAAGAAAAACGTAAAAACTTTATTAATCTGCTAGGAGGCAGAGCCCAGTTTAAAAAGATAAAAAACTACATAGAATCAATTGAAAGAAAACAAACATATGAAAAAACTATTTGAATTTAACGTACCCAAAGAAGTAGAGATCGAAGAGATTGAAACTTCTAAAAATGAAAAAGGTGAAGAGATAAAAATCACCAAAAAGAATAAAACAAAAGAACAAGTCAAAGTATTTATTCGCAAACCAACTCGCGCACTTTTTGATGAAGCTGAACTTTTTTATGGAGTTCGTTTGTCTGAAGGTATCAAAGCAGGTTTATTAACTCGCGCTCTTCTTGCTAAAAGATTCACAAATGATGGTGGAGTTTTAAGTGAAGAAGAAAAAAATGTATACGCCACTCTATATGTTGGTCTTTTTGAAAAACAAAATGAATTTCAAAAGCTAAGTATAAAAGATGAGTCTGAGAGAACAGAAGCAGAAAAAGAAAAATACAAGCAAGTGATAGTTGATCTTACAACTCTTAGAACTCAAATCCAAGATTTTGAAACGGCTCAAGCAAGTCTTTTCGATCAAACTGCAGAGAATCGTGCAAGAAATAAAACTATTCTTTGGTGGGTTTTGCAATTAGCTTATATAGTTAATGAAAAAAATGAAGAGACTCCGTTCTTTGGTCATGGAGAATTTGAAAGCAAATTAAGAGTCTATGATAATATAGAAGAGACTGGTTCTGAATTTGAAGGCTTAGTTTGTCGTAAATTAGCTTATTTCGTAAGCTTCTGGTATGTTGGTCGCGCAGCTTCTCAAGAAGACTTTGAAAGACTCGCAGCTTTCTCTTCTGAAGGATCTGCTGTAGAACAAGTAACTGCACAAGAAGAAGCTAAAGAAGAAGTTAAAAAATCAGATTCATAATGAATGATTCAAAGCAACTTAAAGACTTTATTTTCTGAAATCATAAAGGGATATTCTAAAAAGAATGTCGATGGTTTTGGTAATTTATTCTTTAAGCACATCAATAATCAAGATTCTGCTGATATAGATATATATAACGATCAGTTTCTTCAAAAAGCAAAAAAGATGGGCTTGCCAACCGAGCAAGAGCAAGAAGACTATTTGATAAAAGAAGAGCTCTGGGAAAAATCAAAAGATAAAAGAATCAAAGAGTTAGAGAATTTTTTAATAAATTTAAAAACAACAAAAAGCAAGTTATTTCTTAAAGCACAAATAGATCAAGTTAATAGTGAAATTGAAAAGAATGAGATAGAATTAAATAAGTTAAAATTTGAAAAGAAAGATCTAATAGGATTCACAGCAGAAGACTATACCTTTAAGAAGATTAATGAATATTACATGTATGTGTCTTTATTTAAAGACGAAGCTTGCAAAGAGAGATTTTTCAAAGAGGCAGATTATGAAGATCTAGATAATAAGCAAATTATGGTTTTAATTCATAATTATAATGAGATTACTAATAAATTTAACTCCACTAATCTTAAAAAAATTAGTCTTGCATCATACTTCTCTAATATATTTTATTTATCTAAAGATGATCCTTATATATTCTATGGTAAACCTCTTGTGGAATTAAGCTTTTATCAAATTGAGCTATTTAGTTATGCTAGATATTTCAAAGGTATATTAACCAACTCTAAGACAAGACCACCAGAGTATATAATGAGTGATCCAGATCAACTTATTGAATGGTATGAAGGTTCTAAAAATGTTGAAGAGGTCATTAATAGGAATAGTAAAGTATCTCAAAAGGATAATGTGGCTACATCTGTGGTTGGTGCTACCTCTGAAGATATGAAGAGATTGGGCCTTAAAAATAACAATGAAGGGGTAGGAATTGATCTTAACAAGGAAGCAGCTAAAAAGGGTGGCAAACTAGATATGCAAGATCTTATTAAATTGCATGGATTATAAGAGAAAATATATTATATATACTAGCTGAATATTTTTCCAATAAATGTGTAATTTATGATAGGAAAAAGGCATTATGGCTGGAAATATAGGAGATCTACAAGTAAATTTATCAGCAAATACGTCCCAAATGGAAAGGGATGTATCTGCTGCTTTAAAGAGATTAGAGACTAAGGGCTTTAATTTTGGCGCAGGAATTAATTCAAAAGCTTTTACTCAGCCCCTTGGAAGAATAACTGGGGCATCTAACGAATTTCAAAAATCATTAGACGCATCTAATGCTCGCGTAATAGCCTTCGGAGCATCAGCAGGAGCAATATATATTGTACAAAGAGCTTTTACATCACTCATCACTAGTACAATAGAAGTTCAGAAATCTCTAACAGATATTAATGTTATATTAGGAACAAGTCAGAAAACTCTTGGACAATTTGGTGATTCATTATTTGAAATAGCTAAAAATAGTGGTCAAGCATTTTCAACAGTCGCAACTGCTGCTGGAGAATTAGCTCGTCAAGGTTTGTCGGTAGAGCAAACTTTAAAACGCACAAGTGATGCTCTTATTTTAGCTCGTCTTTCTGGTTTAGATGCAGCTTCGAGTGTTGAAGCTCTCACAGCATCAATTAATTCATTTAATAGTTCAGCTTTAGATTCAACTCAAATTGTTAATAAGTTAGCTAGTGTTGATGCCGCTTTTGCAGTAAGCTCAGGAGATCTTGCAGAAGCTCTTAAACGAGTTGGTAGTTCTGCTCAAGATGTTGGAGTCACTTTTGATGAATTATTAGCTATTGTTGCTAGCGTTAATCAAACTACTGCGCGAGGTGGAGCAGTAATCGGTAACTCATTAAAGACTATTTTTACAAGAGTCCAAAGAACTGACGTATTAGATCAATTAGAGTCTCTTGGTCTTGCTGTAAGAGATCTTAATGGAAATACTGCACCTGCAATTCAAATTCTAACTGGATTAGCTGGTAAATTCGATGAGCTTGGAGCTGCTCAAAAATCTCAAGTAGCAGAATTAGTTGGTGGAGTTTTCCAGATCAATATTTTAAAAGCTGCTTTAGGAGATTTAAGCAAAGAGTATTCTGTATATGGCAATGCATTAAAAACTTCTGAAGGTGCAACTGATGAAGCTATACGAAGAAATGCAGAGCTAAATAAAACCTTAGCTGCTCTTTTAAATAAAACTGTTGCTAATTTAACAAGAGTCGGAAGTGATATTGGATCTTTAAGTTTTGCCCCAGCGATAGAAAAAGTTTTAGGTGGAATTAATACTGCATTAGAATCTTTTGATATCAAAGGAGATGGTATTGGAAGTAAAATAGGAAAAGGAATTTTTGAAGGTATAGGTAGTTTCATATCTGGTCCAGGACTTGCGCTTTTAATTGGAGTATTTATAAAGCTATTTGGTAATCTTGCCAAGTTTACAACAGATGCAGTTAGAACAGTTTTAGGTTTAAATAAAGAAGCTCAAGCACAAGCTCAAATTCAAGAACGTATTAATACTATTCTTGCACAAAATCCTCAATTAATTCAGAATATTGTTAATAAACAAGTTTCACTTTTACAAGTTGAAAAAGATATATTAACAGTCATTCAAGCTCAATCTCAAGCTCGTCAACAATCCACAGCTATTGCTGCAAGTTTAACAAGAGGCTTAATTGGCAGAGGAGTAACTTCTGAAAAAGGAGTTATCACAGCTAAAACAAAAAGCCAAGGATTTATTCCTAATTTTAATGCTAATCAAGAAATGATGGGCGCAATTTCTGGTGGATATATGCCAGGCCAAGTTCGCTCTATGAATATTCCAAATTATGGAAGAGTAACTTATAATGATGCAGAAACTGTAAAACAATTTTCTGGATTATCTCAACCTGGAATTATGCCACCAGCAGATAGCGAAGCTGGAAAAGCTTATAAACAAAAGTTTAAAGATAAATATGGCATTAATCCTTACGCTAGTAGCGGATTTGTTCCTAATTTTGCAGGAGAACGAACTAAACAAAGGTATCCTTATGTTGCTGTAAAATCAACGGATCGAAAAGCTCTATCTAAACAGTTTAAAGCTTCAGAAGAGGCGGATGCTTCTGATGGGTATACAAAAGCTACAAAAAAAGGAAACATTGTAAATAGTAAATCTATAGATAGATATGGATATATATATCCGTCTTTTAGTCAAAGTTCTCCAGGTAGAGCTGTCGGAATGTCAAGTGGAAAAAAATATGGATTTACGACTTATCCATTTCCTGGAGGTAATTTTGATATAAATGAAAATCTATACGAAACTGTTCGTCAAAATTTAATCAATACATCTTCAGATTATTTTAAACAATTAATTACTCAACCAAAAATTTTAGATACAACAAGATTTAAAACTAATATTTCTTCTAATTTAAGTAGGAGTGCTGTTGAAAGTAGTCTAGGTCAAGTTTTTGAAGCTGGAATAAAATCTTCAATTAGTTCTTTATCTTTAAGTGAAACAGCTAATTTTGATTTAAGTAAATCTGAATTATCTGATATCCAACAAAAATTTCAATTACCTTATGGTGGATTTGGGAATACTTATTTAGCAGACTTAAAAAATTCTCTTTCTGAGGGAAATTTAAATAGTATGGCAGGAAAAATTTCAACAGCTTCTGGAGAAAAATTCTCTGGACAAGATACGATAAGAGCTAAAAAAACTCAATCTCTGCTTCAAAAAGAATTCACTAAAGAAGGATATGAAAAACTTTCTGGTGCAGAAGCTGCATATGTAAGATCAGGTAAATTTAAAAATCAAGGATTTATCCCAAACTTCTCTCCAATAGATAGAGCTTTAAAAACTGAAAAGAAAATGGGTGGAAGAGGAGTTTTAGATTTTAAACCTGGACTTGGATTGTATGTTCGAGATGGCGAAACTCAACCAAACTTTGCAGCAGTAATGAGAGATCATCCAGAAGGAATAGGTAATGCAGTTCAAAATTCCAAAAAGATGCAAAGCAGTATGTCTGCAGGATTTATACCAAATTTTGCAGGCTTTGATCCAATGAGTTTATTTTATATTATGCAAAGTATGGGTGGATCTGGCGGAGCTGCAGGAGCAGAGTCAGAACTAGAAAGAGGTAAATTAGATACAATTTTAAGAGATAGAAGAGCCGCACAAGATTTGCTTAAAGCAGAAGAAGCAAAAGAAATTAAAGATCAAACAAAGATTAATTATCTTAAAAATGAACAACGACAATTATTATCTGAAGAAAATAAACAAAAAAGATTAATGAATAGTCAAATGGGAGTATTTGCAAGAGACCAAGGAGGAAAAATATCTGGTGGTTTTGGAGGAGCATTAGGAAGATTTGGATCAAGATATGGAGCAGGACTTGCATTAGGTGCACCATTATTAGCAGATACAGCTGCTCAATTTATTGGAAATGAAAATACTGCTGGAGGAAGAGCTACTAAAGCTGGAGTATCTGGACTTGGTACAGCAGCTTCTTATGCTGGATTAGGATTTTCTGTTGGTGGACCAATCGGAGCAGCTATTGGAGGTGGTGCTGGTTTAGCAATGGGAATTTATGATGTATTTCAAAAATTAAATGATATCATGCCAGATGTTGCAAGAAGATTAGAAGTTGCAACAGAAAAATTTAATAATGTTTCAGCTGCAAGTCAGACTATGTCTGTTTCATTGGAAACTTTAAGTTCAATAGAGGGCAGAGCAGATCTAAGCGCTCAAACAAGAGTTCAATTAAGAGTCAAAGCAGAAGAAGATTTTGCTAAAAGTATAGCTCAACTAGATCAAGTATTACCAGGAGCGGGCAAACAGATCACAGATCTTTATACAAAAATCGGAGACACGGCAGAGTTAAGACAGAAAATCATACAATTACAAACAGAAGCTCAAAAAGAATCTAAAGGTCTTGCTGCATCTGCGAATTTATATACTAATAATCAAAAATTGAACGATACTGCTGGACCAACGTTTTTGCAAAAATTAATTGGAGCTGCATCTAATGCTCAAGCAGTAGAAGCTGGTATACCAGGACAGGTTGGTGCATATGATGAAGCTGCTATGAGAGCAGAAAATATCAAAGGATTAAAGGGTGGTAAAAAACACCAATATGACGATCAAATACGAGCTGGAGCAAATCAATTAGATCAACTCTTTGCTAATTTTGGTAAAAATGGACCTCTAAGTTCTGAAGAAATAAGTAAACTCCAAGCTGAATTGAAAGATGCAAAAGGACTAGACGGAATTAAAAAAGTGGTAGAAGCATATACTGCAAATGGAACATATGCGACAATCGTTGCAGAAAATTTAAATGATTTAACTAAATCTGGATTCGCAGATCCTATCATCCAAGCTTTCCGTGATGCTAAAATGCAAGCTGAAACAATTCAAAAAGAGATAGCTAACGAGAATCAAAAACTTATCGGAGGACAAAGAAAGATTACAGATATTGAAGCTTATGGTAGAGCTTTTGGAGGCCAAACTCCAATTAGTGCTCAAGCTTTAGGTGGAATAGATTATAGTTCTCTTGGAGAACAGGCCAATATATCAAGAGGTCAAGCTTTTGGAGAAAGTGCTAAAAGTCAATTCTCACAATTAATGCAAGAAGTTGGATATAGCTCAGAAAATGTTCAAAAATTTAGTCAATACAATGAAGAAGCCGCAAATATACAAAAAGATCTAATCAACAAAACAATAACATTATCACAAGCCACAGAAAGATTAAAACTTATATTTGATAAGGTTTCATTTGAACAAAATGCGAAAAATATGTTCTCTGGAGAGAGAGCATCTGCTCGTCAAGGGATCCTAGAAGGACAATTAAAACAAGGAAAGTTAGCGGAAGGATTTGATCCTCTTACATCTTTCTTTGATAAGTTTGGTGATAACGCTGCAACAACAGCAGATAAAATAAATAAATCTTTTGGTAATCTAGCTGAAAATATGCAAACTGGTTTTGAAGATGCATTTGGAGCATTTCTTGATGGAACAAAAACCGCAGATGATGCTATGAGAAGCATGTTGTTGAGTATATCTCAACAAATTATTAAAGAACAATTTAGTATTGGAATGAGAAGTATTATTGGTGGAGTTACTGGTGGAGGAGGATATGGCTCTAGCAGTGGACAAAATGGTGGTGGAATTCTTGGATCTATTTTAGGATTATTTGGAGGTGGCAAAGCTCAAGGTGGAATAATCCGCAAATATAGTGCTGGTGGTCATGTAGAAGGTGGAAGTGGAGTTAGAGATGATGTTCCTGCAATGCTCACAGATGGAGAATATGTTTTAAGAAAAAGTGCTGTTAATAAATATGGTAAGGGTACGTTAGATATGTTGAATAGTGGAGGAATGGTTAAAGGATACGCTAGTGGAGGATCAATTAATTCTTCTCTTTCAAATTCTTATGACTTTTTTGGATCTAAAGGAGAGAAATTAACTGAGAATTATACTCCAGAAGCTTTTAAAACCACAGTCAATGCTCCAAGTGAATTAGCTAATATTCCAGCTCTTACTGGCAAATTTAATATATCAGATATGTTAAGTAGCAGAGCTCTTATGGATGAAGGTAATCCAATGAACGCTCTGAGAAATCAAAGATTTCTTGAAATGCAAGGATACCAAGAGCAAGTATCTAATTTCAAAACAGGATACAATGAACAATATTATCAAGTAGAACAACAAAGAAAAGAAGCTCAAAGAGCCGCTGATGAAGAAAATAGCAGAAGAATGTCTGCTTACAATAGTCAAAGAAGTCAAATGCTTATTGGTGGATTGATGAGCGCAGGAATGTCACTTTTTGGTGGACTTTCTGGTGGTGGATTTTTAGGAGGTGGTCTCCAATCATTTATGGGTGGTGGAGGTGGTGGAGGTGGTGGAGGCGGAATCGGGGGTTCACTCCTTTCAGGTCTTGGAAACATATTTTCGCAAGGTCAACAAGCGGCTTCTTATGGCAAAGGTATGTCTACATCAATGGGTACTCAATCTGCTTACCAATTAGAACAAATTAAAAAAAGCATATCTGATTCAATTGAGGGAAATCAATTCTCTGGTTATGGCGATCCATTCTCTAAAAGACAATCTCAATTATTCCCTCAATTTGGTGGACAATCTGGATTTACAGGCGCAGGATTTGGCGGAATGAATTTTGGTCAACCAACTTCTAGTATTGGAGGATTTCAATATGGAGTAGGTTTAGGTTCTCCAGCAGGATTTCAAACTCAAACTCAAACAAAACAAGATTATCTAATGAATTTTGCTTCTCCAACTGCTCCTATTGCTCCTGGTCGAGGAAATCTTGTTTATGATTTCTTAAATCAAAATTCCAATCCATTTGGATATCAAAATGGATATGCAAAAGGCGGAAGAGTAAAAAGAATTCAAAATTTTGAGGAAGGTGGATATGTACAAGTAGAGTTTGATAAATCGTCTGGTAAAGGAAAAATGATTCAAGGTTCAGCTAATTTTTATAATGCTCAAGGAAAACTAATAAAATCTATTCCAGTAAATAGTGGAGGAGGTTCTGCTTTTCCAACTCCGCAAGGAGAATTTAATTTAGATAATTTTAGATCAAGAAGCAAAAATGCTCTAGGTGGAGGAATGTATAGTGGGGGTGTTGGATATAGTATGGATGTGAAAAATAAAGATAATTATGATAAATCAGCTTTATCAAAAATAGAAGAGAAATATCTTCCGATTGGTACTAGTAGAAGTGAGTGGAAGAATTTAGTAAAAAACAACGATTTCATGTGGGATCCTTATGCTAATAGATTCCGAGGAGAAATAAGACTTCATCCAGATGATCCAAATTATGGGGGTGGGATAGGAACAGCAGGATGTGTAGGTACGTTTTGTCCAGAAGATCAAGCAGAACTATCTAAAATGTTAAAGACAGGAGATTATTCAAGTATTCGTGTCCGATATGGTCAAAATCTTTTAAATAAACTTTCAGAAAATGGTTTGATTGCTCAATCAGAACCTGGAGGTCTTAGACCATTCTCTGAAAAGACAATGCTTGCTGAAAACGTACGACCAAAGGTCAATCCAATTATAGCTGGACTTAATCTTCCGTCTAGAAATACTAATGATCTTGTTAAAAAACCTTTAGATGAAAAATTTTACGCAGCATATGATCAATATATGAAGGATATGCCTTTACCAAAAGCAAATTTAGCAGGTACAAATACCACTGGACCTTTCGCGACAAAAAGTCCGATTATGTATAGTTCAGATGTCCCAGATTTTACTGCTAAATCTGCAAGTTTTGATCCTAGCACGTTTAATCCTAGTCCATTTAATATGCCTCAAGGCGCTGCTACAAATAAAACCTCTTCTGGTGGAATGAAAATGCCAGCAATTGGTGGTGGAGCAGGTGGAATTGGTGGGGCATTAATGGCTAGTTTAGGTGGAATGAAAAATCTAGCTGGTAAGGGTTATGATGCATTATATGATTTGGGTGGAAATTTATATGATAAAAGCATATTTAATCCTGATGCTGGTTATCAAACAAAAATGAGTTTCCCTATGGGAGAAGGTCCAAAAACAAAAGCAGCAAACACAATCCCAGAAAATCTACTTCCTCAAGATTTACTTAATCCAAACAAACAATCTGCAGAGCAAATATTACCATTCTTCCAAAATTTAGCAGATATGGCTTCTGAAAATAAACAAAGCCTTTATCAAAGTGTTGGTAGTCTTTATGATATGAAAAATAAAGGTGATTATGGTAGATTAAGCTCTAAATTCTCTTCATTTTACGGTAATGATTCAAAGAATAGATACTCTTCATTTGGAGAAAAAGGTTTCAATAATTATCTAAAATATATTGGCGCAGATCCATATTCGTCAATGTCTTCTTTAAACTCATTTAAATTTCCAATGACACCTAATACATATAGCCCATTTGCATTTGGTAGTCAGAATTTTGGTGGATTTGGTGGATCAGGATATCAATCTGGATTTAGTTCCACAGGAAATGCATTTAGTAATTATTTCTCAACAGGAAGCAGACTAGGCATTACTCCAAGCTGGGCTAGCAGAGCAGCTGGAGGAATGATATATGGCGGAACTTCCACTAAAGATGATGTGCCAGCTATGCTTATGGGTGGAGAATATGTTATCAGAAAAGATGTAGTAGACCGAATGGGCGAACCATTTTTCAATAGTCTAAATCGAGGCAAACCTCAAGGCTTTGCAGAAGGTGGACCAGTTGGAACAGGTTTACCTTCAGTCGTAGGTGGAGGAAGCAATCAACAAGATAATTCCAGAGGTCAATTTGTAGATTCTATCACAAAGTTAGTTAAATCATTAGAACAATTAAATAAAGGAATCGAAGAGCAGAATAAAGATTCCAAAATGAAAACAAATGGAGAATCAGAATCTTCTGACTCATCTTCTTCTGGAGTAACAAATAATATTAGCATCAATGTTAATGTTGATCAAAATGGCAAAACAACTGACTCTAAAAAAGAAGAAGATCAAAGCGGCGGAGGATCCAAAGAAGAAACAGATCAAGAGAAGTTCAAGAAGACTATGGAGAAATCAAGAATATTAGCCGAACTATTAAGACAGCAAGTACTAAAAACTATAGTAGAAGAACAACGACCAGGAGGAGTATTGTACGGAGGATCAAAGGGTCGAGATATGGGTCGTTAAATATTTTGATCATTAACAAACGAGAATGTTTGAGATAGTGTGTCTCCGCTTTTATCAATTAATAGAATCTTCACTGCAAAAGTGTTACCATTGTTAATCCAAGATTCATAATCTTTTTTAATTTTATTAAATAATTGAGTGCCTCGTTTAGAAAACGAAAAATTTGGAACATCTAAATATATCGAATAGCCTTTAACAATTTCATCAAATACATAGCTATCAATTAAATCTGAACTACTCCATGATATATTGTTTATATCATCTGGTTTCTTCATATATATAAAGACTTTATTTAAAGACACATTATGCTCTGGATAACATATGATTCCAAAATTTAAAGTATTATTAGATATAGTTGGTTTCTTATATTTTATTTGATGAATTGACTCACTGTAATCTAAGCCTTTATATCTCCAAGCAAGAGAACCAAGAATATTACCTGTTGTTCCATCTAGTTTACCAACAGGATAATTATTTTCAATTTGATTTGCAGCAAAATTTGATAATACATAGAATTGTTTATATGGAGCTCTTAATCTAGTGGGATCTCCAAGTTCAACACAGCATCCTCTAACGCAATCTGTATCATTAGTCAATTTTGTATAAATACATTCTTTTAAAATACTGAATTGATTAATAGATGCGTTTGTAGCTAGAACATAAAAATCTCCGAAAAATGGCTTATCATCTTGGTCTTCTACTATCTTAAATTGAGTTGGATAAACTAAAAATGATATCATTTTCTTAGAATCTACTATAGATTTTTGATCTATATTAACTCCATTTAAAACAGGATCATTATCTATTCCGCAAGATGACACGAATTTAGCAACAAAGTAGTGATAATTGACTCCATCAATTTCTTTGATACCTTTTTCTAATACTGTATCTGTTCCAGATATTCCTTGAATTATAAAGTCTTCTGCATCTGGAATATCTAATATAAATTCTATAATAGCATAAGCATCTTCTTTTTGTATTCCTGCGCTGATAAATTTAACAGATAAAATATTTTTAGCTTTAAAATAATTCAAATCATAATTTATGCTTTTGAAATCTGCAGTGTTTGGTGATTCTACATCTCCAATATTGCCTGGATCATAAGCTCCTAAATAAGTTAGGCTACCATTTATTCCAGAAGAAGGAATATTTTCTGGAGTAGGAAAATCAAAGATCTTATCACTAGCGTATTTATAAGAGTCTAAGCATCTATATGTGCTTTTATATTTAATATCATTTGGAAAAGTATTATTTATCTGAGCATTTGCCAAAGGAAAATAATCAAAGAATTGTGGTCCAGATGCTACTCCATCATATTCAAAATCTAGCATACTTGCTCCGCCTTTATTTAAATAAGTATTTCTATAACTTTGATTTGGCCAAGCAATATAAGGAAAACTCTCTGGAGTAAAGAAATAAACTAATCCTTGATAACTGGCTGCTATTGTTGATGTATAATTTTTATTTTCTTTTATAAATTTATTAAGAACAATATACTTATCTATAATCTCTGTGTTACTAATGTAATTCAGTAGTCCATCTATACTATAATCTACGGCATCTAAATGAAGGCTTAAAGCGTGAGCTTGTAATGCGTTTAAATAATACAATTTTGCAGAAAATATATTATCTTTAAGTAGTTGGCTATCTGAACTCAAGTATGTTGTAATTCTATATTTTATTTCATTTTGAGCGTCTACTAATTCTACCGAATAGTTCTTTTCCGAATTACTATCTATTTCATCTAATTTCCTTAAAAAGATGTAATCATCTTGATAATTTTTACTCTGTTCGTTGTTAATATTCTCTTGATATTTTTGAGGAATAATAATTACAGAGTCTAATCCTATAGTAAATGGAAGATCTCCTTTGATTTCAAATGTAATTTTATTGTCTTCGCCTCTTTTATAGTTTTTAAACATGCTAGTGATTTGACTTTTAGGTATAAAATTATGATCAATTTTTGTAATTTTAAATCCATCTTGATTTGTGTATCTTTCTTGATCTGAAGGATTATTAATATTTCCGCCAGCTGATGAAAACCCATCTTCATCAATAGCCTCGGTTACTATATAATAAGAACTGTAATGTCCTGGATCATAAACATTAACATAACTTGTGGGTCTTATGCCAGATTCACCAGTCAAACTTAACAGTTTTTGTGAAAATGATTCCTCAGTATCTACTTCTGGATTAAATAATATTACATTATCGTCAAATTCACCTTCTTGATATTTTTGATTTTTAATAGAAAACCCTTGGTAATTAGTGACAAAATCAAAAATAAAGTATCTATTATTTGCAGGAGGAAGAGAAGGATAATCTGCAGATGAATTAATATCAATATCTTGTATATATAATCGATCATTGCTAAAAGCATTTTTATTTATAGAAGTACCTGGATAAGAACTATTAAGAATATCATTAGATGTATTTCTAAGAAGAGTTTGGTCAAAGAGAATACCACTATTATTCTCAATCGCTGGAATGACTCTGCTATTAATTTTTATTTGCTTATTTCGAAACGAGTTACTAAAATCTTTGTAATTAAAACCTTGATTATCGACATAGTCTTGCTCTGCTTTAGAAGAATAGTTTAATTGATATCCTAATAAAGCGTAAGGCTCTTTTATAACGGCGCTATTAAGATCAGCCGTAGGTTGCATTTGACCACTAGTATAGTAATTACAATTTACAATACTAACTTCTTTGATTGGTCTTTGAGATGGTATGACTCCAGTAAATAATATTCCAGATGATTCTAAACCAAAATTATTTTTACAAAATACTGTCAAATAATATAGCCCTGTTCCATCTGGGATATAATAAAAAGATTGAGCTAGTTCAGAAAAAGGTAATTGTTTGATTAAGAAGTTATTACTATTACTATCTGGCTCAATATCATATCTATAATCACTAAGATATATATTATAGTATTCTATATTCTCTGTATTATCTATTGGATTTATTAAGACTTTAAATCCTTTAGTGTTTTTAGTTATATTAACTATATCTATTTCTACTGAAGGCAATGTATTTGGATGATTCATTAAACTGTATCTCCTAATTCAAATTTAGATAAATCATATTGTAAAGCTGTAATTTTATGTCTATGCTCTTCTAATTCTTCTATGTCTAGAATTCTAAATTGTTGAGTTTTATCAATATAAGGCTCTAGAGCTGCACCTGGATATTTAACTGATGGATCACTAAGACCAAAAACACTCGGGCTTTTATTATAATCATAATTATCTGGATTAATTTCTATCGTCCAAACTGTATTTTGAATTAAAGTATGCTGTACATTATCCAACTTTTGTCCTGCAAAATCTATTCTTGCATATCCTTGAAAACTTCCAGTATCTTGCATGGTCACATACAAACCAAATACGCTAGTATCAGTTGGATTTTGCACAGTGTAATCTGTTTCATATTTTATTGTTTGAACTTGTTTTCTTCTTAGCACGGACGCATTCGTTCCAAGCTCAAGTTCTTGAAACTCATCTTGAGCTTTACTTAAAATTAAATTTCCAGTTTCTGTTCCAATTTCAATATTTCCTGCAGGTGTCAGGACATTAAAATTACAACCATTAATTGCAGGTAAAAACCCAGAAATGTCTTCGTATCTTATATCAAGAATAGCATATTCCCGAGTTAATTCATAAGTTCGCCCACCTAAAATTTTATTTTGTCTATTTTGATCTTGAATATATACTATGTCTCCTGGTTTTAAATACATAGCAGGTAAACTTGTTTCAAAACTAACTAATTCTGATTCTAAATTTTCTGATAACAAAGTCCATTTACCTAGTCTGGCAGCTTGACCTTCACTTGTACAACCAAAAGCACTAACTTCAATTTCTTTTATACCAAATCGAATCAAACCTTCTCTGCTTTCTACGTATTTAACTGCTGGTTTATAAAAATTTTCTTTGTCATTGTATCTTACAAGAGCTACATTTCTTCTGACTCTTTTGCTTGTGTTACTGTAAGTGAATTCTCCTTCTTTAACGTTGCTATTGTTAAAGATGTATAAAGGCTCTTTTGGTCTGTCTTGAGATGTAAATATTAGTCCAGCGCTATAAAAAACGATTGCTCTAAAAATACTAGCCATATCATTAAGGACTTTATAAGCATCTTCTCTTGTGCTAATTAATACATTAGCTGTGAATCTTGGTTCTAATCCGCCTTTAGAGTCGCTTACTAACTCGTCACAATATCTAGATATTTCATATAGAGTCCATTTATCTGTTAGATTTGGATCAATATATCTTCCTAATCCATATCGATCATTAGTAACTAAATCATAAAAGCACCAAGCAGGATTATCTGTCCAACCTAGATTAAAATTACCATCCCAATTTCCATTGTAAGTTTTAGAATAAGGATCATAATTAGAAGGGATTTTAACTTTCAATAATCTTGCATCATATGATCTTTGAGGAATACTTGTAAAAAATCTAGAATCAAATGTAGTTATTATTCCAGCAGTATTAGGCAAACTCAAGTAATCGTCATATATTTCAGTTACTGAATCAATGCTACTTTTTGAAACAATATTAATATCCACAGGTTCTGTATAAACTGGTTCAACTTCTATTTCCCATCCAATTGTATTAGAATTTGTATACTTATTCAAACCACTCCATTCAAAGGTCTCAATAAATTGTCCTTGATTTAATTTCCCAGCTACAACTAACCTAGCGTAGTCTCTAGCTTCTCCAGATAATAATTTTTGTTTTTGGTTTGCGTAATCTAGTAAAGATACTCTAAAATCTGCTTGTAATTTATTTACGTCTCTTGCGTAGGATGCATAAATTTTACCATCGTGTCTATGAGAATATGTTGTTCTTCCATTAATAAATTCGGTATAATTTGCTGGTTGTCTTTGATAACCGTCTGGTCCAGATCCTCCTCCTGGAGAATCTGGTGGCCAAAATAAAGCTAATACATCATTCTCTTTGCTGTAAACATCGTCATAATAGATTTCTTCAGTTATGGTGAATATTTTAGCTTCTGCACTTGCAACATAGTTTGGATTTGGTATTAATGTTACTTCTTTACCTTTACTAGGAGTATAATCTATCCTTTTTAAATAAAGATTAAATTCCATATCTAAACGATCTGTTCGACCTGATACAGAGTTTGCTGCGGCTTGATCAGCTGTATCCCATATAGTTAAATCAACAATACTTCTAAATAAACTCAAAATCTTTAGGCTAAGTCTTAACCCATATAAATTTTTTGTTAAAATAGTAATAGACTTTTTATAAGTTCTAGATGTTCCATCTTGAAACTCTCTTTTTCCAAAAAGCTTTGTTCCAACCACTTTTGTACTAGTTAATCTTCTCGGTAATTTAACTCCACGAGATAAAATTGTTTCAGGTCCGTCTTGTTTTAAAACTAATTTATTTACATATAGACCATTATTTATTTTACGAGAATAAAAAGGCTCTTCTAATTTTATATTTTCCAGCTCTGTTAAATTTGTATGTCTTGGAGCACAATCTGCATAATCGTAACTCATTCTAACAAATTCAAAATTAAAACTTCCATTCAGCGGATAGGAGTTATCTGCTAAAGGTATTTCATTCCAATAAATAGATCTAACTTGAGGATGATCTCCTGCATATTTAACTAATTTAACTCCGTTTTTGTAGCCTATATCTCCTTTTGCATATCCTGGATTTGGAATAATTTCATAATCTACTATTCCTTCTATAGGACCTTCGCCAAGGATATCTAATACAGATATATTAGTTAAAGAAGTAATACCAATGTCCTTAGACTCTTTAAGAGTATTACCATATCTATAACCATAACTATCAATTTTTATATCTGCTCCTGCTCTAGCGACTAGAGTGCCACAATTTTTTGGAACAACAGCAGATTCTAGAGCAAAGTTTTCATAATAAGATACATATTTGCCAAACCTCCAATTACCCCAGCCGAACTCCTTATGGTATGCTCCCTGATATTGGGATCGCTCGGTGCGGGACATATCTACCCACTTCGTGAAAAGACAAGAATATACATCTCCTTTGCCAATTGTATATGTTGCAAAATACATATAAAAGAGTGAATAAACACTATTAAAAGCACAAGTATCTACGAATTTAACATAAAATGGATAAGTTTTTCCATTTTGAGATGGAATTCCATTTGGATATTTAAGATCACCATTAGATAATCGTTCTTTTGCAGTAGTTGATGTTTTTTCTAAAGTACCCGCTGGCAAGGGTAATGTTGGCGGCCAAATATCCTCAGTTCCAGTAAGAAATACTACTTGATGCTGTACTTGAGTCGGACTAATAGTTATAGTTGGTATATTTTCTTCTGGATTAGCGCTCAAACCACTTTTAGCTGTATTTGTAGTCTTTACGCTAAGAGTCTCGCTAAAAGGTGTAGATGCTGGACCAGAACTGCTAGTGCTTGGACTGTAGCAAAGATTACCTAATTCATCTTGGGTTCCACTTTGGGAATATCCGAGACTATAATCACCTGTCACTTTTACTTCAACCTCATTCTTTTTTTTGTCTGGATCAGTTAAACTCATCCAAAAACAACTTTCTGCATCTACTCCTTGTCCTGGAGTAAAAGTTGTACTGGGAACATTTTTTCCTATATATGAAATTTCTTTTGGTTCGCCATCTTTTCTTATTGTTTCAAATTCATTTTTATTTATTTTTTTAAATCTTATAATTTCGTCACCAACAGTTCCTAAAGTTAAAGTTATTTTATTATTTTTTATAATATCGTAATTCCAAGACGGTAGATTAAGCTTGCTTGGATAAACACTATTAGAATTTTTGTTTGAAAATTCATATGCAGAAAAATTAAATGTTAATGTAACTTTTGAACTCGAGCCTCTAGCATTAGAGCAGCTAGCATAAGCATAAAATGTTCCTGCGTGTTTTGGAGAGCCTGTTATAGTTTTGCTAGAGCTATTAAAAGTCAATCCTTCTGGAAGATTAGAGATTCCAATGACCGTATGTTTATTATTTAATCCTGCTAAACTTAGATTTCCTACAGATGTATTTACTTGTTCATTAAAAGTTTTAGCACTAATTGTTGGCAGAGTTATTGCACTATTATAGTCTCCATACAATACTATTAAATTAAAATCTATTCTATTTCCTGCATCAAAACCTGGTCCACCTATAGTAAATTTTAAGTTAGCAGTTTGCATTTCTGAACTTAAATTAGATGAGACGGTGCCACTGATTGTTTTAGTAATTGCATTCCATGTTAATCCTAAATTTGCTAATATATTTTTAGTACTTGAATCAAAAAGATCTACATTAAATTGAGTAGCTGGTAAATTAGTAGTCAATACATAAGAGAAGCTTTGTCCTTTAAATGCATGTACTGTAGGAGCACTGTTTACATAAATTGGATCATTACCAAAAGGATCTGTACTTTTTATTGTTAAGCTTTTGCTAGCTTTAAATTCTTCTAATTTAGTAGTGTCACCTACTTTAACATATTTATTTCCATACAAAACAGATGTTATAATTCCTGTAAAATATCCAACATAATTAATTTGTCTTTTAGTTAAAGGCATGGTTGTGCTCTGAGTTGCGCCAAAAGTTAATGGATCTGCAGAACTTGAATCCCCAAGTTTACCAAAATTTGTATAAGTTAAATATGATGCGACTTGATCTAATGTTACATTAAAATTAAAAGCACTGCCATATTTTGTAGTCGTAATAGCAGCGCTAGTTATCTTTGACGAATTTAATGCGACTCCAGGAGTGCCATACATTACTAATCCATTTACAAAACTCCAAACAAACCAAAAACCTCTTGATCTATCTATACCTTCTATCGATACTGAGCTAGAAGTAGGCGGTAAAGGGGTTGAAGTAGTTCCGCTGCTAAAGATTGGATTATAAGCCTCAACAAGGTCATTAACATCTGCTGTCAGATTATTTACACCAGGTTTTCCTACGTCATTATAAAGAGTCTGTCCATCAAAGGACATGCCATTTTTTCCTCGCCAAGCTAATCCTTCAATGTATTTATTTGGATCGCAATCTTTACATTTTTTAGCCATAAAATTAAATTGATAATGAATTTTGCGACATAGAAATTCCTCCGATGTCTTGAATATCTATCGGATATCCAAGATGTGAAAAGTAAAAACTTTTTGTTGGATAATTCTTTTCTCCTGCTCCTACGCCTATTGGAGCTTTACCATCGCTTTCATATTTATTTGTTCTAGACTGGATTCGATATATTTGATCATAGGAACTAAAGACTTGTTGACTACCAATAATGAGTCTTCCATATCCAATTGGAATTGGTCCTCCTTCTCCTACTGTATTCACAGGACCATTAAACGTATAAGAAGGTTCTCCTCCTCCACTACCAGGAGATGCTTCAAAATCTGCAGAAGGATTTGCGATTGATTGAGGACTTACCATTGGTGGCGGTTTCATTAAAAGCATAGAAACTCCAAGAGCTACTAATCCTAATATAGCTGGTAATATAGCAGCTAATAAACCAAGAGATCCTCCTCCAGATACTGGAGCTAGCATAACTGACATAAATATCATAATTACCATTTTAGCTCCTGCCATACCACCTGCTGCAGCTTTACCACCACCACCTCCTTTTCCTCCTCCTCCATTGTGAACAAGTATGTCGTTCGCAATATAAGTATGATTTGTTAACACATGAAAGTTATAAACTTTTTCATTTGTATCTTCTTCTATCTTTTCTATAGGCATAACATCGCCACTTTTATGTATAAGAACGTCTCCAACTTTAAAATTTTCTAAAGGAGTGAATCTATTATATTCATTAAAAAACCAATGATTACCTGTGGCTCTAATGATCGAGCCATCCCATAATGTAATTTTTAAAATTTTATTATTGTCATGTTCAAAGACTTTTTCAATTATGTCAATTTGTATTTCTTTATCCTTATTAAAGGAAAATATTTCATCGCCTTCTTTTAAATCTTCTATATTCTTCATTCCGCTAGGAGTAGATATTTTTGTACCAGCTGGGAAACATCCTCCACCTCCACCACCCCCTCCGCCTCCTGCGCCTTCTAGCACTGGTATAATATCAATTGTCTTTAACTGGTTTTCAAAATTCATAAACATTTCAGATTGAGATAACATTTCAAAATGCTCTTTTTTAACTTGACTGTTCTCTGTTGGCATTTCTTCTGCTTTAGGTACCCATAATGGTCTATTATTTATTAATATTTCATATTTAGCATTCTTTTCAGCTTGACTTATAAGAAATTTAGTTAATTTTTTCGTATTTGCTTCTATAGCCCTAAAAGCTTCTGCAACGCTTTTGACGTTCAAGTTCCATTCTTCACCAATCTCTTGGCCCAAGTTACCATGTAATTTAACTTTTACCATTGATTAACTCCTTGTACCTTAAAACATAGCTAGTATGCTTTTTAAGAAAACTATCATATATATTTACACAAGAAAAGGAATTGAAAGGCTGATGTAAAATTAATCCATCACCGATATATACTGCCGCATGAGTAGGAAATTCATTGGAGACCCCAGGAAAAGTCATCATTAAACCATCAGATTTTTGTAATTTTACATTTTTATCTAATTTTAAAAAACCTTGGTGTTTGAAATTGCTCTCATACAAGTCCTTGATATCTTCTAAATATTTAGGATAAACTAAATCTTTAGGAAAACTTATATGTATGTTCTCTTCTTTCAAAGCGTATTCTTTCATTAATGTAAAGCAATCTGATTGGCCAAGAACAAAAGGTCTTCCAATGTAAGGATTATTTTCTTCATTTGGCTTATGAAAATTAAAAAAATCATATTTAATATTATATAATATATAATGAATCTTATAAAGATTACTATTATGTTTATCCATTTCACTAAACTCTATGCTTTCATTAACATGAGAATGATAGCATCCTATAATTTTACCTAAAATAGAGCAATTTAAATAGTCTTGTGGGGATATCATAAAGTTATTTTTTCTATCGTCTGATCTATTTCGACAAGGATATATATCGAATTTATATGTTTTTTTGTCTAAATAAATAAAACCACAAATTTCTTCTTCAGGTTTTTTTAAAGCTAAATTTTTAATAGAATTTTTAATTTGAATATTGAATTCCATATTATGCTGCTCCAGGGCTTTGCTGAGATTGGAATTTGCCTTCAACAGAAGGAAATCCTCCAAATGGAAGTATTCCGATCAATTGATTTCCATTTCCATCTTTTGGCGCTTGAATTTCCATTTTAACTAAAGGATCGTATTTCGAACCATTGGTTCCATAAGTATCATTTAAAGATAAATTAATCTTGCCGAAATTCATATTTTCTTTCCATCTCAATCTACATCCTTCTAGACTCTTAGAGCATGAATCTGCACTCCAGTATAATGTATTTGGAGGAGAGTTTATGGAATCTGAAGTATGATCCATTTTGCAAACAAAATAAAATTTAATTTGATTTTTTTCTATGTATATATAATTTCCGAATTTATAAGCTGTTCCTTGCTTCCAAAGAGCTTTATCTATCCATATACCAGAGGTCCTTGCAAGATAGAAAGTGTTGTTTGATTCATCTGCTACTGGTGGTGCAGATTGGAGCCCTATGCTTTTTTGTGAGGACGATATATTTGTTTTAACGGCTACCCCAGAGTTAGAAGAGGTTACTATTTGATCAACGTAACCATATACTCCTGAGTGAATAACAGTTAATCTATCTGATTTTTCATATAAACATCCAGCTCCTCGATAAGAGAACGGACAATTTTTAGATAACAAAAGTCTTCCAGGTAATTTTATTCCTTCCACATCTAAAAGAGACGCTAATTCATAAACTACATTTTGAGAATCTTCTTGCGTTTTTCTGTCTATGTAGTAAATGTCTGGAGTTAGTTCAACTTCATAAATTTCAATTTTATTTTCATCAACTTGGTCTAAGTAAAGTCTACCCATATTGTGATATGAATTATACATTTGAGCATCACCAGTCGTATTCAAGTCGTCTGTTGCATAATCTGTAGCAATTAAATTAATATTTTGAGTTCCTAATTGAACATTGTCTCCTGTATGAGAAGCTACAAATGTACATCCTGTTGAGCTAATATTTTTTAAATATTGATCGTATGCAAATCCTGAGGAGCCCCAACTGTTAAATAATAACTTTGGCATATTTGAAAATTGTGTTGAAAATGAAATATCTAATTCCCCAGAAGTAGCTGAACCAAAATTATAATTTAATCTTAATACTGCTAATTTAGCATTTTCATTAGTAGCTGAATTTGTGCCAGTATAAATTCCAGTAGGTATAGTTAAGTAATTAATATCAAAACTACCAGTTAAAGATTTTGAGAAAGAAGTGGTAAAACTTGAGGTTGTCTGAGAAGAAATCGAATAATTAAAACTTTGCCCTTTAGCTTCCTCTATGGATCTAAAAGATAAGAAAGTAGCTAATTCAGAGCTCGATTCAGAAAAAGTGACAGGATAATTAACAGTTGAGCTTGTATTATTAGTGAAAGCTTTAGAGTCATAATAACAAAGAACTTTAATTTTATTATCTGTTCCTAATTTTCTAAACTCTTTCGAATCGTTTTGTATTAATCGCGTATAGCCTGCACTTGATGGAATAATAAAATTATCTGAAGAAAAACTGTCTATAATATCAGATGAATTGTTTACTTGTGCATTAACAAGCAAATTAAAAAAATCTAAAGAATTTAAGTGATAATTGTTCTTTTGAAGATCAATATTTAAAGTTTTTAGTCTATCGTCTGTGCGTAAAAGCGTAAAGATTTTATTAGTAGTCGCAGTAGTCTTTCTTGTATAAACTAACCATTTAGCAAAATCAATCGGGCACCTTTCTAAAGATCTAACAGTTAATGCATCTCCATCTCTTGAGGCCCAAGGGGTATCTGTAAAAGTATTAAAAGGATTGACTCCTGCTGGAAAATTATTTGGACTTAAGTATCTTACAAAGGTTTTTCTTCTTGTCACTTTAGATCCAACAATATCTTTTAATTCATTTATTTGCATTCTTATGTACTTGTAAAAAGAGTTAAATTCGTCATCTAAGAATTGACTAGAAAATTTAATTCTTGGGGTTGGTATTGTTCCGTTTGAAGTTATATCAAATTGCTCTCCATAAATTGGAAATGGAAAATAAAGGTTTCCTCTCCAAGAAATAATTCCTCTATTTATATTGAAAAGATTAAAATCATTGTGTACTCTAATCACTCCGTCTTTAACTGGACCTTCTTTGTTTGGATAAGACACCATCGCTGGTTTAATCTCATTCAAATCAATTTCGTAAAGAAAAACTGGAGTACTAGGTTCTATTTCATGAATGTGAGAATTTATAGACCTTTGAGCTTCAAGCGCTTGTAAAAAATATTCACTTGCTTGAATAGTACCATTCGCATTTATTCTTGGGCCCATTCCCATATTATTTTTTCTCCATTTTTATGCAGATACTTCTTCAAACTTAGCACGAATAGAATAATTTTCTTTAAATGTGAAATTGGTTTCCCATTCTCTACAAACATATTTTGTTCTATAAGACTGTTCTGAATAAATATCTCCTGGATCATAAGCGAAAGCTTGAATTGATGCTCTTTGCTGTAAAAAGTAAATAATTGCTCTAGCTTCTCTAGATGTTCTTTGATCAAAATTTAGTTGCAAAGTTTTTAAGTCTGGATTTATACTCTTAGCTATTCTTTGTTCATATCCATTCCCAAACCTAATTGTTGAAACCGCTGGTTTATGTTGGAAGGAAGATGTGTAAGACGGGGTCCAAAGAAATTTACATACTGTTGATCTTTCACTCACCCTTACAATGCCTCCCCAATATTCATTGCCCAGATCTGTTCCTGGTTCACTTGCCGTTATTTTTAAATGATCTTTTAAACAATACCAAACCACATTTTTATATCTTATAATATCATTTTTTAAGAAAACGTAATTTAGAGACTTATTTGCCCAAAGAATCATAGAATCATTTACTGATCCTGTGTCCTCTGCTCCAAAACTTTTTCGACTATATATTGATGTACCCATTCCCATAAATTTTATCTCAACTATAATTCAAAATTTTCTGAATCAAATCTTTCATCTCTTTCAAAGGCATTTGAACTTTTTGACCTTTTTTATAGTAAAGCAATGAGTCTGCTGGACTAATATTATCAATATTAATATTAAAATGATTAGCAGCCCATTCAAATGCAAATTTCATATTCTCTATTTTTAAATCATCTATTTTTTCTACCTTATCTACAAGTAGTTCACAGTAAAAAACATTTCCATCTGGCCTATGTAGATTGTGTTTAATTATTTTATCTACATTTGGTATTTCTGGATGAAGATACTCTGGAAATTCAGCTATATCATATGAATTTAACCTTCTAATAAAAAGCACTTTTTCAATAGAACCATCTTGAGCTCTTTGAATGTGGTATAGATTGTTCTCTATATACCAATTTATCCAGTCCTTGAAATTGTAAAGCTTCGCTTCTGGGATGTCCTCTGAGATTAGAAATGTGTACAGTTCTTCGTATATTCCTTGCATAAACCTTGCTCCTTTTATATTAACAATTACACTTAAAGGGGTGTAATTCTTCTAAAAGGTATAAGGTATGTTATCTAGATTTACAAGAGAATTTAATAGGGTCTATA
>Ga0164295_10000738_pt1 | contig 27323 bp, 25 predicted proteins | sample GEODES006metaG_FD_111798 | JGI IMG/M metagenome (GOLD analysis project Ga0164295, IMG submission 111798) | Oligotrophic lake water microbial communities from Sparkling Lake, Wisconsin, USA - GEODES006 metaG | ecosystem: Environmental > Aquatic > Freshwater > Lake | place: USA: Sparkling Lake... | reverse complement strand
GAGGCCCAGTTCGGCGACCTGTTCGACATGGACCCTGCGACCAACGGCACGACCCCGTTCCGCGTGGTGCGCTTCGCGACGACGACGCGCTGACCGCGCGACGCGGAGGGGTTGACGCGCGTCTCACAGGGGTGACCTGTCCGCGGTCGGAGCGCCCTTGGAGCCTTACCCTTCGACGCGCTCGGCCGCCCTCGCGCGGCTCGACGCCTTTCTCGCCGACGCGCCGCAGTACGCTGCGCGCCGCAACCACGTGGTGCCCGGGCACCCGCACGTTTCGCGGCTCTCAGCGGCGCTGAGGCACCGCCTCGTCAGCGAGCAAGAGGTCGTCGAGGCGACGCTGCGACGCCACGCGTTCCAGACCGTCGAGAAGTACCTGCAAGAGGTCCTGTGGCGCGGTTACTGGCGTGGCTGGCTCGAGCGTCGACCGCACGTGTGGGACCGCGCGGTCGAAGAGGCCGCTCACCTCGAGGCCACGCTCTCGCCCGACGCGCGGCGCAGCGCGCAGGCCGCGCTCGAGGGCCGGTCGGGGGAGCCGCTCATGGACCTCTTCGCGCGCGAGCTGCTCGACACGGGCTACCTGCACAACCACGCGCGGATGTGGTGGGCGTCGTTCTGGGTGCATCACCTGCGGCTCCCGTGGGCGCTCGGCGCGCGGCACTTTGCGCGGCACCTGCTCGACTTCGACGCGGCGAGCAATACGCTGAGCTGGCGCTGGGTGGCGGGGCTGCAGACGCCCGGCAAGACCTACATGGTCACAGCCGAGAACTTGCGACGGTACTGCGGGCCCGAGCTGCTCGCCCAGGCGGGTCACATCGGCCTGAATGGCGCGACCATCGCACGCCCCCAGATCGAGCCCGAGTCGCCCGCGCCGCGCACGCCCGGTCCGAGGGCCCCGTTGCCTCGCACCGCGGCGCCCATCGGCACGCGGTCGATCGTCGTCCTGCATGACGAGGACCTTTGCCTGGAGCTCAGCCCGCTCGCCGGCGCGCGACCCCACGCGGTCGCCCACCTCGCGCCTCTGGCGGCGTCAGACACGCCCGCCCCCCGCGCGGCGTGGCTCGAGCGGGCGCGCGCCGACGCCGCCACGCGCGCCGCCGCCCACTTCGGGTGTTCGATTCACCGCTGCGACTCGCTCGACGCCGTGCTCAACGTCTGCGGCACGGCCGAGGCCGACTCGCTCGCGATGATGGCGCCCGCGGTCGGGCCTCTTCGAGACACGCTGCAAGGTCTATACGCCCATGCCGCCGCGCGTGGCGTTCAGGTCGTCGCCATCACAAGGGCGTGGGACAGCGCGCTCGCGCCCTACGCGACGCGCGGCTTCTTCCCGTTCTGGGCCGAGGTCGGCCCACGGCTCGAGAAGACAGGGTCGCTCGGCGCGTGAGTCAGCGCGCCAGCGACGCGCAGCCCGCGTCCCACTGAATACCCTGCGCCGTGCAGGCGCCGAGCTCCATCGAGTTCGGCCCGCCGCGGCGCAGCTGCGTGATCGCGTCGATGAAACGCCCCCGCATCTGAGCGGCCTGCGACTCACCGAGACCCGCCCACTCGATGTCGGGCAGCCCGAACTTGGGTAGCCCTCGGCTGTGGAGCACAACCGTGCCGTCGGGCTGCTTGCGCGAGACCAAACGCACCTGCTCGGCCCCGAGCGTGGACGACGCGAGGACTGCGTGCCAACCATCTGCGGTGTACGCGCGCCGCGCCATGAGGTCGACCACGATCCCCCCGAACTTGTCGGCGATGGACAGCGCGACGAGCCCTGCCATGCGCACATGGCCCTCGCCGGGGAGCAGGCCCGTATCGCTGCGGACGACCACGGCGAGCCGCGCGGTCGAGGCCAGCTCCCGCGCGCCCTCGGGCAGCTCCGCGACCATCGGCTTGACGCGCGCCTCGGAGAACTCGGTGTGCGGCAAGTCCGCGAAATCAGTCACATATTGCAGCTTGTAGTTACCCGGCACGCTCTTGACGTGACCACGGACGGCCGCATAGCGTGGCCCCTCGCCCGCCAACGCCGCTTCGACGACGGCCATATCGCCTTCGGACTGCAAGGCCTTCGGATCCGGCGTGAGCACGGCATAGACTTGCAGCGACTTGACCGAGGCGTCGGGCCAAGGCGTGTCGTCCTCGGAGAAGTCGAAGGTCTGCTTGCGAGCGGCGGGGCGACCGCCGCAGCCCGCGAGCGTGGCGGCGACGGTGAGCGCGCAGAGCGCCCACGCGGCGAGAGACAGGGGCTTGAGCGTTCGCATGCCTCGGGCATCTCACGACGCGGGCCCGCTTGCAATCTCCCCGCGCAGCGACCGTTGCGGGAGACGGCCGCAGCGCGTCATCCTCGCGTCATGCGAAAACTGTTTTTCTCCGCGTTCACGGTCGCGACGGCCGCCGCGTGCATGCCAGCGCTTGAGGCGTCCTCGTGCAAGGTCGACGACGATTGCCTCAGCGGCGTGTGCATCGCAGGCGTGTGCGGGCAGCCCGCGGCGCTGACGCCTGACGCAGACGTCGCGCCGCAGCCGAGCGCCGACGCCGATACGCCGCCGGCGCAAAACGCCGACGCGGACGCGCCACCGAACGCCGACGCGGACACGCCACCGGCGCAAAACGCCGACGCCGATACGCCGCCGAGCGCCGACGCCGACACACCTCAAAGCGCAGACGCATCGCCGCCGACGCCCGACGCATCGCCGCCGGCTCCCGACGCTGCGCCGCCGGCTCCCGACGCCGCGGTCGGCGTGTGCATGCCCGGCGCGAGCGAGCAGGTGCGCTGCGGCCTGAACAGGAGGGGAACGCAGTCACACGACTGTGTAGACGGCCAATGGACGCCGTTCTCCGCGTGCAACGACCCAGACACCTGCCGCGACGAGACCAACGAGCGGCGCAACTGCGGCGACCAAGACCGCGGGGAGCAGGCGCGCCGGTGCAATGAGGGACAGTGGACGCCGTGGAGCATGTGCATGCTGCCGCCCGCCTGTGAGCCCGGCAGCCGCCAGCGCACGGACTGCGGGCTGAACGGCAATGGCACGCGGGAGCGCGTGTGCTCGCCGCAGGGGATGTGGGGCACATACGACCAGTGCGCGGATCCCGACGTCTGCGAGAACGGGGACCGCAGCTCGACTGCGTGCGGCATCAACCGACGCGGGACCCAGGCGCTCCGGTGCGTCGAAGGGCAGTGGCAGGCCGATGGTCAGTGCATCGACCCAGACGTATGCTTGGACGGCGATCAAGGGCTTGAGGTGTGCGGCATCAACCTGCGCGGCATCAAGGCGCGCGAGTGCGCCAACGGCCAGTGGGGCAACTACGGCGTGTGCACTGACCCGGACGTCTGCATCCTGGACGAGAACCGCAGCACCCCGAATGCTTGCGGGTTCAACCAGCGCGGCATCCTCTTCGAGCGCTGCCCCGGTGGGCGATGGCTCGTTGACCGATGCGAAGACCCCGACATCTGCCAAGACGGGATGAATGTGATGGTCGACTGCGGGGCACTCGGTCAGACCGGGACATGCGTCGACGGCCAAGTCATCTTCCCACCCGGCTGCTGAGCGCCCTCAGCGCGCCTCGGGCGGTGGCGTCGACCGCAGCGTGAACGTGAGCGTCCCGCCGCCCGTAAGCTGGGCGTGCGTGATGCGCGGCCCATCGAGCGACGCCCCGTCCAGCGTGACGCCCCGCACATAGCGGCGCGCGGCGCTCGCGCCCGGCGCCTCGACCCGCAGCACAGCGCCGCCAGGCAGCTCGACCTCGGCGCGCGGGAAGAGCGGCGGACCGAGCCAGTAGGTGTCTCGCCCCGCCTCGGGGTAAAGGCCCAACGCAGCCCAGATCCACCACGCCGACATCGTGCCACCGTCATCGTTGCCCGGCAGCCCCTCGAGATCGTCGCCGTAGGCACGCGTCTGTATCTCGCGCGTCCAGTAGTCGCGCCGCCACGGGCGGTCGCTCAGCGCGAAGAGCCACACCGAGTGCAGGTCCGGCTCGTTACCATGCCAGTAGAAGTTGTCGGGCAGCCGCTGCACCACGCGCCCCGCCGTGGTGCCGAGCGCGGACGAGGCGAAGAAGGTCTCGAGGGCCTCACCCAGCGCGCCGGGCCCCCCGAGCGCGTCGCGCAAGCCCTCGGGGTCGTGGGGCACGTGAAACCGCCACTGCCACGCCGTACCCTCGGTGTAGAGGCGCCCTTCGTGCGCGTCGTAACGCGCGGGCCGCACGAGCTCGCCCCCCTCGGTACGCCCGACGAGGAACCCGGACTCGGGGTCGAGGAGCTGCCGCCAGCCCCCTGCCCGCGCACGCAGCCGCGCCGCGTCGTCGGGGTACCCGAGCGCCTCGGCGAGCCGCGCGAGCGAGTCGTCGGCGTACATGAGTTCGAGCGACTGCGAGGCGCTGCTGTCCGCGGCCTCGGTCGGGATGTAGCCGAGCCGCGCGTAGACCTCGACGCTGCCCCGCCCCGGCGCTGCCGAGCCCGGCGGCGGGGGCGCGTCCGCCGTCGCCCGCATGATTTCATAGGCCGACGCGTAGTCGACGCCCTCTACGCCCTTTGCGAGCGACTCGGCGAAGAGGTGGTTCGCGGAGTCGCCGTCCATGCCGCCCGACTCCGATGTCGCCGCCGGCCACCGCGGGATCGCGCCGGCGTGCCGCCCCATCGCGAGCAGGCTGTTCAGCACGTCCCGCTGCACGTCGAGGTCGACCAGCGCGTACAACGGGTGCAGCGTGCGGAAGGTGTCCCACAGCGACAGGTCGCTGTAGTACGCGCCGCCGTCGGTGGGGTGTACCGCACCGTCTAGGCCGGGGTACTGGCCGTCTGCGTCGTCGAGGCGCGTTGGCATGCGCCACAGGTTGTAGAGAGCGTTGAAGAACACCCGCCGATGCGCCGCCTCGCCCCCCGCGATCCGAATGCGCCCGAGCTTGTCTCGCCAGAGCCCAGCCGTCGCGGCCGCGACCTCGCGCACGCTCTGGCCCTCGACCTCGGCCTCACGGTGCGCGCGGGCCGCATCGACGCTCACGAGCGACAGCCCCGTGTCGATGCGCACGGGGATGCCACGCACCCCGGAGAAGCGCGCGAGCGCGCCGAGGCGCCCGCCCCGAGCGACTGCGAGTGTCGGCCGCGCAGTGTCTAGGGCGTCTGATGTGTCGTCGAAGAGCGCGACCTCACTCGGCGGCGGGTCGAGGCGCGTCGCGAAGTAGACCGTGAACGGCCGTCGCCCCGTGTACGGGCCGCCGTAGGTCAGTGAGCCCGTGAGCTCGCGCCGATCCGCCGAGACCGTGACCTCGGCCGACCGGACAGCCTCGCGGTCGTCCGAGAGCTCGGCCGTCACATCGAAGAAGACGTGCGCGGCGGGCAGGCCGTGAAAGACGTAGCTCTGCGCGCCGGCGCGCCCAGAGGCGGCGAGGCTCACGTCGACGTCGGGCGACGTCAGCCGGACCTGATACGTCCCGGGGCTGCCGCGCTCAGTCGACTTATCCATGGGCGCGTAGCGGTCAAACAGGGCAGCGGGGCGCTCGTTCTCGCCCAACGGGGTGTCGCCGAGCGGCAAGAAGCGCAGGTTGCCGTAGTCGACGACGCCGGTGCCGACGAAGTGCAGGTGGCTGAAGCCGCGCACGTCTGTGTCAGCGTGGTGGTAGCCGCTGAAGTGGTGAAAGTAGGGTCGCAGCGTGCCGATGGATGTGTCGGGCCCAAGTCGCACCAACCCGAGCGGGGCCTGGGCGGCGGGCGTGACGGCCGCGTAGGCGAAGCCGAGGCCACCCGTGGCCCAGAAGACGTCGACCGACTCGACTGCATCGTCGGCCGTGGCCACAGGCCCCGGGTCGCTCGGAACGCCCTCGTCGGGCTCGAGCGCAGCGTCTGCCTCAAGCGCAGCGTCTGCCTCAAGCGCAGCGTCTGCCTCAAGCGCAGCGTCTGCCTCAAGCGCGGCGTCTGCCTCAAGCGCAGCGTCGCCCGTGACACTTGCGTCCCGAGGCACCTCGGGCCCGCGTTCGTCACACGCGGCCGACCCCAGCGCGAGCGCCCACGCGGCGCCGAACGTCCACCTTTTGCCGAGCGCGCGCATCTGCCCCACCCCCGCGTGATTCTGGATTACCCTCGCAGCCATGTCTTGGTCTGGCAACGTCTCGCAGCTCATCAACCGACTCAATCCGCCGCAGCGCGAGGCCGTCCTGACGACCGAGGGGCCCGTCCTGGTGCTCGCGGGCGCAGGGTCCGGCAAGACGCGGGTCATCACCTGTCGTATCGCGCACCTGCTCGCGCGGGGCATCGAGCCGTCCAAAATCTTGGCGGTGTCCTTCACGAACAAGGCCGCCGGCGAGATGCGCGAGCGCGTGGCCGAGATGGCGGGCCGCGCAGCCCGAGACTGCGTGCTCTCCACATTTCATGCCCTTGGCGTGCGTTTTTTGCGCGAGGAGTACGAGTCCGTCGGCTTGCAGTCCGGCTTCGGCGTCCTCGACGAGGGCGACCAGGTGGACGCCGTCCGCACCGCCCTGCGCGGCTTGGGCTACAACCTCGAGCAGTACGAGCCCAAGCTGGTCCACGGTCGCCTGAGCCACTGGAAGGGCCTGCTGGAGACCCCGAAGCCGCCGTTCTCGCATGTGCTCGATGGGGTGGTGCTCAACGTGCTGCCGGCCTATCGACAGCGGCTGCGCGCCATGAACGGCTGCGACTTCGACGACCTGATTGGGCTGCCCGTGCAGGCGCTCGAGGGCAACGCGGACGTCGCGGCCCGCTGGGCGCGCCGCTTCCAGTACGTGATGGTCGACGAGTACCAGGACACGAACGGGGCACAGCTGCGATTTCTGCAGGCCCTCGTGAAGGCGCACCGCAACTTGTGCGTGGTGGGCGACGACGACCAGAGCATCTACGCTTGGCGCGGCGCTTTAGCGGGCAACATCCTCGACTTTGAGCGGCAATTTCCCGGCGCGCGTACCGTGCCGCTCACGCAGAACTACCGCTCGACCAACCACGTGCTGCGCTGCGCGAACGCGGTGATCGAGCACAACAGCGGGCGGCTCGAGAAGAAGCTCTGGAGCGACCACGGCGACGGCGACCGCGTGCGCTACCACCACGCCGACCACGACGAGGCCGAGGCCACCTGGGTCGCAACCGACCTGATCCACCAAAAGCACGCGCGCCGCGCGAAATGGGCCGATTTTGGCGTGCTCTACCGCACAAACGCTCAGGCCCGCGCCATCGAAGACGCGATCCGGCGCGCGAACATCCCGTATCGCATCGTGGGCGGCACGCGCTTCTACGACCGCAAGGAGGTCCGCGATGTCGTCGCGTGGCTGCGCGTGCTCGCCAACCCCTTCGACGAGGCCGCGTTCCGGCGCGTCGTCACCGTGCCGGGGCGCGGCGTGGGCGACACGAGCCTGGAGCGACTGGGCATCTGGGCGCGCAAGAACGAGGTGCCCTTCTATCGTGCGGTGCGGCAGAACAAGGACATCGAGGGGCTCACGCCCAAGGTGCGCGACGCGCTGACGGCGCTCGACGCGCTGTTACACGAATACCGCGGCCGACTGCGCGACGAGCCCCCCGTCGAAGTCTGCCGCGCGCTCATCGACGACCGCCGGATCGGGTTCGCCGACGAGTGCGTCAAGGCAAGCAAGGACGCCCGCGAGACCCAGAAACGCATCGAGAACATCCGCGAAATCCCGAATGGTCTCGCGGCCTTTCTGGCGCGCGAGGCGGACGCGAAGCTCGAGGACTACCTCGCGCGCCTGTCGCTCGACACGCGCCGCGAGGACGACGGCGACGCCCCGCGGGACGAGGTCTCCATGATGACCCTGCACTCCGCGAAGGGGCTGGAGTTCGACTTCGTCTACCTGCTCGGGATGGAGGAGGGGCTGCTCCCCCACCAGCGCGTGCTCGAGGGCGACGGGGACGTCGCGGAGGAGCGCCGCCTCTGTTACGTCGGCATCACCCGCGCCCGAAAAATCCTCACGCTCTCCGGCGCCAAAATCCGTTTGAAGTTCGGCAAGATAGAGCGACGTCGGCAGAGTCGATTCCTGTTCGAGATCCCCGAGGCCCTGCTCGACGGCGGCTACGGCGGCGCGCCCGCGCCGCTGTCGGCCGAGCTGCGTGAGCGCACAGTGAGCGACGCCTTCGCCGAAATGGACGAGCTCCTCAAGTGAAACACGGCGCGCGCGAAGTAGACAACGACGCCCGCCGGGCGCGAGATTAGGCGCCGCATGTCCAAGCAGCACCTATTGCTCGTCGACGACGACGCGAAGGGCCTCCGCGTGATGGAGGTCTCCCTGCGGAACGCGGGACACGGGGTCACCACCGCGTCGAGCGGCGAAGAGGCCCTGAAGAAGCTTGAGCTGACGCGCCCTGCGCTGATCCTCTCGGACACCGATATGCCGGGCATGGATGGCTTCGAGCTGTGTCGCCGCCTCAAGGCAGACGAACGGCTCCGAGACATCCCCTTTATCTTTCTGACCGAGCAGGCCGCGGTCGAGGACAAGATCAAGGGGCTCGAGCTCGGCGCGGATGACTACCTGACGAAGCCGATCTACATCAAAGAGATCGTCACTCGGGTCGCGCTCGTGCTGCAGAAAAAGGAGCGCGCCGCGTTCGACCGCAAGGACAAGCGCCGCTTCTTCGGCTCGCTCGAAGACATGGGCATGGTCGACCTGCTGCAGACGATTGAGCTCGGCCGCAAGAGCGGCGTGCTCAGCGTAGAGCGCCCACCCCATACGGCGAAGGTCTACTTCTCCGACGGCCAGGTCGTCGACGCCGAGACGGGGCGCCTCAAGGGCGAAGACGCCGTCTACCGCCTGCTGACCTGGAATGAGGGCAGCTTCGAGATCGACTTCAAGCCGATCGACCGGACAAGCGCGGTGTCGACTTCGACGCAGGGCCTGCTCATGGAGGGCATGCGGCGCGTTGACGAATGGGGGCGGCTGCTCGAGCAGCTCCCGAGCGTACACAGCGTGTTTCAGGTCGACTTCGCGGAGCTCGCGGAGCGGCTCGCCGACCTGCCAGACGAGGTCAACACGCTGCTGCGGCTTTTCGATGGTCGGCGGACGGCGTTGCAGGTCATCGACGACGCGGAGATGGGCGACCTAGAGGCGCTCGCGTCCATCAGCCGGCTGTACTTCGAGGGCGTGATCTACGAGGCGCGCGAGGCCCAAGCGCCCGCGGTCTCGGTGCAGCCCACGCGGGGCGAGGCCGCCGAAGAGGCGCCGGTCGGCAAGCTCGATGACTGGCTCTCGCGGCCGCTCACCGGCGAATTGAGCCGACCCGCGGTCATCGAAGGGTACGACGACGACCGACTGCCCGCCCAACCCTCGGGATTGATCGACGAGCTCTTGTCCTCGGCGACTGGGATGGCCGCACTCAAGGCCTCGGCAGCGCCTGAGCCGGCGCCGCCCGAGCCGGAGCCCGCGGTATCTGAGCCACCTGCGCCTCTGCCCGTCGAACCAGAGCCTGCGCCCGCGCCAGAGCCACCGCCCGCGCAAGAGCCACCGCCCGCAGAACCCGAGCCTGCGCCCGCACCCGAACCCGCGCCTGCCCCCCCCGAGTCGACAGGCGCGCTCCCCGGCGACGAGGACAGCCAGACCGTGCGCAACGCGCTGGGCCTGACGCTGGACGAGCTTCCGCCCCTCGAGGACGAAGAGCCCGAGTCCGCGGGCGCGCTCCCCATCTCCGCCGCACCGGAGCTCGCGCCCCCACCGGCCCCCGCGCCCCCGCCTCCAACCCCAAAGAGCGATGATCCGGAGACCCCATTCTTTGAGGGGCCGAAGGACGACGACGAATTTGAGGTCACCACCGACAACAAGATCCCGAAGGCAGCTTGGGTCTCGATCGTCTTTGGCGCGGCGCTGGTGATCGGTGGCGTCGCCGTCTTCGGTTTCCGCGACCGCGTGACTCCGCTGCCCGACGACGTGGGCAAGCCCGAGCTCTCCGAGGCGAACTGGCACGAGGACGCCCTCAAGAAAGCGCAGGCGGGCGGAGCAACGGCCCCGCTCGATACAGAGTGGCGGGCGCGTGAGATCGCGCCCGCGCGCCCGGCGCCCTCGGCGGCACCGACCGCGGCCTCGACCGAGGCGGCCCACGGCGGGCACGGCGGTACGCAGGCCCACGACGGGCACGGCGGTGCGCAGGCCCACGGCGGGCACGGCGGAGCGCCTCCGCACGCTGCGAGCGCGCCGCCGCCTGCGACTGAGGCGCCGACCCAAGCGCCGACCGCGCCCGCGTCCAAGTCTGCGCTCGAAGACCTGCCTACCGAACCCGCGCCCGCCGTGCAGGCGCAGTTCAGGGCGCTCTTCGACGACGGCCTGAAGCTGCACGAGCGCCGCAAGTACCGCGACGCGCTCGACCGCTTCGAGACGGCGCTCGCGCTCGCGCCGGCGAACGAGACGCTGCTCCTCGCCTACGCACAGACGCTCCTTGAGGCGGGTCGCAAAGACGACGCCCTGCGGGCCGTGCGCAAGGTCGTTACAATGAACGCCGAGAGCGCGCGCGGCTGGCTGCTCGTCGGGTCGATCGAGCAGGAGCGCGGCGCGAAGACCGAAGCGGCCCAAGCGTACCGCAACTACCTGCGGATCGCGCCCACGGACAAGTACGCGGACGATGTGCGGCGCGTCATGGAGAACTTCAAGTAGTGCTCATCCTCGGCATTGAGTCGAGCTGCGACGAGACCGCAGCCGCAGTGGTCGAGGACGGTCGGTGCGTTCGCTCGAGCCAGGTCGCGACGCAGATCGAGATCCACCGTCGCTACGGCGGCGTAGTACCCGAGCTCGCGAGCCGGACGCACGTCCTCGACATCGTGCCCGTCATCGAGGACGCGCTGCGTGAGGCGGGCGTGGGCTTCGCCGACCTCGACGCGATCGCCGTGACGCAGGGCCCCGGTCTCGTCGGCGCGCTGCTCGTCGGCCTCGAGGCGGCCAAGGCGGTCGCTTACGCGCGCGGCTTGCCGCTGTTGCCGGTCCATCATCTTGCGGGGCACCTGCACGCAGTCTACCTGCACCGCCCCGGTGAGCCCGCGCCCGCGGGGCCCGCCTGGCCGCACGTCGCCCTATGCGTCAGCGGCGGGCATACCGCGCTCTACCGCGTTGACGCGCCGGGTCGGGCCGAGATGCTCGCCACGACGCGGGACGACGCCGCGGGCGAGGCCTTTGACAAGGTCGCGCGGATGCTCGGGCTCGGCTACCCCGGCGGTCCCGTCGTCGAGCGCGGCGCGGTCGGCGGCGACGCGCGCCGCCACAAGTTCACCATGCCCCGCTTTCGCGACGACGCGCCCCTCGACTTTAGCTTCAGCGGCCTCAAGACCGCGGTGCTCACGGCGGTGCAGGCTATGGGGGGCGCGCTGCCCGAGGGCGACGCCCTGCGTGACCTGCTCGCGTCGTTCCAGCAGGCTGCGGTCGACCAGCTCGTCGACCGGGCGGTCGCGGCGGCGCGCGCCGTGGGCGTGAGAGACGTCCAGATCGCGGGCGGCGTCGCGTGCAACGGCGTGCTGCGCGCGACTCTCCGCGAGGCGCTGTCGGCGCACGACATTACGCTCCACGTGGCTGCGCCGCGGGATTGCACAGACAACGCCGCGATGATCGCCGGCGTGGCGGGCGCGATGGTGACTGCGGAGCGGCTCGCTGCGGGGCCGCTCGCCGAGGACCGCGCGCTCAACGCCCGTGTGACCTGGGGGCTCTCGCCATGACAGACGCCCGCGCCGAGCACCACGACCCCCGCGGCGTCCTCAAGGCCCACGGCCTGTGGGCCAAGAAGCACTTCGGGCAGAACTTTCTGGTCTCGCCTGAGGCCCCTCACAAGATCGCGGTCGCAGGCGGGTGCGGACCCGACGACTTCGTCTTCGAGATCGGCGCGGGGTGCGGCACGCTCACCCGCGCGCTCGCGGCGCGTGGCCCCCGCTTGGTCGCGCTCGAGCACGACCGCGAGCTCGTGCCCGTCGCGCGGGCGGAGCTCGCAGAGTTTCCGCGCGTCGAGGTCCGCGAGGGCAACGTGCTGGATGTCTCTTGGCCCGCGCTCGCGGCCGAGGCGGGCCAGCCGCTGCGGGTCTACGGCAACCTGCCGTACCACCTGAGCACCCCGATTCTGCTCGGCCTGCTCGAGCACCCCGAGACGTGGACCCACGCCTGCTTCTTGCTCCAGCGCGAGTTCGCGGAGCGCGTCGCGGCGCCGCCGGGCACTCGCGAGTGCGGCACCTTGTCCGCCTATACGGCGGTCTGGACCAAGGCGCGGATCGCGTTGCGCGTCGGCGCGGGGTCGTTTCACCCGCCGCCGAAGGTTGAATCCGCCGTGCTCGTGCTCGAGCGGCTCGCTACCCCCGCGGCGGACATCGGCGACGAGGCGCGCTTTCGGGCGATGGTGCGCGCGCTCTTCCAGCAGCGGCGCAAGACTGCCCGCAACGCGCTCAAGGCGCTCTACCCCAAAGCGGACGAGGCCTTCACGCGCGCCGACCTCACGCCGGACCGCCGCGGCGAGAGCCTGACGCTCGACGAGCTCGCGCGCCTCTCTCGCGCGCTGCAATCGTTGACCCCCGAGGGCGCGCGGCCGTAGCGTGACCGGATGCGCGCGCGTCTTTTTGCCCAAGCCCTCGTCGCCCTCGTCGCCCTCGGCCTGCTCAGCGCTCCGGCGACCGCGGCCGCAACAGAGTTTAAGCCGCGCATTCTGCTGGTCTTCGACACCTCGGGCAGCATGGGCTTCGACCTCGCGACAGCCGAGGCGACCGGCGGCGACAACTCGCGCGAGTATCCGGGGAACGGCGGCATCAGCCGCCTGAGTGTGGCGCGCTCCGTCGTCTCTTCGCTCGTAGAGTCGGCGTCCGAAGTTGAGCTCGCGCTGATGCGCTACCCCCAGCGGCAGGGCCTCGGCATCAACAACGGCGCGCTGCGGGGTGCGTTCACGGCCTATGACGGCTTGGCGCAGCGCCCGCTGAACTACTTGGGCGAGTGCAGCGGCGACCTGCGGGCGGGCGCGGACCTGGCGCGGCCGTTCTCGCTCCTCGTGCCGTTCCGCAGCGACAACGAGCGCGAGATCTTGTCGTGGCTCGACGGCCACGAGTCCTTTCCCGTAGACCCGGAGCTGCGCGCCGAGGGGCCGACGCCGATCGCGGAGTCGCTGCGCCTCGCCCGGGCTTACTTCGACGAGGCGCTGGCCGACGACGCGGGGCTGCGCTGCCGAAAGAACTACGTCATCGTGCTCACGGACGGTGATGAGAGCTGCGTCCCGCCTGCGAACGATGTGCTCGGGACGCTCCTCGACCGGACGGTCGCCCTGCGGCAGATGGACGTCGCGCCCGACGTGGGTCCCCCGGTCCGCAAGGACGTCAAGGTCTTCTTTGTCGGCTTCGCGGTCACGCCACGCATTGTCGCGCAGCTCAACGCCCTCGCGCAGGCGGGTGGGACCGCCGTGAACGCCCGCGGCGAGGTCGATTTGTTCAATGGGCAGGCCTACTCGGCGAACGACTCCGCGGGCCTGCGGCGGGCCTTCAGCCGCATCCTGGCCGAGGCCATCCCAAGCGAGGACTGCAACGGCCTCGACGACGACTGCGACGACCGCGTGGACGAGGGCACCCTGAATGCCTGCGGACAGTGCGGCGCGGCGCCCCCCGAGGTCTGCAACGACCGAGACGACGACTGTGACGGCCTCACCGACGAGGGCGCGCGGAACGCCTGCGGCGCCTGCGGGCCGCTGCCCGCCGAGGCCTGTAACCTCGTCGACGACGACTGTGACGGCGCCATCGACGAAGCCGTCGTCAACGCGTGCGGCGGGTGCGCAGCCGTTCGACCCGATGTCTGCAACGGCGTGGACGACGACTGCGACGGCGTCGTGGACAACACGCCCGGCACGACAGATGCCCTCGAACGCCGCTGCGGCGAGGACCGAGGCCAGTGCGTCGCGGGCGTCGAGACCTGCGTGGGGGGTCAGTTCGTCGGCTGCACAGCGACTGCCCCCGCGCTCGAGGTCTGCGACGGCGCCGACAACGACTGTGACGGCACCTCCGACGAGGTGACGCGCCCCTGCGGCCCCGCGGAGGCGATCGGCGACGTCGGCGCATGCCGCGTCGGGCGGCAGGCCTGCGTGTTCTCGGCCTGCCAAGGCGCGACGGCCGACTGCACAGCGGACGGCTGGTCGACCGCGTGCGAGGGCGCCGTCGGCCCGGTAGACGAGGTCTGTAACGGCCTCGACGACGACTGCGACGAGGCGCAAGACGAGGGCTTGATCAACGCCTGCGGGCAGTGCGGCCCCCCTCGGGTCGAGGACTGCAACGGCCGCGACGACAACTGCGACGGGCGGATTGACGAGGCGGCGGTCTGCCCGCGGGGGACCCTCTGCTTCGCGGGCGCGTGCGTGCAGCCCTGCGACGCTACGGGCGAGTGTCGCGCGGACCAAACCTGCGTGGCCGCGTGGCCGCAAGGTCGCTTCTGCCACCCCAACGCCTGCGCCGGCGCCCGATGTCCCGACGGCCTCGTGTGTGACCGCGACGCGCGCGCTTGCATCGACCCTTGCGAGGGCGTGACCTGCGCCGAGGGTCAGGTCTGCGCGGCCGGCGCTTGTGTCGAGCCGACGTGTCGCGAGGTCGGCTGCCCAGACGGCGAGCGCTGCGAGAGCGGCGCGTGCGCCCCTGACCCCTGCGCGGGAGTGACCTGTGGCAACGACGGCTTCTGCCGCGAAGGCGCGTGCATCGCCGCCTGTCGAGGCATTGCCTGCGGTGCCGACCGTCGCTGCGTCGACGGCCAGTGCGTGCCCGACGCCTGCGGTGGCCGATGCCTCCGAGGACAGCTCTGCGACCCGACGGACGGTGTATGCATTCAAGACGCCTGCCTCGGCGTGAGCTGCCCGCGCAGTCAGGCGTGCGTCGACGGTGAGTGCCGCGACGACGCCGCTTGCGCGCACGTCACCTGCCCTGCAGGGCTTGAGTGCGTGCAGGGCACGTGCACCGACCACACACCGGGCGTCCTGCCTGTCCTCAGCAGCGGCCCCGAGCAGGACGCGGGTGCCTCCGACCCAGACGCGACGTCCAGCGTCGATGCGGCGCCGCGCGACGACGCCGCGCCCGACAGAGACGCGGGCGAACGGCCTGATGCGCTGCTCGAGACAGACGCCCTCCCCGCGGCGGCCCCCGGTCGAGGCGTGCCACCGGCCTCGGGCTGCGCCTGCGCCGTCGCGACGCGCGCTGAGCCCGGCGGCCTCGGCGCGGTGGCGTGGGCCTTCGCCCTCGCGCTCTTTGGCCTCAGGGTGAGACGCGGTCGCGCCCTTGTTGCTTCGCGCGATAGAGCGCCGCGTCCGCCAGCGCGACGAGCTGACTGACCCCCTTCGTCTCGGGCGAAATCTGCCCGACGCCGACGCTGATCCGCACGGGAATCTCGTTCCCCTCGTGCACAAAGCTTGCCTCACGGACCTTCGCGCACAGGTGCTCCCCGAAGCGCGCCGCGTCCGTCGCGTTGCTCTCGGGCAGCACGATCACGAACTCGTCACCCGCATACCGAGCGAAGAGCTCCTCGCGCCGAATCCGCTTGCGGATCAAGGCCGCGAGTTCGCGCAACACCAAATCACCGGCCAAGTGCCCGTGGCTGTCGTTGATCGACTTGAAGTAGTCCACGTCGAAGAGCAACAGCGAGAGCGGTCGCTCGTGGCGCTGAGCACGCGCGATCTCGCGGTCCGTGAACTCCTCGAAATAACGCCGATTGTGGATCTGCGTCAGACCGTCAAAGATGGCCATGCGGTAGATCTCTTCGTAGTACGCGGCCTCGAGGTTATGTGTGGCCAAGTACTTGAAGATCGTGCCGCCGACCTTGATCAGCGCGCCGTCCTCGAGCGGCGCGCGCGTCACGGTCTGCGCGCCGATCCACGTGCCGTTCGTGCTGCCCAGGTCCTCGAGCCACCACGCGTCGTCGACGCGGACCAAGCGGCAGTGCAGCCGTGACGCGGAGTCGTCGTCGAGCGAGGCGTCGGCGCCGGCGTCGCGCCCGATAGTAAACTCGCCGCGGCTCGGCTCGAGATCGAACTTCGCGCCGATGCGCGCGCCGTAGATGCACACGAGCAGCTCGCGGGTGCGCCCGAGCGTCAGCCCCAACGACGAGGCGCGCACGATCCGTGTCTCGCCGCTCAGCACCATTTCGCGTCCCCTAAGGCTCGGCCCGAGCCCAATCCCCTTGATTTTCATCCTACGGGCGGGGCACGTCAACGCGCTGTGGACGAACGCACACTCAAAGTAGAGCTCGAGCGGCTCAAGCGCCTCATGGCAGACCGCGGCAACCCCGGCAGCTTCGAGGTGCACGCGAGCACGAACAGCACGCAATGCCAGTTCTCCAGCGGCCTCAAGGACTGCCACCGCTGCAGCTACACGACCGACAGCGTGGGGTGCACGCACGCGACGCACCTCACGCGGTGCACGCAGTGCCACCAGTCCTCACGCCTCGTCGACTGCACGCGCTGCATCGAGAGCCACTACCTCACGCTCTGCCAAGACTGCGTGGAGTGCACGTACTGCTATGCGTGCGTCGGCCTCGTTCGCAAAGAGTTCCACATCCTGAACCAGCCCTACGACAAGAAGACCTGGTTCGCGCTCGTCAAGGCGCTTCAGGCGGACTCGACGACGCGCTGAGGCCGTCGCGCAGCGCGGCCGTCACCTCGGGCGCGGGCGCGTCTTCGCTGCGCCGCGGGGGCGGCTCTGGGTGAACGCGCCGACGCCACGCCGCCCGCGCCCACGCGCCGTCGAGCACTGCAATCGGCGCAGCGCAGACCGCCCCGACTGCGACCGCCACGAACGACGCAAGCAACCAGGCCTTGCCGGGATCAGCCCCGGGAACGAGCGCGTTCAGCGCGAGGGGCGTGAGCAGCGCCGCAGCGGCGAGCGCAATGACCGCCGCCCATCCGGTCGCCTTGGACCCCGCCGCGGGGCGCCAACGCCACCGAGGTCGGACAGGCGCACCGCCGACCGCGCGCGCGACGAAAACGGCGGCCAGCGCGGCCGCGAAAGGCACGCCGAGCAATGCGCCGAGGACGAGCGCGAGCGCCTGCCCCCCGAGCGCCCGTGCGCGGCTCGGGTCGTCTGCCGCGGCGAGCGCCTGCGTCCAGAGCGCCCGTGGCTCGAGCGTCGCGCCCAGCCAGAGCGCAGCGACGAGCCCCGCGCACACCGCGGCCAGCGCCGGCAAAGCCACGCCCACAGGCGCGTCTCCGCGAGCGCGCGCGCGGGCCTCGCGGGACTCACGGGACAAGCGGCACCTCGGCCAGCGTAACGCGCCACAGCCCAGCGACGACTTCGAGCGCGAAGGGCAGCGTAGCGACGAGCGCGCTGAGCGCCAAGACACCGCGCAACCCCTGCAAGGCGGAGCTCATCGGCTGCGCCCCGCCAAACGCCGCAGCGCTCATGCGGTCGTAGAGCGCGGCCAGCGGACCCGCGACGAGCAACGTGACGACTACGGGCGTCGAGATAAGCGCCGCGGCGCCGACGAGCTCCGTCGCGCGGTCGGCGACGAGGGTCACGTCCACCGGCGTCGCGGGATCGAGCCGAGGGGCCGAGTGTGCGAGGCCGAGCCAGAGCCAGCCCAGGCCGCCACCGGAGAAGAAGATCGCCCACGTCACAGTGACGGGCACGGCGCCCAGCGGGAGCGCGGCGCTGAGCCCTGCGACCGCACGCGCGGCGGCCGCCGGCAGGGCTGCGCTCAGACCCAAGCAGGCGCCCACCAGGGCGTGCAGCGCGATGTCGCCCCAGCCGCTCACGGTCGGCCGACTCGGTGCGAGCGCGCCGAGCGCCCAGGCTGTGCCCAGCGCAGCGAGCAGGCGAGTCATCGCCCCAGGCAGCGGCAAGCAGAGCACACAGGCGAGCCCGCGCAGCGCCAAGTCCGTCACAGGGCGCCCCACGCACGCTGGGCCAGCTCAAGCACCCGCTCCAGCGCGCGCGGCCCCACGAGCGCCCATGCGACCACGACGCCCACGCCCCGCGCGAGCTGCGCGATGGCGGGGTCAGCGAGCGCGAAGAGCCCCTGCACGAAGCCCGCGAGCAGGCCACCGAGGGCTGCGGCGACCGCGACGGGGGCGGCGAGCCAGAGCGCGAGCGTGAGCGCGTCGGCGCACAGCGCGAGGGCCTCGGGGGTCACGCGTACGCCCGCGCGAAGCCCTGCACGAGCAGCGCGAGGCCGTCGGCCGCCAAGAAGAGCAGCAGCTTGAACGGCAACGCCACCAGCGCGGGCGAGAGCGCCGAGAACCCGATCGAGACGAGGGTGTTCGCCACCAGCAGGTCGACCACCAAGAAGGGCAGCAAGAGGAGCACGCCCATTCGGAACGCGGCGTTGAGCTCAGACAGCGCGAAGGCGGCGACGCGGTGCGGCGGCGGCAGCGGGTCCAGCCGCGCGGCGGGGTCGAGCTGGCGCGCCACGCCCTCGATGAGCGCGAGGTCCTCGGCGCGGGTATGCGTCACCAAGAAGCCCTCGATGGGCGGCCACGCCCTCGCCAACGCTGCGGGCGCCTCGATGACGGTCAGCGGGGCGTCCCCCACCGCCTCGACGACGCGCAGCGCCGTCGGCCACATCAGCACCGCCGTGAGCACGCTCGCGAGCGCGCCCAAAACAGGCCCCGGCAGGGCGTCGGGCAGGCCGAGCCCCCCCCGCAGCAGGCCGAGCACCACGAGCACCCGCGCGAACGACGTCGCCGCGACCGCCAAGACGGGCACCACCAGACCGACCGCCGAGAGCGTCCACAGGGCCTCGGGCCCAAGCCCACCCATGTCTTAGACCGCCGGCGGCGTCGGCCCGCTCAGGTCCGCCACCAAACGCGCGCCCTCTCGGCCCGAGCTCAGGAGCATGCGGCGCCCGTCGACGACCACGATGTAGAGCGTGGTGTTCAGGTCGATCCGCCGAGCGCCGACGACGTGAATGTCCGTCGACGCGCCCAAGCCCGCGACGCCGGCGAAACGCCTCACCGCGAACGCCACCCCGCCCATCAGGGCGAGGAGCAGTACGATCATGCCCAGCGCGCTCCAGTCCATGTGCCGACGCTAACCCGCGTCGGGCGGGGCCGCAACTTGGGCGCGACTTGCCGCTGAGCCGCCGAGCCCGCAGTATACCGCGGCCGATGCCCCGCCTCTCCCCCCGCCGCGAGCTCGCGCTCCTGTACACCGTCACGCTGCTCGTCACGGTTGGGCTCACGCTCGGACAGGACGCGCTCGGGCCGCTTCGGGGCTACGTCCTCGTGGCCGTCGCCGCCACGTTCCTCTACCTGCCGCTCGAGGTCTTGCACCGCAACGGCGAGGACCCCGAGGCCTTTGGTGTCCACCGCAACGGCCTGCTCCGCAGCCTGTGCTGGGCGGCGCTCGCGATGCTCATCACGTTCCCGGTCTATCTGGTCGGCTACCACATCTGGCAAACGCAGGCGCTCAAGCACACCGCCCAGCCGGAGCACGCGCGGCTCGACCGCTGGCCCGCCGAGCTCGAGGGCGCGCCCATCGAGGCCGGCCTCCCTGTCGAGGGTGAGGTCCGCCTCTTCGCCGAACGCGACGCGCTCACACTGCAGTGGCGCTTGCCGCTGGGTCAGCGCCTGCGCGCCGATGTCCAGACGGACCGACCGCCTCAGGTCGAGGCGGGCCAGCACTGGACCCACTCGGCGCACGACGGCGTGGTCGTCGACGGGCCGAGTGAGGGCACAGTGCGCCTCGCGGACGCTGGCCGCTGGGCCCGCGTGGACGTGGAGACGGGCGGCGACCGGCTCCCGCCCGAGCGGCTGTTACTTGGCGCCTCGCGCCTGCCGGCCGACGACATGCCCTACCTCGGTCAGCGCAGCCTGTGGTGGCTGTTGAACCTCGTTCTCGTCCAGCTCCTGCTCGTCGCGCTCCCCGAAGAGGTCTTCTACCGCGGCTACCTGCAGACGCGCTTAGACGCCGTCTTTCCGCGTCGAGTGCGCCTGCTCGGCGTCGAGGTCAGCCCCGGCAGCCTGCTCGCCACGAGCGCCTTGTTCGCGCTCGGCCACTTCCTCGTGATCCCCGTGCCCGCGCGACTGGCCGTCTTTTTTCCGAGCTTGCTCTTCGGCTGGCTCAAGAACGCCAGCGGCGGGGTCGCCACGGCCGTGGTCTACCACGCGGCCTGTAACCTGCTCGTCGAGGTCGCCTCGGCCTACTACGCCTGAGCGCGGCTACTCCGCGCCCACGCTCTTGAGCAGCTCGGCCTGGTGCGCAGCGTGGAGCGGCTCGAGCACCGGCGCCAAGTCGCCCGCCACGATCTGGTCGAGCGCGTAGAGCGTCAGCCCGATCCGGTGGTCGGTCAGCCGGTTCTGCGGAAAGTTGTAGGTCCGAATCCGCTCGCTCCGGTCGCCCGAGCCGACCATCGCGCGCCGCGCGTCCGCCTCGCGCGCGTGCTGCTCCGCCTTCATCCGATCGAGCAGGCGCGCCCGCAGCACGGTCAGCGCCTTGGCCTTGTTCTTATGCTGGCTCTTCTCGTCCTGACAGATCACGACCAGCCCGCTCGGCAGGTGCGTCACGCGCACGGCGCTGTCGGTCGTGTTCACGCTCTGCCCACCGGGGCCGCTCGATCGATACACGTCGATGCGCAGGTCGCGATCCGGGATGTCGAGCTCGACCTCCTCGGCCTCGGGCAGCACGGCTACGGTGCACGCCGACGTGTGAATCCGCCCCTGGTTCTCGGTCGCGGGCACCCGCTGCACGCGGTGAACGCCGCCCTCGAACTTGAGAGTGCTGAAGACGTTCTCGCCCTGAACGAGCGCCACGATCTCCTTGAGCCCCCCCGCCTCGGCCTCGGAGCGCTCCAAGATCTCCAGCCGCCAGCGCTGCCGCTCGGCGTACCGGGCGTACATTCTGAACAGGTCCGCAGCAAACAGCGCGGCCTCCTCGCCACCGGTGCCGGCGCGGATCTCGAGGAGCACGTTTTTCTCGTCGTCCGGGTCGCGCGGCAGCAGCAGGATCTTGAGCGACCGCTCGAGCCCTTCGGCGCGGGCCTCAAGCACGTCGAGCTCGGCGCGCGCCATGGAGCGCAGCTCGGCGTCTCGCTCACCCTCGAAGAGTGCGCGCACGCCCTCGCGCTCCGCCCGGCACGCCTCAAGCGCGCGCCAAGCAGCCACGACAGGCTCAAGCTGCGCGACCTCGCGCGCGATCTTTTGGTACAGCCCCGCCTGCTCGAACACGCTCTGGTCGGCCATGCGGGCCGAGAGCTCGTCGAATCGGCGGGCGACCTCTTCGAGCCGGTCGAACATGGTCAGCCCAACCGGCGCGGTGCGCTCAGCGGCCGTACTTCTTGTTGAAGCGCTCGACGCGGCCGGCGGTGTCCATGAGCTTCGACTTGCCCGTGAAGAACGGGTGGCAAGCGGAGCAGATTTCCACGCTGTACGAGCCGTTCACCGAGCGGTTCTCGTACGCCGCGCCACAGGCGCAGGTGATGGTGGCGGTGCGGTAGTCGGGGTGAATGCCAGTCTTCATCGTTCTTCTCCTCGCGCACGTGCCGCGGATCTCATGCGGCCGCCACGCAACGGGGTTTCTAGAGGCGCGGCACGTTAGGGGCGGCGCGACGGAAAAGCAAGTTCGATCCGCACGCCGGATCCGGGCCGCAAGTTTTTGCTTGACCGCCGAGCCGACCCTCGCTACTGTCCGCGCCGGTTTGGGGCTGTAGCTCAGCTGGGAGAGCGCTAGAATCGCACTCTAGAGGTCAGGGGTTCGATCCCCCTCAGCTCCACACTCTCGAAAGACCCGCCGACGACCTCGGCGGGTCTTTTCGTTTCAGCCGCTCTTCTTGACGCTGCTCTGCCCGCTGCCTAGTCTGCGGCGGTTCCCGCTTGCGGAGGCATCCATGGCCATGCGCGACGCCGCGCGGCTCGTCTTTACGATCGCGCTCATCGCACCGGTCGGGGCGCACGCGCTCGACAACGATCCAGCGCTCAGGGGCTTCGGCCGCTTCACGCGCGGCGCGGGCGTGAACCCGGGTACGCTCATCATCGACCAAGCGGGCTTTCAGGACTACGCGCGCGACATGGGCGTCGCGCTGGCGCCCCCCCTACTCTCGGCCGCCGACACCCTGGGGCTCAACGGCTTCTCGCTCTCGCTGGTGCAGTACTCGGCGACGAACATCGACCAGCAGGCGCCGCACTGGCAGCGCTCCACCGAGGCCACGCTCGAGGCCAGCCAGCTCGCCGAGGCGAACCCTGGCCAAGGCCTTGAGCCCAAGCCACCTGCGGCGCTGCACACCTTTCACGTCGCCATGCGCAAAGGCCTGCCCTACAGCCTCGAGGCGGGCGCCCGCGTGTCGTACCTGCTCGACACCGAGGTCTGGGCCTTCGGCGGCGAGGTCAAGTGGGCCGCCAATGAGTCGGTCACCGAGCTGCCCATCGACCTCGGCGTGCGCTTCGCCGCGAACCGCGCGTTCGGCACGGTCGACCTTGACCTGACCACCATGGCGCTCGACGTCATCTTGAGCCGGGGCTTCGGCCTCGGCGGCGTGGTGCACTTGACGCCCTACATGGCCTACGAGCCGCTCTTCATCCGCGCCCGCTCGAACGTCGTCGACGCCACGCCGGGCATCGACGAGGCGACGGACGTGAACGACGTGAACAGTGCCTTCGTGCTGAGCCGCGCGGACGACGTGGTCCACCGCTTCGTCCTCGGCGCCCGGCTTGTCGGCGCGCGCATCTCGCTGACCCCCGAGGTCGCGCTCTCGCAGGGGCTCCAGAGCTACAACCTCGCGCTCGGCCTCGACTTCTAAGCTCGCAGACCCCGCCGGACGGCTCAGCCGTCGTCGCGGGAAGCCTCGTCGTCGTGTTCGACGATGCCCAAGTGGGCCTCGATGCGGTCGATGCGGGTCCGCAGGGTGGTGAGCTCGCGCTGAATTTGCGCGAGTGGGCCGACCGCGCCGACCGCATGCTTGAAGCGTTCGTCGAGCCGCGCCTGCAGGTCCTCAAGCGCCTGCGTGTTCTGGTCAATCCACGACTGCAGGAGCTGCCGCTTCTCCTGCGCGCGGTCCTCGCCTGTGCGCAGCAGCCGCGCCACCGAATCCTCGACGGTGGAGCGCCACTGCTGAACCGGCTCCCCGAGCGTGCGATTCAGGAGCTCACTCCCCTGCTCGAGCATGCCCCGCAGCGGGCCGGCGCCCCTCGGCTCGTCGCGCTTCTGTCGCTTCTCCTCCTCGACGAGCACCTGCGCGAGCGTCACGGAGGTCAAGTCCTCTTTGCTCACATTGTCGACGATGCGGAGCGCCTCGCCGTCCCGAATCAGGCCCGCGATCTCCTCGAGCGTGATGTAGCTCGAGGTGCTCGTGTCGTAGAGCTTGCGGTTGGCGTACCGCTTGATGATGCGAGGGGTGGGCTGCACGGCGGCGCAAGCGTTGGCCCGGCGCCGTCGCCATGTCAAGGCGGATCGAGCGCACAAACCTTGCTCAGCGGCGCGCGCGGTGCGAGCCTGCGACGCGTTGCAGATCGTTTGCCCCCAGTGCAGCGCTCAGTATGACTTCCCCGTCGAGGCCGTGCCGGACGAGGGGCTCCGGGCGAAGTGCGCCGCGTGCAACTTCATCATGCAGGTCGCCCGCTCAGGCGAGGTCAGCGAGGCGGCGCACCCACCTGCGGTCGAAGCGCCGACCCCCGAGGCGCCCGCCTACTCCGGCTACCTGCTCGTCTCGCGCAAGTCGAGCAGCCCGCTCCCCGTGGACGCGGTCTCCATCTCCCCCCATACACCCGCCGCACCGGCGCCTGTGCCCGCAGGCAGCGCGCCGCTCGGTCGCGCCCAGAAGCGCCCCGCGCCCCCGCCGCAAGCGGGCGCGCCCGACGTTGTGGTCCGCACGGACGGCCGTGCCGACCGTGTCGTGGTCGAGCAGCCCAAGGTCATCCTGAACCTCGACGATATTGGCACCCCCGCGCCCGCGCTCATCGAGCGCGTGAGCAGCGCCGCCGAGGTCTTCGCGCCCGCGCCGGTCGACGTTCCGGACGCCCGCACCTTCAACCCGTTCCGCCGCGCTGCGCCCTGGGTCATGCTGTTCGGCACGCTCGGCGTCGCGGGGTACTTCGTGGTTCTACCCCAGCTCGCGCCGCCTCCGCCGCCGCGCGTCGCAGCGCCCGCTGCCGTCGTCGAGACACCGCTCTTCGCGCGCGGCGTCCTCCAGATCGAGGACCTGCGGCTTGAGTGGCTGCCAAAAAAGGCCGGCGCCGTCGTACACGGCACGCTCGTCAACCGGACGGGCCTGACGCAGTCGGCCATCGCGCTGACGGCCTCGCTGCTCAAGTCCGGCGTCCCGAAGCTGCAGCGCGTCGTCGCCTGCTGCGACGCGCTCACGCTCGACGCGGCGACGCTGATCGCCGCCACACCCGACCACGCCCACCTCGCTCCGCGCCTGTCTCTGTCCGGGCGGCCACCGCTCGCCGATGGTGAGCGCCGCGCGTTCAGCGTCGTCTTCCCCGGCCCGCTCGTGGACACGGTCGACCTCACGCCGCGCGTCGAGGTGAAGTTCAACGAGCCGCTCCGCACGCCGTGAGCGCGGAGGCCAGCGAGGACGCACGCCGCTTCCTGCGCCGGCTCGGCGCGGTGCCCGAGCTCGCGATGCGCGCCGCCCTGTGGCGCGAGGCGTTCTCGACGCTGAGCCCCGAAGCCCTGCGCGCGCATGTCCGCGCGGTGCTCGACGCCTTGCCGGCGCGCGGACCAGACGCCCGCCTGGCCTACGAGGCGCTGCTGCGCCACCTGGAGCGGCAACGCGGGCGCGTGGACGACGCCCGACGCGCGCTGTACGAGGCCGCACGCGACGCGGAGGACGAAGCGGTCTGTGCCCTGCTGCGGTCTGCCCCCGCGACAAAGTCCGCGACCGACGCCGAGCTGCGCGTCGACGCGCGCGACGGCGACCGTGAGCTGACCCTCGGCGAGCGCCGCAGCGCCGCCCGGGCAACAGCGCGCGACCGCCTGCTCAAGCTCCTCTACGACCCGGACCCGGGCGTCGTCGAGAACCTGCTCAATAACCCCCACGTCACCGAATCAGACGTCGTGCGCATCGTCAGCCGACGGCCCGTCGCGGCGCGGAGTCTCGTCGCCGTCTTCAACCACGCCCGATGGGGTCATCGCGCCGCGGTGCGGATCGCCCTCGTCTACAATCCCTACACGCCGGGTGCGATCGCCGAAGGGCTCGTCGCCCTGCTCGAATCGAACGAGGTCGAGGCGCTCGCTCGTGAGCCGGGTGTCCCTGCGCGGGTCCGCGCGCGCGCTCAGGCGCTGCGCGGCGCCTGACTCACAGGACCTTATTGCCTTCGGCGCTCTTGTTGCTCGTCTGAGCGTCGTTCGAAGTGCCGTTGTCCTGAGCGACCTGCTTCGTCTCGTCCGCGTCCGTGTTCATCGACTTCTTGAAGTTGCGGATTCCCTTGCCGATCGACTCACCGAGCTCGGGGATCTTCTTGCCACCAAAAACGATCACGACGATGGCGAGGACGATCAGCAACTCGGTCGGGCCGATGTTGCCGATGATTGCGAGTTTCATGGACGCCTCCTGTGCGGACCGCCTGCGAGGACGCCCCGCGCAATGTGACGCAGGGGTACACCAGAGGGCCCCGAGCGCGCAAGCGAACTTGCCGATGGCCCAAGCGCCGTGCTACCCAAACGCAGTTTTTGAGGAGGGCGCGCGTGGCCGTTCCAGGGGCGAGTGGATTCGCGCTTCGATTCATCGCTGGCCGCTTCAAGGGTGGCGAGTTCCCCCTGCGCCCGAACCGCGAGATCGTGGTCGGTCGCGGCAGCGAGTTCGACATGGTCCTCGACGAGGACATGGTGTCGCGCCGGCACGCGAAGATCGTCACGCTCCACGGGCAGATCGTCCTGCAGGATCTCAAGAGCACGAACGGCACATTCGTGAATGGCGAGCGCATCACGGTCGCGCGCCTCAAGACGGGCGATAAGGTCCTGATCGGCACCTCGATCATGGAGCTCGTCGAGCTCGACCGTGAGCAGCCCGGCCTGCAGCCCACGCGCGAGAACCCCGTCGCCCGCAGCGCCCCACCCACGGCCGACGCCGCGCTCCGCACCGAACACGCCCAGCCCGCCCTTCGGCTCCCCGCACAGGCCACGGCAACCCAAGCGGCGGTGCCGCCTTCGTCGCGCGCAACGCTCGCGGGCGCCTCACCCCCGCCGCCCGCCGCCCCCCCGCCCGAGCCCACGCGGCAGGCGCAGGGGATGAGCGGGCGCTTCCCCGACGACGACGTCACGCCCGCGGACCTGCTCGAGCTGTTTCACGCCAACCGCCGCTCCGGAGTTCTCGTCGTCGAGTCCCCGGAGCAGGGCGAAGCGCGGCTCTCGCTCCGCGAGGGCACGCTCTACCATGTCACGCTGCGCCCCCCCCGTGCGGCCGAGCCGCTCGCGATCGACGCGCAGAAGGCGCTGTTCCGCGTGCTCACATGGACCTCGGGTGACTTTCGCTTCGACACGCGCTTGCCGCTTGCCGACGTGGACACCACGCTGTCCCTCGGCACTCGCGAGGCCGTCATCGAGGGCGTGCGGCAGTGGGACGAGCTGCGCAAGTACGACGCGCACCTGCCGACGCGGGACCAGCGGCTCGCGCTCAAGCGCCCGCTCCAGCCGCGCCTCGCCGCGCTTTCCGCAGAGGCCCTCGACACGCTCCAGCTCGTCTTGAACCTCGGTGAGGTCGGGCTCGTGCTCGACGCCAGCGCGGCGTCGGACCTCGAGACCTTCCAGGACCTGCTCTACCTCCTGCAGAACGGCTACGTCACGGTCACCTGACCGACGCCGCGGATCCGCGCGCATCCGGCCTCACGCGGGCTCGATTTGCGCGGGTCCGACCGGCCTGCTAACGTGTTGCGCCCCTTTTGCCCGAAGAGTCAGCACATGGAATTTTTCGTCGTCGACCCCAAGGAGCACAACTTCGACCAGTGGGCCGCGAAGATCCGCGAGTTCCTGAAAGAAGAGAAGCTCAAGTACTCCGAGGAGGACGGCGAGATCTACTACCAGGGGGACGACATCGCCGCCGCCTGGGACGAGAACTCGATCCTCTTCAAGATCAAGGGCCCCCTCTCGGGCCTCATCGAGCTGCGCGACGAGGACCGTAACTTTTACGTCTTCACGGATGACCTCGACCTGTTCGAGGACCGCGAGGTCAAAGAGGCCGTCGGCATGCAGAGCCGATCCGCCGGCGCGCTCTACGGCTTCTCGTGGCACGACCAGAAGAAGTGCCAGTTCCATCGCGGGCCGTCGCTCGACTTCCACTACTTCTACGAAGAGGAGGAGGCCGATCACCCGCCCCCGATGGACATCGAGGACGCGTGGGTCCTCTTCTTCAAGTCGGTCCAGTGGATCAGCGACAACGTCTCGCGGATTCAGGATCTCAAGAACATCAAGGTCGACGACGTCAACCTCGACCTCGAGGTGGACATCGAGTTCAAGCACCCCTCTTCGCTCGACGGCCTCACCGAGGTCCTCGTCGAGGAG
>Ga0164295_10000737_pt1 | contig 27364 bp, 27 predicted proteins | sample GEODES006metaG_FD_111798 | JGI IMG/M metagenome (GOLD analysis project Ga0164295, IMG submission 111798) | Oligotrophic lake water microbial communities from Sparkling Lake, Wisconsin, USA - GEODES006 metaG | ecosystem: Environmental > Aquatic > Freshwater > Lake | place: USA: Sparkling Lake... | reverse complement strand
TTCATAGCCCAGATTCGTGAGGGAGAAGTCGATGCGGTCTACGACGCGTTGCGTGTTGTCGAGGATGTGAGGCAGATCGGCGAACAGCTCGCACATCTGCTTTTCTGGTTTCACATGGCGCTGTGAATTCGCGGCCAGCAGCAGCCCGGCCTGATCCAGATGCGTGTGGTGTCGCAGGGCGGTAAAGGCATCCTGCAACAGCCGGCCCTCGCGCCGTGCATAGCAGGGGCCGTTGCTGGCGATCAGCGGCAGGGCGGTGCGTTCGGCTAGCTCGATCAGTTGTTGGTTGCGCAGCGTCTCACCGCGCACGCGATGCCGTTGCAGTTCCATGAACACGCCGTCATCTCCGAACAGGCGCTTGAGCTGCTCCAGCACGGCGGGCGCTGTCTTTGGATCATGAGCCAGGGCCTGGTGCAAAGGGGAGTCCTCATCTCCGCTGAGGGCGATCAGTCCTTCCGCATGGGCCTCCAGTTCTTGCCACTCGATGCGGCTCTGGTTCTTGGGCGCGCGCAGCTTGGCCAGGGTGAGTAGCTGGCACAGGTTCTGGTAGCCGGTGCGCGTGGCCACCAGCACGGGCTGCGCTGTGCCATCGTGCATGGTCAGCTCCGCCCCGACGATGGCTTGCAGCCCGAGTTCCTTCGCCTTGTGATGAGCGCGTGCAGAGCCATACACGCCATCACGATCCGTGAGCGCCACATGACGGAGGCCAAGCTCGGCGGCGCGCGTGATGATGTCCTCCGGCGAGGACGCGCCGCGCAAGAAACTGAAGGCGCTGCGGGCATGGAGTTCGGCAAAGGCCATGGCTCATCCCAGAGTTCCCTCCAGCAGCCAGACTTCCTTTTGCCGGGCAAGCTGATAAAGCACGCCGTCGTGGGTTGCCACGGTCCACACCTCCTTGTCCCAGCGCAGTGTGGCATCCCACCAGTCGCCCGAGAGCAGCCAGGGACCTTCGGCTTTGGCGATGTCATGCCATTGGCGATCATGATGAAAACGGTCTGGGCTGCCGTGCGCTAGCTTCACCTGCACGCGGGGCGAAGGACGCAGCCGACGCAACGGCAGGCCTGTGGGTGTGGGGACGATCGTTGTGGAATCTGTTGACGAGGGCTCATGAAAGGCGGTGACGGTGAAGGCATCTGTCCGTCTGCTTGGTAGCAGCCGTGCTTTGCCGACATGGCCCGTGCCCAGCAGCGCCTCGAGCTGAGTCAGTGTTTCCGCAAAGCGGTTCGGGTCGCGCAGGGCACGCTCGAACAGCTGGCCTTGATTTCCCAGTGGCGTGACCGGGCGAATCTCCAGGGCTACATAACGAATCGGCGCCGCCGCGCTGAGGCCGCCGAGATGCGTTTCCAGCACTCGCAGCAGCAGCCCAGGATCGCGTGCAGGCTCGGCCACATGAAGCTCGCGCTGATGCTCGGTGCGGTCATCGAAACGCAGGGTCAACTGCATGGCTGCGGCCACCAGCCAGACATCGGCCAGGCGCTCGCACAGGCCTTGTAACAAACGGCGCAGCAGGAACAGCAGCGGCTCCAGGCATTCGATGGCGTGCTCCAGTTCCAATTCATCGCGGAAGCTCATGGTGGGCCGCACCAGCTTCAGCAGGCGCTGGCGTCCGCCGGCGGCCATGTCCCAGAGTAGCCGCCCTTCCTGTCCCAGGCGGGCAGTGACATCCGCACGTGGCAGACGGATCAACTCGCCCAGCGTGCGCACGCCCCAGAGTTCGAGCACCTGCTGCGAGTCTGCGGAAGGTCGCAGGCTGGCAACGGGCAATTGATGCAGAAAGCGGGCCTCATCCCGGGCATCTCGCAGCACCAGCACTGAGCTTGTCGCACGCGCTGCCAGCATGGCGAGATCGGCGTTCGCAGCGAAGCCGACACGGGCATCCATGGCGTGAGATGAAAGCCAGGCAAGCATATCCCGGCCATGCGATTCCTCGCGGCCTGTGACATCGCGACTGCGCCGTAGATCCAGCACCGCACAGCCGGGCAGCGTGGTTTCGTAGTGCGGAGTCCATTGCGCGGCGCATTGTAGCAAAGTTTGCTGAGCGGCGCTTTCCAGCGCTGCGTCGCGCCGGAGTAGGATCAAGGACGGGCAGCGTGCCTGCGCTTGAGTGGCGGTCATGCCCGCGCGCACGCCCTGGCGTTCCGCCATCTCGCAGGCATGAAGGACCTGTGCGGCATGACGCGCCCCGGCAGGCTCATCCAGCAGAGCGACCAAGGCTTTGCAGTCCATTCCAGCCGGTGGCGCACGCAGCGCGGCCTGAAGCTGGAAGCGTGGAAGCCAGAGCGCGGCGTGCATGGTCGGTCGATCGTGGTGACGCTATGCATTCATTCGCATCACGCCGTGGCCTTCACCGGCGCAGGCAAGACCACACGCACGCGCTGACGATCCATCGCGACCGGCAGCATGCTCAGCAGTCCAGCACGGTTTTGATACTGGTCCATCAGCTCCCAGCGATGCTGCAAAAACGCCCGTGTCTGCGCACAGCTCACGACACGCACGGGCGTGAAGGCGCACAAGCAAGCACCGCTTTTCTCGGCCAGCATCCGTAGTCGGTGCCAGACGCTTGAGGGCAGGCTCTGAACCGCCTGCATGGTGTGCGATTGCAGATCCAGAATGACGAGGGGGATGTTGCCGTCGCGCAGCAAAAGATCGCTGGCGCGAATGGCCTTGCCCGGCTCGCGGCAGCGCACCCAGAGCATTCGTTCCAGAGCTGCGGGACAGAGGCTCCAAGGATCAAAAGTGTCCGAACCATCCACCAAGGCGGTGAGTTCGCGGCAGGCTCCTTCGCGCTGTAGCAGGCCCGCCATCAGTAGCGCCGCTCCGCTGCCAGGACGCGAGGCCACAACCTCGGTGATCGCGCCTTTGCGTAGATCGAGTGACTCGATGCACGACACGCCCTTCACCACGGGCTGTTCGTCCAGCATTTGCGGTGCATGTGCCTCCGGGAAACGCGCCCGCAGGAAGTCGCGGAAAGCGATGATGTTCACCGGGGTTGGAATACTGTTCATAAGAACAGTATTCCATGGCTGCAGACCACTGGCAAGTCTGGGCGTCAGTTCAGTTCAAATACCGGAATTCCGCGCTGCCAAACAGGCTCTGGCAGAAAGCGCTGAGCGCCACGCTCTGGGCCTGTTGACGGGTTTGCTCCGTGGCCGATTTACCTTTGAGATAGTCGGCAGTGAAGCGCTGGAAGAAGCTGCGGACGGCGCTGCCTTCCTCCGCCGTGGGCAGGCGGCCAAAGGCGAGTTCAAAGGCTTTGAGGAAACGCTCCTGCGGGTTCTTGACTTCCATCTTGCCCAGTCGTTTGGCGAAGGCATCGGCAGCGGCGATGGCTTGTGGATTGTTCATCAGGAAGAGGCTCTGCGCGGGCACGTTGGTGCTGTCGCGCTGGCCGCTGACCAGGGAGGCATCAGGGAAATCGAACAGCGTTAGTGACTCGGGCACTTGATCGCGAATGATCGGCAGATAGACGCTACGATAGACCTGGGATTCCTCGCTGATCTCGCGGAAGAGGTTGATCAATCCCTGGCGTCCATCGCCAGCACGGGCCACAGGCGAGCCTGAGACCGGATACAAGTCTAGCGTGCGGCTGACGGCGAGCATGGAGTCGCGAATGGCCTCGGCATCGAGCCGGCGTTTGCTCATGCGCCAGTGATAGTGGTTGTCTGGATCAATGGCGTAATTGGCTTCGTGGTTGGCCGAGCTGAGCTGGTAGGTGCGGGTGAGCATGATCTCCTTGATCGTGCGTTTGATACTCCAACCATTGGCGATGAAACGCTGCGCCAAATGATCGAGCAGCGCTTGATTCGTGGGAGCCATACCCTTGGTGCCGAAGTTGTCCGGCGTCTGCACGATGCCTTCGCCGAACAGGTGCAACCACAAGCGGTTGACCATCACACGGGCGGTGAGGGGATTGTCCTTGCTGGCGATGAACCAGGCGAGATCGAGCCGACCGCTTCCCTTGGCGATGTTGCGGGGTTCGGTCTCGGCGCAGAGCACTTCCACCAAGCCTCGCGGCACGATGGTGCTGCTGGCTTGGTTTGGATCGCCCCGCAGCATGATGGGCGTGTTGACGGGCGAAGACTTGTCAAACGTGCCCATGACCAAGGTGCGCGGGGTGCCGTCGTTGCGGAAGAGATTGGCATCTCCCTCGGCTTGCGCCGCGCGATCCTGCGCCGTGCGGATGCGGAAGAAGTCAGCGGCCGGATCGTTCTTGCTACTCCCGCTGCGGCGCATCTCAGCGACCTTGGCGAGGGCTTCTTGGCGTGCCTCGCCCGCTTCGTTGGCTTTCTGCTTCAGGATGGCCATTTCAGATGCGCTGATCTTGGCCAATGCGGGTGGAAGCCCGGCATCCTCGTCCAATTCGATCAGCTCGCTGGGGTGGTTGTTTTGCAACTGTTGCTGCGTGCCATAGAGCGTGTCGGTGCTGAGGAAGATGCCCGCCAGCGCGTAGTAGTCACGCTGGGCGATGGGATCGAACTTGTGATCGTGGCAGCGTGCACAGGCGACGGTAAGCCCGAGGAAGGCCTGTGACACGGCATCGATCTGCTCATCGACGAGGTCCATGGTGAACTGGCGGCGGTCGCGCTGGTTGTGGCTCTTGGCCCCGATGGCGAGGAAGCCGGTGGCAACGATCTGCTCGCCTTGCTGGCGCTTGTCCTGATACTTCAAGAGGTCACCAGCGATCTGCTCCTTGATGAACTGGTCATAAGGCTTGTCCTCGTTGAAGGACTCAATGACGTAGTCGCGATAGCGCCAGGAATGCGGGTAGAGGACATTGGTCTCCTTGCCACTGGATTCGGCATAGCGGGCGACATCCAGCCAATGACGGCCCCAGCGTTCGCCAAAGCGGGGCGAGTCCAGATACTGGTTGACGATGTGCTTCACGGCATCAGGCGAGGTGTCTGTGAGAAAGGCGGTAATCTCATCGGGTGTCGGAGGCAGGCCGGTGAGGTCGAAGGCGATGCGACGGATCAAGGTGCGGCGGTCGGCATCGGCTACGGGAGCAAGGCCCTTGGCTTCGAGGTCGGCGAGGACGAACTTGTCGATGTCACTGCGTGGCCAGTCGGCGTTTTTTACATCTGGCGCGGCCTGGGCGACCGGCTTCTGGAAAGCCCAGTGCTTGCGTCCTTCGGCGATGTCGATTTTGGACATGGGGGCTTCGGCGAGGGCGGGTGCGCTGCGGGGATCAGGCGCGCCCATCTCGATCCATTTCTTGAAGTTGGCCAGCACTTCAGCGGGCAGCTTCTCCTTGGGTGGCATCTGCATGTCCTCATCCTCCCACGTCATGGCCTTGTAGATGGAACTGGCGGCCGCATTGCCCGCGACGACGCCGGGCTTGCCAGACTCACCACCGCGCAGGGTGGCTTCCTTGGTGTCGAGGGTGAGGCCGCCTTTGCGTTTCTGATCGGCAGCGCTGTGGCACTTGTAGCAGGCTTCGACAAGAACCGGGCGGATGTTCTTTTCGAAGAACGCGGTCTGCTCCGTGGTGGGCTCGGCGGCCAGCGCTGGCAGAGCAGCGAGCAAAAGGAGGGCAAGGTGCTTCGTCATGGCGGGTGCGTGCGTGTTTCGATCTGAAACACGCGGGGCCGCCGCGAGTTGCGAAATAGCTGAGGCTATGAAGCCAAAGCGGGTGATGCAGTGCAAGGAAAGTAGCTTCGACTTCAGTCGAAACGCATGTCCCCAGATTCCACTGAAGTCGAAGCTACTTTAGCAATGCTCACCGAGCTTCTTTAGATAATCGAAGCCGAACAGGCCGGTGTTGTGCCCGTCGCTGAAGTCGAACTGAATCGCGTAGCCGCCGATGATTCGCCAGCCTTTGATCGTGACGCCAGGGAACTCCTTCTGATCGGTGCCGCCGATCTTGTTCCCCAGCAGGTCGCGCTCGCCCGTGTTCTCCGCGCTGGGCGACCAGGCACGGAGACGCTCCATCGGGTAGTAGTTCTCGCTGCCGTCACTCCAGGCGACAGCGATCTCGGTGCCGATGGCGGCGATGTTGACAGGCGATAGCATGTGGAAAAACGGGATTTAGTTTTTGATGATCAGTGCGGAGTAATTGGCTTCATCCTGCACTCAACACCAACCACTCATCACTATCTACTTCAGCCTCTCAATGATCGCTGCGCCCATCTCCGCCGTGTTCACCTTCCTGGTGCCGGGGGCGTTGGTGAAGATGTCGCCGGTGCGCAGGCCGTCTTCGATGGCTTGCTTGACGGCGGCTTCGATGGACTGGGCTTCCTTCTCAAGGCCGAGCGCGAAACGCAGCAGCAGTGCGGTGGAAAGGATCTGCGCGATGGGGTTGGCGATGCCCATGCCGGCGATGTCGGGGGCAGTGCCGCCCGAAGGCTCGAACAGACCGAAGTAAAGGCCATCACCCTTCGGCTTGCCAAGGCTGGCGCTGGCCAACATGCCGAGGCTGCCCGCGATCATGGCCATCTCGTCGCTGAGGATGTCACCGAACAAGTTCTCGGTCACCATCACGTCGAAGCTGCGCGGGGCCTTGATCAACTGCATGGCGGCATTGTCCACGTAGAGGTGGTCGAGCTTCACGTCGGGATACTGCTTCGACACCTCGACCATCGTCTCGCGCCAGAGCACGGAGTTGGTCAGCACGTTGGCTTTGTCCACGGAAGTCAGGCGCTTGCTGCGGCCCTGCGCAGCCTTGAAGGCGACATGGCCGATGCGCTCGATCTCGCTCTTTTTGTAAACCATGGTGTCGATGACTTCGATGTCGCCATCGGGCAGCGTGGTGCGGCTCTTCGGCTGGCCAAAGTAGAGGCCTCCCGTCAGCTCGCGCACGCAGAGCACATCGAAACCGCCCTCGACCAAGTCAGCGCGCACGGGCGAGGAAGAAGTCAGCGCTGGGTAGCAGATGCCAGGACGCAGATTGGCGAACAGCCCGAAGTGCTTGCGCAGCGGCAGCAGGGCACCGCGCTCAGGCTGCTCATTAGGTGGCAGCTTCTCCCACTTCGGACCGCCGACGGAGCCGAACAGGATGGCATCGCTAGCCTCGCAAGCGGCGACCGTTTCAGCGGGCAGGGCTTTGCCTTTTTCATCAATCGCGGCACCGCCAACGAGCTGGTGGTTGAACTCGAACTTCACGTCTGCCTTGGCAGCGATGACGTCGAGCACCTTGAGTGCTTCCTGCATGACTTCGGGGCCAATGCCGTCGCCCGGCAAAACTGCGATCTTGAATGTGCGGCTCATAATGAAAGGGGCGCGTCCTATCGCCGGGCGGACGCGAGTTTCAAGTGCCTAGATGCTGGATTCTGGATGCCGGAGGCGAGTTTCGTGGCTATGAACCCATCCATGACCGCACGCGAAGCCGCCATCGACATCATTCAAAAGCTCACTGCCGCTGGCTACCAAGCTCTGCTGGCAGGTGGTTGCGTGCGAGATGCCCTGATGGGGCGCGAGCCGAAGGACTATGATGTGGCGACCAGCGCGAGGCCGGAGCAGGTGATCGCCTTGTTCCCCAAGGCGCAGACGGTGGGCGCTCACTTCGGCGTGGTGGTGGTGCGACGTGGCGAGCACACGATTGAGATTGCGACCTTCCGCAAAGACGGTGCCTATACTGATGGTCGGCATCCTGAGAGCGTGACTTTTTCCTCGCCCGAGGAGGATGCGCAGCGGCGGGACTTCACGGTGAACGGCCTCTTTGAAGACCCGATCCAGGGCAAGATCATCGACTACGTGGGTGGTCAGGCCGACATGCAGGAGAAGATGTTGCGGGCGATTGGCGATGCGGATCAGCGCTTCGAGGAAGACCAGCTTCGCCTGATGCGTGCGGTGCGATTCGCCACGGTGCTGGGCTTTGAAATCGAGACCAAGACCTGGGCGGCGGTGTGTCGCCTCAGTGGCAAGATTCGCAGCGTGAGCATGGAGCGACTGCGCGAGGAGTTTAGCAAAACGATGCTGCATGCGAATCGCGTGCGCGGCTTCGACTTGTTTGTGGAGAGCGGACTCATGGGGCACCTGCTGCCGGAGATCTTGAAGCTCAAAGGCTGCGAGCAGCCACCGCAGTTTCATCCCGAGGGCGATGTCTTCATTCACACACGCCTGATGCTGAGTTTGTTGCCAGAAAAGGTCTCGCTGTCGTTGGTGCTCAGCGTGTTGTTTCATGACATCGCCAAGCCCTCGACCCAGACCGTCGATGAGAATGGGCGCATTCGCTTCAATGGTCACGACGTGGTCGGCGCGCGCATGACGGATCACATCTTGCATCGCCTGAAGTATCCGAATGATGTGATCGAACAGACGGTCGAGGCCGTGGCCAATCACATGGTTTTCAAAGACGTGCCGAAGATGCGCGTGGCCAAGCTGAAGCGCTTCATGGCGCGGCCCGGATTTGAAGATGAGCTAGAGCTGCATCGCGTGGATTGCCTGGGCTGCCACGGCATGTTGGACAACTACGAATTCGTGCAGCAGAAGCGCGTGGAGTTCGCCAATGAACCTTTGATTCCGCCACGCCTGATCACGGGCAGCGACTTGATCGCGCTGGGCTGGAAGCCAAGCCCTGCGCTGGGCAAGGTCTTGAACGCGGTGCAGACGCAGCAGCTCGAAGGCAAGCTGACGACACGTGAGGAAGCGCTGGCCTGGGTCGAAGCGAATGCGGCGAATTTGCCGGAGGAGTAGCGTCGATCTTTATCGAGTCTTTGGTGCCATTAGTGGCGGTGAGAGAGGGATTCGAACCCTCGGTAAGGTTACCCCTACGCATCTTTAGCAAAGATGTGCTTTCGACCACTCAGCCATCTCACCAGTTCTCCGTCTGCGGGAGGTTGCGATAGTAGAAGACCGCGCCGCATGGTCAAGGAGATTGTCATTTTCCGATGCGTTCTTTGTGCTGGGCAAACATGGCCAGGCAGCGGTCGCGCTCGGTGCTGTGATCAACAATGGGCAGGGGATAGCCTGGCACGAGCGGGCGGCCGTCCTTCGGAGCCTCGCACAGACGCGCGGCGGGCACGTCTTTTAGCTCGGGTAGCCACTGCTTGATGAACTCGCCTTCGGGATCGTAGCGCAGCGTTTGAGTCCACGGATTCTGAATGCGGAAGTAGGGCGCGGCATCGGCTCCGGTGCCGGCGCTCCACTGCCAGCCGCCATTGTTGCTGGCGATCTCGGCGTCGATGAGATGCTGATGGAAGAACTGCTCGCCCAGCCTCCAGTCGCAGTGAAGATCCTTGGTCAGGAACATGGCGACGATCATGCGCACGCGGTTGTGCATGAGGCCGGTGGTGACGAGCTGCCTCATGCCGGCATCGACGATGGGAAAGCCGGTGCGCGCCTCGGCCCAGGCTTGGAAACCTGGTTCATTGGACGACCATTCCAGACCCCGCCAGTCGGGGTTGAACTCATGTTCGAAGACCTCGGGGTAGAAGTCCAGGATGGCCATGTAAAACTCACGCCAAGCCAGCTCTTTGACATAAGTCAGCACCGAGCCTGCGGCAGCGGGATGGGCGGCGGCGTAGTCCTGGCAGCGTTGATAGAGCTCGCGGATGGAGATCAAGCCAAACCGCAGGTCCTGGCTGAGACAGGAGCCGTGCTGACCGGCGGGCAGGTTGCGATTCTGGCCGTAATGGGCAAGGATGCCGCTGTCGATGAAGTGCTTCATGCGGTCGCGGGCGGCGCGTTCACCGCTGGGCAGCAGGTTGGCTTCCGATGGCAGAGAGAGCTGCCAATGGGCAAGCGTGGGCAGGGGCAAGCTTTCGACGGTGGCTGCCGGGCCGAGACTTGTGACTCGCGGCAGGGAAGGGGGCTTCGGCAGGCTGAGCCAGTTTTTGGAATACGGCGTGTAAACGCGATATGGCTGGCCAGTGCCGGTCAAGACTTCGGGTGCCTCATGGAGCACCGTGTCTTTGAAACCATGGCAGCCAATCCCGAGCTCCTGGCACATGGCTTGCAGCTGAGCCTCAATCGTCTTGCCGAAGGGATCGGGATCGCGGTTGAAATAGATCGCTGTGGCGTTGGTCTCCTTTGCCAGACGTCTGAGTTCTGCCACAGCTTGACCTGAGCGCACAATCAGCCTGGAGCCGATGGTTTCGAGATTCCTAGCAAGCGAGGCGAGGTTGCCACAGAGAAACTCCTGACGTTTGGGCCCGGTCCAGCCGTGGGATTGTTTCCAGTTGCTCAAAACGTATGCGGGAACAACAACTCCGGCCTTGGCAGCATGATGCAGGGCCGTATTGTCGGTGAGGCGCAAATCCCGACGAAACCAATGAATGACAACAGACATGAGCTACGGAAACGTGCGAGATAGCGCCCAGGCTGCCCGAAAGAATCACACAGATCAATAAAATCTATTTGCGCAAATAGTAAGGTTTGGTTAAGCGTATTCGCATACAATCCCCATCGCTCGTAACCTCATGGCTCGTCCCTCCCTCGTTCGCACCAATATCGCCCGTCTCCGACTGGCGTTGTCCTTGAACCAGCAACAGTTTGCACGCCTGCTCCGGCGTTCGACGGCCAGCGTGCAGAGCCTGGAGATGGGCCGCCTGCGTTTGTCCGGCCAGCTGGCGGGGGAGATTGCGACCCGCACCGGGGTGCATCCGCGCTGGTTGATGGAAAATGATTTGAATGAGACGCCCTATGACATGCTGGGCCGTCCCTGGTCGCTGAGCACTTTCCAGCGCTTGCACAGCGAGATTCCCAGTGACGCCAAGGCGGACGACGAGGTGTTTCGGCAGCGCATGCTCGAACTGGCCAGCCAGCTGGCCCTGGCTCGCAATGTGGCGGGCATCCGCCGGATTTACCGGGCGCTGAACACCGGCAGCCAGGTCATCGCTCTGGGCCGCCGCCTGGACCAGTTCATCGCGTCTCTCATGATGGAATACAAGCTGGATGCGGACCTGAACATGACCGAGGAGATCCGCTACGCTGAGCGCGAGGCGGACCGCAAAACTCAGAACGTGCTGCGCGTGGCCGGGGTGAAGACGGTGACGCCCTCCTGCGATTTGGACTACGCCTCGCCGAATCTGCTGCGTCAGATGCAACTGCTGCCAACGGCGCAGATCTAGAGTCGAAAGCTGCTGCCGGGGAGCGAAGTCCGCTTCCCGGCTTTTTTGTGTCCAGGAGGTATTGAGGCAACAAAAAAGCGAAGAGGTTTCCCTCTTCGCTTTGATGGTGTAAATAAGATCTGGCTGCTGATTAGCGCTTGGAGAACTGGAAGCGCTTGCGGGCACCTGGGCGACCGGGCTTCTTACGTTCCTTCATGCGAGGATCGCGGGTGAGCAGGCCAGCCTTCTTCAGGACTGGGCGGAACTCAGGATTGGCGATGATCAGCGCGCGGGCGATGCCCATGCGGGCGGCCCCCATCTGACCGGTGATGCCGCCACCGGTGGCGTTGACGAGGATGTCAAAGCTCTGGCGTGTGTTGGTCAGCGTCAGCGGCAGCACCAGCTGGTTCTGCACGGTGATGGTCGGGAAGTAGTCTTCAAGATCGCGGCCGTTGATCTTGATCTGGCCGTTGCCGTTGCGAAGGAAAACGCGGGCGATGGCATTTTTGCGGCGGCCGGTGGAGGGCTTTTCAGGAAGCGTCATGAGAAGTTAAGAAAAAAATTACGCGATGGTGTAAGGCTGGGGCTGGTTGGCCGCGTGCGGGTGCTCGGCGCCCGCGTAGATCTTCAACTTCTTGAGAATGGCGCGACCCAGGCGGTTGTGCGGGACCATGCCCTTCACGGCGTGTTCAATGAGCAGCTCAGGATGACGGGCGCGAACCTGCTCCACGGTGCGGACCTTCTTGCTGCCGACGTAGCCGGACACGCTGACATAAGTCTTTTGCTGCTCCTTCTTGCCGGTCAAGACCACGTCCTTGGCGTTGAGAACAATGACGAAATCGCCGGTGTCGACGTTCGGTGTGAAAGTGGGCTTGGTCTTGCCGCGCAGGATGTTGGAAGCGTGGAGAGCCACGGCACCGAGGACTTGATCCTTGGCGTCGATCACCCACCATTTCCGGTCGGTCATCTCTTCTTTCTTGGCAAAAAAGGTCGTCTTGTTCATTAGTGTAGGCGTCAGCTGGAGGAGCCGGATGGGCTACAATCCTTTTGATGGACACAGGAAGCCAGCCCGGCAGGGGGCGGGAGACTACAGGTGTGTGAATAGCTGTCAAACAAAAATTCCCTTTCATCGAGAGCCTTGCAGCGGCGGCAGGGGGCGGCATTTTGAAGCATGTCCGGCAACCTTCAGCGTGGCACCGCGGGCCGCTTTCTGCTCGGCTGGGCGCTTCTGATGTCCGGCGCGCTGCTCTTTGCCTGGCGGGTGCAGTTGCATCCGGCGGATTACAGCTGGGTGGAGTGGCCCACCGCCCTCGGGGACCGCTCTTACTATGGGAGGATGTCGGATAACGATTTTTATCATCCCGTGCTCCGGTTTGAAGGGCAGGCCCAGGGGCTCTATCGGCGCACGGTCAATCCCGTGCAGCGCGATGACGCCCGCATGGTGCGGCTGGCCAAGGAGTCGACTGGGACTTTTTTTGTCTACGCCGAGCCGAAGCACCGGCAGCGGTTCTACCTGAAAGCGGCCGAGGATCGTTATGTGGAGTTTGGCGAGCGTCTGTTCTGGCCGGAATACCAGCCGCCGAAAGCCATTCCCTACAAGCCTGGGGAGTAGCCGCCTCTGTTTGCCGATTGCGCCGGGTCGAATTCGTTCTTTAATCGCCGCCCCTCCTCCCACTCCATCTACCATGCCCATCGCACGCGCTCTTCTTTCCGTCTCAGATAAAACTGGCATCCTGGACTTCGCCAAGGGCCTGGAGGCTCTCGGGGTCGAAATCCTCTCCACTGGCGGCACGGCCAAGCATCTGAAGGACAACGGCGTGAAAGTCGTGGATGTCTCCGAGCACACCAAGTTCCCTGAACTCTTCGATGGCCGTGTGAAGACCCTGCACCCGAAGGTCCACGGCGGTCTGCTGCAACGCCGCGACCATGATGAGGACATCCGCGATGCGAAGAAGCACGAGATTCCGGTCATCGACATCGTCGCGATCAATCTGTATCCCTTCGAGCAGACCGTGGCCAAGCCCGGCGTGACTCTGGAAGACGCGATCGAGAACATCGACATTGGCGGCCCGTCCATGCTGCGGTCAGCCGCCAAGAATCACCGCTGGGTGACCGTCATCAGCGACCCGGCGGACTACAGTGTCGTGCTGGAAGAAATGAAAGAGAACAGCGGCGACACCACCTTGGGCACCCGCGAGCGCCTGGCCTTGAAGGTATTCCAGCGCACCAGCGCCTATGACGCCGCCATCGCCGCCTTCCTGAATAAAGAGCAGACCACGCAGAAGACCTTCAGCATCAGCCTGCCGCTCTACGCCGACCTCCGTTACGGCGACAACCCGCACCAATCCGCCGCGCTGTATGGCAACTTCGGCGACTACTTTTCCAAGCTGCATGGCAAGGACCTCAGCTACACCAATGTCATCGACATCCAGTCCGCCGCTGCCTTGGTGCATGAGTTCCGCCGCCCGACGGTGGCCATCCTGAAGCACACGAATCCCTGCGGCGTGGGCTGCGCGGATGAAGACCTGCGCGAGGCCTGGGACAAGGCGTTTGAAACCGACAAGCAGGCTCCCTTCGGCGGAGTCATCGTCACCAACCGCTCCATGACCCTCGGTCTGGCCAAGCTAATCAGCGAGATCTTCACCGACATCATCATCGCCCCGGACTTCGATGCTGACGCGCGCGCTCACTTGCAGAAGAAGAAGAATCTCCGGCTCATGCAGATGCACGAGAGCGTGAAGGAAGCCCTGACCGCACCGGTGGTGCGCAACGCACCTGGCGGCATCCTGGTCATGGACAATGATAGCAAGGCCCTCGGTCTGGATGACCTGGAAACCAAGGTCAAGACCAAGCGTCCGCCGACCCGTGACGAGCTGGAAGCGATGCGCTTCGCTTGGCGTGTGGTGAAGCATGTCAAATCCAATGCCATCGTCTTCGCCAGCGCCGATCGCACGCTGGGCATTGGCGCGGGCCAGATGAGCCGAGTGGACTCCGCCCGCATCGCCGTGTGGAAGGCCGAGCAGGCCGGTCTGTCCTTGAAAGGCAGTGTCGTGGCTAGCGACGCCATGTTCCCCTTTGCCGACGGTTTGATCGCCTGCGCCGAAGCTGGGGCCACCGCCGCCATCCAGCCCGGCGGTTCTGTTCGCGACGAAGAAGTCATCGCCGCAGCCGATGAGCGCGATGTCGCCATGTGCTTCACCGGCTTCCGCCACTTCCTCCATTGATTCGCCATGCTGCATCTCGGCGTCAATATTGACCACGTCTCCACGCTTCGACAGGCGCGCTACCGCACGATGCTCGACTCGCCCAATGCCGAGCCCTCGGCTTTGCAGGCGGCGCTCGAATCCGAAGCGGCGGGCGCGCATTCCATCACCATTCACCTGCGGGCTGATCGCCGTCACATTCAGGACGCGGATGTCTACCTGTTGCGCAAGTCCATCGGCACCAAGCTCAACCTGGAGATGGGCAACACGCCTGAAATCCTAGCCATCGCTCTGGAGGTGAAGCCGCACTTCATCTGCATGGTGCCCGAGAGCCGCGAGGAAATCACGACCGAGGGCGGCCTGGATGCGCGCGGTCATTTCGATGCGCTGAAGCCCACCGTGGCTGCGCTGGAAGCCAATGGCTCCCAGGTCAGCATGTTCATCGACCCTGATTTGGATCAAGTGCGCGCCTCTGCCGAACTCGGCGCGAGCATGATTGAGCTGCACACCGGCACCTTTGCCAATCACACAGGGGCTGAGCGCGCCGCTGAAGTCGCGCGGTTGCAGGTTGCGGCGGAGCTGGGCCACAGCCTGGGCTTGAAAATCAATGCCGGCCACGGTCTGACCACGAAGAACCTGCCCGACCTCTTCGCTGTGCCCCATCTGCATGAGTTGAACATTGGGCACCACATCGTCTCGCGCGCTGTCTTCATCGGGCTGCAAGCGGCGGTGAAGGAGATGCTCGTCGTGATGCAGGGCTATCGTTCATGAAAGTGATCGCCCTCGGTCTTGACCTAGTGGAGGTATCCCGCATTCGCGACCTGCTGGGCCGTCATGGCGAGCGGTTCAAAGAGCGCATGTTCAGCCCGGCCGAGCAAAACTACTGCGATGGTCAGGCCGAGCCCGCGATGCACTATGCCGCGCGCTTCGCCGCGAAGGAAGCCGTGGCCAAGGCTCTGGGCACCGGCTTCGCCGAAGGCGTGGGCTGGGCTGACATTGAGGTGCTTCGTGCGGACAACGGCCAGCCATCCATCGCCCTGCATCACGGCGCGGCAGAGCGGGCGCGGCAGCTCGGCATCGACCAAGTGTTGGTTACGCTGACGCACACGAAGGACGCCGCAGCGGCGAGTGTGGTGGCGTTGGGGTGAGTTCCTGGTTTTTGTCTTGCTTCCAAGCGGGGTTCTGTTGGACACTCCGCTGAAATCATGTCCGACCCTACCCTCAATCAGTTTGAGTTTCGCGACGGCGCTGTCACCGGTGACACCAGCGAGGAAGACGCCAAAAATTTCGCCGCTGATTTTCAAGGGTTGCGACATTTCGGAACCAAGATCGGGGAGGCGCTGGAGCTGGGCAATGTCTGGCTCGGAGCGTATCGGGAGGCGGACTTCACGCACCTATGGACCTGCTCGGTCGACGGCCAGTCTGGCAGCGGCGGCATGATTGCCAGCCATGCGCCGCTGTTTGAGCTTTTCCAGCATGTGTCTCCCGAAGCCTGATTTTCTCCGCTCATGGCCACCAAGATTACCCCCTCGCTGCGCGCCGCTCTGGAGCGCCTGAAGCACGCCGGTGCTGTGAACGGCATCTGCCTCGCCTGGCGGCGTCAGGTGCTGGTCAATCTGCTGCCTTTTGAGAACTTCCGCGCCGAAGGCCTCGTCCACGCTCTGCATGAGGCGCACGAGCACTATGCCAGCGGCGGTCATGAGGTGAACACCTTCTGGTTCGGCTACGATGGTGTGCATCTGCTGGGCAAGTTCCACGGTGAATGCACGCTGGCGGTGCTGCATTCACGCGCGGTGGATGTCGATTTCCTGGCCAAGGCCATGAATGTCTTCCTGTCCGACACGCAGTTGCTGGTCGATGCCGCTCTGAATCCCTCCGGCTCCGATGCGTTGGTCGATGAGACCCAGCGCCTGCTGGCAACGCCGGAGTTTACGCCCAGCGAGATGTCCACCCGCCTGCTCTGAGGTGCCAGTGCCTAGCAAGGCCAACATGGCCGAAATTTCCGCTCCTGTGCGGGCGACTTCTCTTTCACAGCTTATGATTCTCCCCGACGCTTCCGCCCTTTCCCGACGCCACTTCCTTCGCACCAGCAGCGGCACCTTGCTCGCCCCGGCGATCATCACCGCTGCCACCACGCTGCGCGCCCAGCAGAAGGCGGACTCCAGCGAGACGATCAAGATTGGTCTTGTCGGCTGCGGCGGGCGTGGTTCAGGCGCGGCGAACCAAGCGCTAAGCGCCTACGACAAGAACTCCAAGCTGGTGGCCATCGCTGATGTGCAGGACACGCAGATCGAAAAGGCGCTGACCAATCTGAGGGCCATTCATCAGGACCGTGTCGATGTTTCGCCTGAGCATCGCTTCACCGGGCTGGATGGTTTTCAAAAACTGCTCGCGCTGGATATCGACGTCGTCATTCTCGCCACGCCTCCGGGCTATCGGCCTCTGCATTTGAAGGCCGCTGTGGAAGCGGGCAAGCACATCTTCACCGAGAAACCGATGGCCGTGGACGCGGCTGGTTATCACGTGGCTATGGAAGCCGTGCGCAAGGCACGCGAGAAGAAGCTGAACGTCGTGGCTGGCTTCTGCTGGCGCTACGACTATGCGCGTCAGGAGGCTTTCAAGCGCCTGCACGGCGGTGAGATTGGCGACGTGGTGGCCGCGCATCACACTTATCACACCGGCCCCGTCAAACCCATGCCCAAGGCCGACACACGGCCTGCGGGCATGAGCGATGTGGAGTGGCAGATCCGCAACTGGTATAACTTTTCCTGGCTCGGTGGCGATGGTCTGGTCGAGCAAGCCGTGCACAGTGTGGACAAGCTCTGCTGGGGCATGAAAGACATCGCTCCCATCGCGGCTGTCGGTGTCGGCGGACGTCAGATCAAGGCCGAAGGCGGCAACATCTTCGACCATTTCAGCGTCGCCTACGAGTTCCCGGGCAACATCATCTGCCACATGGCCAGTCGCCAGATTCCCGGCTGCCATGGCGAAACGAACGACGTCATCGCTGGCACCAAGGGCAAGCTGCTTATTGGCAAGGTCGGTGGTGGCGAGCCCATGATTGAGGGTGGCAAGCGCTGGCGCTGGAAAGGCCAGAAGAAAGACATGTATCAGGTGGAGCACGACGTTCTGTTTGAGGCCGTGCGCAACGGCAGCTATGTCGATGACAGCGAGCGCATGATGAACAGCACGCTGGTCGCCATCCTCGGCCGCCAGGCTTGCTACACCGGCAAGCGCATCACCTGGGAAGACATGCTCGCCAGCAAGGACGACCTCGCCCCGGAAGAAACGCTCAAGTGGGGCGACAGCTTCGATGCGGGCCCTGTGCCGCTGCCCGGCGTGAAATCGGCCTGATGCCTCGTCACGGAGTGGGAAGGATCACCAAGCTGCTGCCACCGCCCAGGGACAGAACGGCTCCCGCATAGTGGTTGCTACCGCGGTTCCATAGCATCATTGGTGCAGTGGAATGGTTCATGGTGATGTTGGTGATTATGAGGTCCGCGCTCGCAGAGTTGCCAGCGGTAACGGCTCCCTGCAGGCTCAGGTTGGTATCGGGCACAGTGTTGGAGCCGGTGGTGAATTTCGTGCTGCTCTCGGCATTGGCGTAGCTGCCGGTGGTTGAAGCCGTGCGGGGCGAGGCGTTGACCAAGAGAGCCTGCCCGTTACCCATGGGCATGGAGCGCAAGGTGAAGACCGGTGCGGATGGCGTGTTCATCGCCAGTTGAGGCTCGCTGTTGGTGAGGTGCAACGGAGTGTCCTGGGAGTGCACGATAAGCTGGGCAGGGGCTTGGGAAGCCGGGGGCTTTTGGGGCGAGAGAGAGACGCCCCGCGTGCCAGGCTTGAGTTCAAAGGTGGCGCTCGGCGTCAGATCGCCACGGGCCAGGTAGTCGTCCCGTTCTTTGATCGTGAGTTCACGGTTCTCCGTCCCCGGTGGCCGCGGCACCACCAGGGCGCGCACCCGCACCGGCGGGATCTGCGCGAGCGCGGCACGGGCTCCCGACAGCGCATCCAGGGCCTTCAGTTGCCCTGCGCTGGCAGTGATCTGGGCTGGGGGAAGCCGCTGGCCCTTGTCATTGACCTGCCAGCTGGAGGTATCAATGCCCACCGCGCGGGCGTCTCTGGCCAGCTGGTCCGCGTTGGCCAGTTCCTCTTCGCTGGTAAAGGTGGAGAAGGTGCGTGTCTGGCGCTGGATCTGCGGGTTGCTCAGGTTCAGCACCAAGCGCGGCGAATCTGAGGCAAGGCTGGCCTCGCATCCGGCAAGCCCGGCGATGGCCTGCACCAGCGGCAGCACGCCCATGCCGGGGCTGTCGAAACTGATCTTTTGCTGTGCCGCGCTGGCGGGCATTTGCAGGAGCAGACGGGCCAGGTCATGGTCGGTGTTCTGGTTGATGGCCTTCATCTGGGCCTCGATCTGGCGCAGCGCCTCGGCCAGCGTCACCTGCTCAAATTTCATCGGCGGCAGGTAGAAGCTGGTGAGCCGCTGTGCGAGCGGCACTGTAGGCGGCTCGGCTGTGGGCAAAGTCGCAGAGGGTTCGGGCGGCTTGGGCTCGGTGATGGCCACAGCGGCAGGGGCAGCCTGGCCAGGCTGGGCGCGCAGGCTCGGGCGAGGGGCAGGCTGGCGCAGGACTGCGCGCTCTGGCTCGGGGCGTGGCCAGGCAAACCAAATCACAGGGCCGACGAAGAGCAGCACGGCGGCTGCTTTTAGCCCGCGCCAAAGCATCTGCTGCCGCTGATGCCGCGTCTGCTGGCGTTTGGTGGCGGCCATCACCACGGCCTGCCGGGCTCGATCATGGCTGGCGCTGGCGAGCAACTGCTCAAAGCGCGCATGCTGAGCAAAGACAAGCGCGGCGGAGGCATCTGCGGCGATGACTTCAAAAAGCCTTTCCCGCTCCACATCCGTCGCCACGCCATCCAGCCAGCGCAGCGACAGCCGCGAGACTTCGGAGGGGTCCATGGAGGGTGGCGGATGCATGAGAACTAAGCGGCGAGTCGCAGGCGACGGCTGACACACTCGCGCAGCTGGCGGCGCAGACGGCTCAGGGTCTGATAAATGCCATCGACTGACATGCCGAACTCCTCGGCCAGGTCTTCGATGGCGCGGCTCTTGTGGTAGCGCTCCGCCATCAAGGCTGATGAGCGGGCGGGCAGCTGATCCAGGCAGGTGCTGAGCGCCGATTCGCGCTCCTGCCAGGTGTGCGTGTCGGCCTGCTCCGCCTGGCTGAAGCCAGCGGCCACAGCTTCGATCACTTCGGGCGGAATGGCCTGCGGCTGTCGCGACTGCGTGCGCTGGCTTTCCAAGATTTTCTTTGCTGCGATGCCGCGCGCCCAGGCACCGAAGGATCGCGTGAGGTCATACGAATCAAACTTCCGCCACAGGACCATGGACACCTCTTGGAACAAGTCCTCGCGCAAGGCGGGGTCCCGGACCATGGCACCGATGAAGGCGCGCAGGTCGTTCTGACATGCCAGGAAAAGAGGCAAAAAGCGGTCGGCGGGCAGTGGCATGGAAGGGAGGCGGAGGGTGGATGCTCTGCCTCACTTTGATCCGAAGCCCAGATTTCTGACACTTTTTTGTCAGAAACCTGCGGCCTACCTCAACGCCGCATGCACGCGATGCACATCCGCATGGCCATCCAGGCCTTGCAAGAAGGCCGTGACCTCCTCGCGCTGCTGCTCGCTAAGCTCGGGGTATTCCTTGGCGCGGTAGGTCAGTTCGGAGGTGGTGATGGTCCATCCGGCGGCCTTGAGCGCCTTGGTCACGGCGTCCAGATGGGCGCTCTGGCAGTAGAAGCGTGCGGCCGTGCCGGTCTCATCCTCGTCCAGGTCCATGGCTTCCATGTCGTCAGCATCAGCTTCCAGCGCGGCGGTCTCGATGTCGATGGCGGCATCCGCATGCGTGGCTTCAATCATGCCGCAGCGGTCGAACATGAAGGCCATGCTGCCGCGTGTGCCGAGGCTGCCGGCTTTGAAGAGCTGTTTGATTTCGGAGGCGGTGCGATTGTTGTTGTCGGTCAGACATTCGACCACGACGGGCACGCGATGCGGCGTGAAGCCCTCATAAACCACCGTGTCATACTGCACGGCGTCCGGCCCGGTGCCGCTGCCCTTGGCAATGGCGCGCTCGATGGTGTCGCGGGTGACGCTTTGTTTCTTGGCCACGGCGATGGCGGCGGCCAGCCGGGCGTTGAACTCCGGGTGGGCACCGCCCATCTTGGCGGCCACCTGGATTTCGCGGACCAGCTTGCCCACGATCTTGCCTTTTTGATCGGCGGCGAGTTCACGCCATTTCTGTTTCCATTGAGCGCCCATGATTGAGTGTCGTGTGTGTTAAAAGAGAGGCGGCGATTGTTGGGCAACCGATGCGTTTCGCAACCACAAAGGAGCCACTTACCGGCTCGGCGCGTCGCTGGCGGCGAGTTCGATGAAGACATCTTCCAATGACGGAAGCTGGCGGTGCAGCTCGCGGATCTTCCATTGCTCGGCGGTGGCCAGGGCCTGAATGTCGTCGCGCACATCGGTGTTGGACTCGATGCGCAGGGAGTAGGCCTGCCAGCCTTTGTCGGCCTTCTCAGCGATGACTTTGCGCACGCCGGGGATGGCATCGAGCTTCTGCGGTGCGTCTTTGCTGCCTTGCAGCTCGACAAAGACGGTGCCGGCGGCGCGCAGGCTGCGGGTCAGGTTGCGCGGGGTGTCGTTGGCTTTGATGCGGCCGTGGTGGATCATTACGACGCGGTCACAGGTTTGCTCGACCTCGCTCAGGATGTGCGTGCTGAGCAAGATGGTGTGCTGCGGCCGCAAGCTGCGCAGGAGTTCGCGCACGCCGCGAATCTGAGTCGGGTCCAGGCCGTTGGTCGGCTCGTCAAGAATAAGCAGCGGCGGGCTGTGGATGAGCGCGTCCGCCAGCGCCACACGCTGGCGGTAGCCTTTGGACAGATTGCCGATCAGGCGGCGGCGCACCTCGGTCACGCCGCAGAGGTCCATGACCTCGCCAGTGCGCAGGCGGAGTTCCTTGCCGCGCAGGCCTTTCAAGGCACCGCGGTAGTGCAGGTATTCCTTCACGCCCATGTCCAGGTAAAGCGGCGCGTTTTCGGGCATGTAGCCGACCTGGCGGCGCACTTCCAGCGAGTCGCGGAACACATCCTTGCCCCCCACCGTGGCCGTGCCTGATGTGGGCGGCAGGTAGCCGCTGAGGATGCGCATGGTGGTGGACTTGCCCGCGCCGTTCGGCCCCAGGAAGCCCACGATCTCGCCCGGTGCGACCTCGAATGAGATGCCATCCACCGCCACGCGGCCGGCATATTCTTTGGTGAGGTGGGAGACGGAGATCATTGCAAAAGGAGTCGAGGGCGAGGACGTGGGAAAGTAATAAAGGGTTGGTGATTGGCTTTGAAGGCAGAAACCAAAGACCAGGAACTATTCATTTAGCACTTTTCAGGTCCTCGTGCCAACCCCGGAACACACTTTCGCAGCTTGACGCTCCGGCTTTGCCCGGCACATGCTGCGCCATGAACAAGCTTCTATCTGCGCTGCTGCTGGGTTTGATGATGTGCTCCTGCGAGGGCTATCGGCACAAGTTTGCGGGTCCGAATCCTGCGCCGGGCACGGTGGTGAACTGGCCAGGCATGGCCTATGACGAAGTGCGCGCCTACTGCTACGACTACACGGCGGAGCAGACCGAGACCTTCCTGGACCTGAAGATCGGCAAGATGCACAGCGGGGTGATGGATCGCACAGGCGTGAAGCTGAACGCTCCGCAGACAAAGCAACTGATAGCCGCGATCACCGTGTCGCAGCCGAAGGGCGAACGCACGCCGTGCTACAAGCCGCACCATGCGTTTGTGTTCTTCAGCCAGGGACGCCCTGTGGCGGTGTTCGAGATGTGCTTCGGCTGCAACCGGCAGAAGAGCTATCCCGCAGGCACGCCGGAATACATTGACCGCCAGGCGCTGTGGGATCTGACCGCCGAGCTGGGCCTGCCGCTGGGCAAGGGCAATGCCTTCTACACCGAAGCTTGCCGCAGGAAGTCTTGATCAAGGATTCGCTGCTATAAGCCGCACAGCCTTGGCGTATCGGTAGCTATGCTCCCAAGACTGCTCCCAATTCTTTTTCTGCTCCTGCTGTCCAGCGTTACCTTTTCGCAAACGGCTGATCCCAAACCGCTGATCGACCAGGTCATCACGGCGGCCGGGGGCAAGGACAAGCTGCTGACTCTCTTCCGCATCGGCGAGACCTACCACTTCGGCAGCAAGCCAGAGCCAGACGCCGGGAAGAAGCGGTCGTCACGCACCTCGGTGCTGCAGCCGCCGGAGTTCTGGTGGATCGGCACCAAGGAGCGCGCGGATGAGCCCGCGAAGTTCGACGTGTGGGCCTGGACGCTGGGCGTGTTGGTCGATGCCAAGACCAAGGTGGAGGTGCTGCCGGATCTGACCGACGAGGGCAAGACGCTCTTCGGTCTGCGTGTGAGCGAGACGATCACGCCCGCGATGGACCTCTACTTTGATAAGACCTCGAGCCTGCTGGCACGCATCGACTGGCGCAGTGATTTCTACCGCTTCAGTGACTGGAAGGAGCATGATGGCGTGAAGTATGCGGCGAAGACCATCATCTTCAAAAAGGTCGGTGGTAAGCCTTGGTTCTTCCACGATGTCACCTCGGTCGAGCGGCTGAAGGAGCTGCCTGCGGGCTTGGTGAAGGCGGTGCCAGCGAAGCCGTGAATGATTTGTCGCGATAGCTCGCGCGGAGCTGTCGCGTTGACTGCGGCGCATGAACTCTATTCGCGCTCTCGCTTGCCTCGCCGCTGTCACTTCCTTCGCCCATGCCGACTGGCCGCAGTGGCGGGGGCCCGATCGCAATGGTGTGTCCAGCGACACAGCATCCATCGTCAGCGCCTTGCCGCCGGAGGGCTTCAAGAAGGTGTGGGAAAGCTCGGCCATCCCCAGCGACCATTACGGCGGTCACGGCAGCCCCGTGGTGCAGGGGGAGAAGGTCTTCCTCAGCGTGGTCTGGCATGAGCGTGTGCCCTCGGAGTCTCGCGAGATCGACACGGAGACGATGCAGAAATTCAACCATCGCGGCGTGCCCAAACCGCTAGCCGAGAAGATGGAAGCCGCGCGCGAGAATCTCCCCAAGTTGCGCGGGGCAAAGCTGGATGAATGGATCGAGCAGTGGAACAAGGAAAACCTGGACGCCTCGCAGCAAATCGCGCTGGGCAGTTGGGTCGCCTCGCGCTTCAAGGCGGGCAAGACCGCCATCCCCTTGAAGTGGCTGGACAAGGTCGCCAGCCGTGAAGGCAAGCCCTTCGCCAGCGGCGCAGAGCTAAAGGCCTGGCTGGATGCCGAAGGCTTCCCCGAGGACCTGAAGACGAAGGTCTATGACACGGTGCCGAACACCATCATGGTGGGCAAAGATGTGGTGCTCTGCCTGGACTTCAACACGGGCAAGGAACTGTGGAAATGGGAGCAGCCGGGCAAGCCCACGGGCCGCAAGTCATCCAGCACCTGCGCCGTGGTCGATGGCAAGGTCTTTGCCATGCTCAGCAGCGATTTGGTGTGTGTGAACGCGACCGATGGCAAGCTGGTCTGGAAGGCCGCGCTGCCCGGCAAAGGCCCCGGCTCGTCGCCGCTCGTGGTCAATGGCAAGGTCTTCTGCAATGCAGGCAGCACCGTGGCCTATGATGCCAAGGACGGGAAGCAGTTGTGGGAGCAGAAGGCCGCGCGCGGCGACACTACCAGCCCCACATGGTGGACGCCCTCTACCGGCAAGCCCACGGTCGTGGTGCAGACCAGCAACAAGTTGCTCGGCCTGAATGCTGCCGACGGAGCCGTGCTCTGGGAAGCCGAAGGTGGTGGCCAAAGCACACCCGTCGCCAGTGGCGATTGGATCGTCATCTACAGCGGCACCAAGGACGTGGGCGTGCGTGCCTACAAGGCCGACGCGGAAGGGAAGCCGCAGACGAAGTGGTCGCACTACTGGCTGACCCGCCGCTACACCGGCAGCCCGATCATTCACGAAGGCCTCGTCTTCAATATGTGCGGTGACAAGCACCTGTGCATCGAGCTGGAAACTGGCAAGGTGAATTGGGAAGAGGTCGTCAGCAGCGCCATCTCATCGCCCCTGCTGGTGGACGGCAAGATCATCGTGCAGGAGAACAACGGTAGCCACATCCGCATCGTCAAAGCCGATCCCGCCAGCTACCAGCAGCTCGCCCGCGCCAAGGCGGACACTCTGTGGTGTGCCTCGCCTGTCGTGTCCAACGGGCGCATGTTCCTGCGCCAGAAGGACAAGATCGTGTGCTTCGATTTGCGGGCGCCGTGACGGTTGGAGGGCTTACTTGCCCTCTTCCTTCTTCCGGGCATCGGCCGCATCCTTCTTGGCGGCTTCGAGTTCCTTGATCGCTGGCTTCTCACCACCGGCAGGAACGAACTTCAGGGAGACGGCGTTGATGCAGAAGCGGCGGTTGGTCGGGGTCTTGTAGCCTTCGCCTTCGAAGACGTGGCCCAGGTGCGCGTCGCAGCGCTTGCACACGGTCTCGATGCGCTTCATGCCGTGCGAGTCATCGGGCTTTTCGAGCACACCCTTGGCTTTGCTGGAGTCATAGAAAGAAGGCCATCCGCAACCCGAGTGGAATTTTTCCTTGGAAGTGAAGAGTTCGTTGCCGCAGCTCGCGCAGTAGTAGGTGCCTTCGCCCTCGGCATTGAACTTCTCATAGGCTTCGCCGAACGGGCGCTCGGTGCCGGCGGTGCGCATGACGCGATACTGTTCCGGCGTCAGTAGCTTGCGCCATTCTTCATCGGTCTTGACCACTTTGTCGGTCTTGGTTTCCATGGCGGGTTCTTTCTTCTCGGTTTTGGGTTTGTCTTCCGCACAGGCGATGGTCGCCAAGGCGATGAGAGGCAGGAGACGGGTCGTTTTCATAGCAGTCTATACGTTAGCAGTTCGGGGATGAGAGACGCTACGAGGCGTCATATTCCTTCCAACTGAAAAACGAAATCGCGGGCTGCAGGCAGTGGTGGTAGCGTGGCGCATGTTGAATCGAGCCCCCTCCCTCGAAGCGCTCACCCGGGCTCCGCTCGATGTGCTGGTCATCGGTGGTGGCATTGTCGGGGCTTGTGTGGCAAGAGACGCGGCGATGCGCGGCCTGCGCACGGGCTTGGTGGAGCAGCGAGACTTTGCCTTCGGCACCAGCAGTCGGTCGAGCCGACTGCTGCACGGTGGCATACGCTATCTGGCTCAAGGCCGAGTTGGTTTGGTGCGGGAGGCAAGCCTGGAAAAGACGATCCTGCACCACATCGCGCCGCATCTGGCCGCGCCGCTGCCCTTTGTGTTTCCGACCTATCGCGACAATCCAAAGTGGAAGCTCTGGCAGTTGATGTTCGGAGTGAAGCTCTACGATCTACTGTGCAGCGGGCGCAATCTGGGGCAGTCGAGTTGGCACAATGCTGCGGAGACGGTGGCCGAGGTGCCCGGCCTCACGGACCAGGGGTTGGCCGGCGCGGTGCGCTACTTCGATGGCTTCACGAATGATGCTCGGCTGGTGCTCGATACGCTGCGCTCGGCTTCTCGTCATGGCGCGGCAGTGATGAACTACACGCGCTTCATTCAAGCCCAGCGCGGGGACTGGTGGGCTTGCGAGGTCGAGACCATGGCCGACGGCGCGCGTCACACCCTCCAAGCCAAAGCGGTCGTCAATGCGACGGGTCCGTGGGCCGATGGCCTGCCTCATAGCGCGGTGAAGCTGCGCCTCACCAAGGGCATTCATCTGGTCGTGGATCGTCATCGTTTGCCTGTCACGGATGCCGTGGTGATGACCGAAGGCAGCCGTGTGCTGTTCGCCATTCCCTGGGGTGAGCGCACGATTCTTGGCACCACCGACACGGATTATGATAGGCCACTGGATGCGGTCACCGCTGACGCGAACGACGTGGACTACGTGCTGCGCATCGCGAACCAATTCTTCCCAACGCGGAAGCTGACGAGCACGGATGTCATCAGCACCTGGGCAGGTTTACGTCCGCTGATTGCCGATCCCAAAGGACGGCCCTCGGACATCTCACGCTCGCATGAGATCCAGAGCCCAGAGCCGAACTGGTGGGACGTGGCGGGCGGTAAGCTGACGACGTGTCGCCTGATGGCGGAGCAAACCGTGGATCGCGTGATCAGCGGTGCGGAGTTGCAAGCCCGGCCCTGCGAAACGGCTGAAGAGCTGCTGCTGACCGAGCCCGATGCGTTCAGCGGCATCACGCCGCCAGCCGTCAGTCGCGAGGCGGTGAGGCACTACTGCGAGCACGAGTGGGCACAGCATTTGGACGACGTGATGATCCGCCGCACGAGCTGGCACTACTACCACGCCGACGCCGAGGTCATCGCGCGCCAAGTGCTGGAATGGATGGCCGAGCTAAGGGCTTGGGATGAAGAGACGAAAGCGGCCGAGTGGACTGCGTATCAGCGCTTGCTGTCACTGGGCATTCAGGGAGCACGCAGATCATAGCAAATGAAGCGCTGCTCGCTGGCGTCGATTTGATCGCGCTCGTGCTGGCCAACATACAACAACCCTTTGCTGATAACTGGCAGCGACCAAGTGTGTGGCGCGACCCAGAGTTGGGTGCGATTGAGTTCTTTGCAGCCGTCCGGTGACAATTCCAGCCAGTGCAGGCTACCGGTTTCACCGAGACACAAGATCTTGCCATCCGCTTCCAGCAGACTCGCACGCAGGATACTCATCTTGTAGCTCTGGCCGCGAACGGGCATCTCCCACAGGATTTCCTCACGCCACTTTTCCTCGCCCGTGTCCGCATTGACGCAGACCAGCTCGGCCTGGCGCTCGGTCTCGCCGTCGATGGCATAAAGGTATCCGTCGATGTGCAGCGGTGTCATCCAGTGGCAGGCGATCTTGGTGTTGCGCCAGACTTCCTTGGCCTTCCACTGCACATCATACTCCAGCATGAGCCCGCCGATGGGCCGGCCTTTCGGATACGCGGTGGTGACGAAGACGCGGTTCTTCTCGGCAATCACGACGGGCGAGCTGGCATTGACCGAGGTATACATGTCGGCGCGCCAGAAGGTGCGATCATACACTTTGCCGTCCTTGGGATCGAGACACAGCAGGCCACCGGTCACGGGATTGCTCTCGCCACCCGCGAAGACTAGCAAACGCGGCTCACCATGCAGCGTGGCGAG
>Ga0164295_10000735_pt1 | contig 27387 bp, 21 predicted proteins | sample GEODES006metaG_FD_111798 | JGI IMG/M metagenome (GOLD analysis project Ga0164295, IMG submission 111798) | Oligotrophic lake water microbial communities from Sparkling Lake, Wisconsin, USA - GEODES006 metaG | ecosystem: Environmental > Aquatic > Freshwater > Lake | place: USA: Sparkling Lake... | reverse complement strand
GAGATAGCCCTTGGCAACCCCCGAACCACCGATCCAGAGTTCTCCGGGCTCGCCATCCTCAACGATCTGCCCGTCGGCCGACATGATGAGGCAGGAGGTGTGTGCGAGCGGCCGGCCGATCGGCACCGATCCGTGGGGAAAGGTATCAGCCGGATCGATGACCTGCGTGCAAGCGAAGGTGGTGGTCTCGGTCGGTCCGTAGCCATTCGTGAGACGGATGCCGGGGAGCGCCTCGAACGCTCGGCGCACATGCGTGACCGACAGCACATCCCCACCCGTCAGCACGTGCCGGACCGGGGAGAGGGTCTCCGGGGCAAGATCAACGACACGGTTGAAAAGCCCAGCGGTGAGCCAAAGACAGGTGATCCGACCGGCCAGCACGACCTCGCCGAAGCGATGGAGATCGAAGTACCGGTCAGGGTAGATCACCACCGTGCCGCCGTTGAGCAACGGCCCCCACAGCTCAAACGTCGAGGCATCGAAGGCCGTCGGCGCCGCCATCAAGGTGCGCAGTTCAGGGCCAAAGTCGGCGTAGCTCTGCTCCGTGACAAGCCCGACCACCGCGCGGTGCGGCACCACCACCCCCTTCGGAGTGCCCGTCGAGCCCGACGTGAACAAAACGTAGGCCGGATCCTCGGGGTCACAGTCCGGCTCCTCGCCGCCGGCCATGGAGTCGAGTTCCGCATCGAGAAAATGCCGACCGAGGGGCACACGCCTGATCCCCAGCCGCGTTCGGAGCAGGGGAGCGCAGGCCTCGTCCTCTTCCGCAGTCACGATCGCGGTCACCCCTGCGGAGTCCACCATCGACGCGAGACGGTCGACCGGATCCTCGATTGGCAGCGGGGCGTAGGCGGCACCGCAACGGAGCACGGCAAGAACCGCGACGACGAACTCGAACGATCGCCCGATCCCGATGCCAACGATCGCCCCGGGCCTGACGCCAGCCCTCTGCAGATCGGCCGCGAAAGAGCGACTCGCGGCGGCGATCTCGGCGTAGGTCCACCGTTGCTCCCCGCACTCGATCGCGATCGCATCGGGGCGGCCGGCCGCCTGCTGATCGAACACCCGATGAACGCAGGACTGCCACACAACGCTGGGCCGTGCGGCGGATGAGCGATCGGCTGGCGGGTTCGGCATGAAGGGGCGGCGTCAGGGCCAAAAAGACAGGTGTGAGCAGAAGATATTATGGTAGCCACTCAGCTGCTTTTCCATCGAACGGGGGAGCCCTCCGTCCACGAAACTTTAAACCTCATCGTCATCCACTTTGCCTCCCGTCTCCCTCCACCTTGCCGACTGCGATGCCTGGCGACCGGCCGTCTTTGCCGCGACGCTCTCCGCCGACGAGCAGGCGCGGGCGCAACGATTTCGCCACACTGTCGATCGCGACAGGTTCATCGTGCGCCGCGGTCTCCTTCGCCGGCTCCTCGCCGAGCGACTCGGGGTCGAAGCCTCTCGCGTGCCACTCGCGCCTGGCCCGGCCGGCAAGCCGACGCTTGCCGCAGTCGATTTCCGCCGCGCGGGCGTTGCCGCCGCGGAGAACGCGCCGCACTTCAATCTGGCGCGGAGCGGTGGCCTCGCGCTCTATGCCTTCCTCTCCCCGGAGGACGCGCCGGCCGTCACCGGCCCGGCTGCCCCAGATGGCCCGGCACTCGGCGTCGATCTCGAACGGATCGACACCGACAGGCGCACGCTTGCCGACCTTCGACGAATCGCCGAGCACTTCGCTCCGGAGGAGACGAGTTTCTTGCATTCGCTCCCCGATGCAAGAGCGGCCGAAGTCTTCTACCGGCTCTGGACCTGCAAGGAGGCCTGCCTCAAGTGCCTCGGCACGGGGATCGGTGGAGGTGGGCCAACGCTCGCCGACGTCGTCATCGCCCTCAACCCTGACGGCACCGTCAGCGGCACCGCCAGGACCGCATCGGGGCGGTCCTGGCGGGTCGCCTGTTTCACGCCGTGCCCCGGCTCCACCGCAGCGGTCGCCGTCCCGGCAGCGGAGGGCTCGACAAGCGGAGAGAACCTCTCTCTCGTCGTTGATCTGCAGCCCATCGAGCCCGAGTCGACGGAACGAGCGCTCAGCCGCGTGGCCGCACCGCCCCCTGAACGCGCCCCGGAAGCCCCATGATCCGCAGGAAGCCCTCGGCATCGGTCTGGTCGTAGGAACCGCCCCCCTCCATCGACGCGATCGCCGCGTCGTAGAGGCTGTTGGGGCTCGTCCGGCTCTTCACGAGCATGTTCCCCTTGTAGAGGTTGAGCTCGACGGTGCCGGTGACCGGCTTTTGGGCCTCGTGGATGAACGCCGAGAGGGCGTCCATCTTCGCGCAGTACCAGAAGCCGTAATAGACCATCTCCGCCACCTCCGGCGCGATTCGGTCGCGGAGGTGGACGAGGTCGCGATCGAGGGTCAGCTGCTCGACGAGCCGGTGGGCCTCGTAGAGAAGCGTCATGCCCGGGGCCTCGTAGACGCCGCGGCTCTTCATGCCGACAAACCGGTTCTCGACAATGTCAGACCGGCCGACGCCGTTGCGGCCGCCGATTGCGTTGAGCTCGAGGACGATCTCGTGGGGCGCAAGCGATTGACCGTTGACCTTCGTCGGCACCCCCGACTCGAAGTCGATCCGCACCGTCTCCGGCTTCTCGGGGGCAGCTTGAGGCGAGACCGTCATCCCGAACTCCACCAACTCGAAGCCGTCGGTCGTCATCTCCTCGAGGAGGCCCGCCTCGTAGCTGGTGTGAAGGCAGTTTTCATCAGAGCTGTAGGGCTTTCCCTTCGAGGCCTTCACCGGAATGTTGCGCTCGTCGCAGAAATCGATGAGCTCGGTGCGGCCAGGGAAGCGATCGCGGAACTCGCGAATCCGCCACGGTGCGAGGACGGCGATCTTCGGATCGAGCGCCTCGGCGGCGAGCTGGAAGCGGCACTGGTCGTTCCCCTTGCCGGTGGCACCGTGGGCGAACACCGAGGCCCCCTCGCGGTGGGCGATGTCGACGATCACCTTCGAGATCAGCGGCCGGGCGATCGACGTGCCGAGGAGGTAGGTCCCCTCGTAGCGGGCCTGCCACTGCAGAACCGGGAAGGCGAAGTCGCGACAGAGTTCCTCGCGGACATCGACGATCTCGGCGTGGATGGCGCCGCAGGTGCGGGCCTTCTCGAGCGTCGCCGCCCGGTCCTCGCAGGGCTGGCCGAGGTCGACGTAGACGGCGATCACGTCATAGCCGCGCTCGATGAGCCAGCCGAGAATCACGGAGGTGTCGAGCCCCCCCGAATACGCCAGCACGCACTTTGTCCGCTTTCCGCTCACGAATGCTCCTCGATCAAAACGTTGATGGGCCGCGGGCACCCTTGCTCCCGGAAAAACACCATCGGCATTTTCTCCCCCGGCCGTGAGCCGAGGCCACGTCAGACTTCCTTGACCAGTGCCATATTATGGCCTCCCGTCCCGAAGCCGACGCCGGCCACGAGCACGATCCTGTCCCCTGTTCGCAATCGACCGGCGCCGAGGCCCCAACTCGTGACATGGCCCAGGAGCGCCTGGACATCGGTGGAAACGGTCCCCGCCAGCGGCGTCACTCCCCAGTAAAGGGCCATCTGCCGGAGCGTGGCGACGTTGTCGCTCACTCCCACGGTGGGGACGGCCCCGCGCCGTTTCGACCTGGAAATCGCCGTTAATCCGGTGCGACTGGCGACCACGACAAGCCGCGCCCCGACGTCGACGGCAATCCTCCCTGCCCCATCGACCACGGCCTGCGTGATCGGGTGGAGCCCCTCGGCGAGCACCTCCGCCGGGCCGACCTCCGCGGCCGCCGCCAGCCACGGGGCCCGCTGCCGTTCTTCGAGCGAAAGCCTCCGGTCGGCGAGATACTGCGACTCGGTAGCGCGGGCAATCCGCCGCATCATCTCGACGACGAGGCTCGGGTGGTCGCCGATCGCCGTCTCGCCGGAGAGCATGCAGGCGTCGGCGCCGTCGAGGATCGCATTGGCGACGTCGGTGGCCTCGGCCCGCGTTGGCCGGCGGGAATGCTGCATGCTGTCGAGCATCTGCGTGGCGACGATCACCGGCTTCTGATAGCGCTGGCAGGTCCGGATGATTTGCTTCTGGACCATCGGCATCGTGGCGACATCGATCTCCACGCCGAGGTCACCGCGTGCCACCATCACGACGTCGGCCGCCTCGACGATCGCCTCCATGGCGTCGACCGCCTCGCGCTTCTCGATCTTGGCGACGACGCGGGCGATCGAGCCCCGCGTCCGGAGCAACTCCTTGAGGAGGCGGACCTCGACCGGTGACCGCACGAACGACAGGCTGACGAAGTCGGCCCCCACTCCGGCGGCCCACTCGGCATGCTCCCAATCCGCGGCACTCATGGCGGCCACGGAGAGCTTCACGCCGGGGAGATTGACCCCCTGCCTGCTCCGCACCGTCCCCTCTTGGACGACCCGGCAGATCACTTCATCGGGCTGTCGCTCCTCGACGACGAGACTCACCGTGCCGTCGGCGAGCATGACCGGATCGCCGACACGGAGTTCGTCGACGAGCGGCGCGTAGGTGGTGGTGAAGGTGTCGGCCGTGGCGGGCCCCGGCCCACGGACAAAGCTGATCCGCGTCCCTTCGACGCACTCGACCGCGCCGTCGGGAAGCTCGCCAAGGCGGATCTTTGGCCCGGCAAGATCGACGAGCACCCCCACCGGACGGACGAGTTCGTCCGAAATCTGTCGGATCCGCTCGAGCGTCTCGGCATGCTCTGGAAGAGACCCGTGCGCCATGTTCAGCCTAAAGACGTCGACCCCCGCCTGAACGAGGCCGCGGATCGCCTCTTCCGAACGAGAGGCCGGCCCGAGGGTGGCCACGATCTTCGTGCGCACAAGATTGGGGTCGGGATCGGGTTGACGCTGCAGCGGAGCGGAGCGGTCGAGAGGCCAGCGGGAATCCTTGGAAGACTCGGGAGAGGAGCCAGACATGGAGCCCTCGGAGGGTGGGAAAGGGCAGGGCGGGAAGGGGGGGGTTGCCGCCCAGCGTACCGCGAGATCCTCCGGGCGCGAATCGAATCACAGCGGCAGTGGAAGGCCCGCCATCCAATCTCATCGAATGCTCACTTAAAAGCCGACCCCGAAGTGGATATTTCCCACTCACACACGGGCGGAGTAAGGCCGGTCCTCGACTACAATCCGCCTCATGAACGCCCTCTCCAACAGGCCCCACACATCTCCCTGGCACGGTCGCCGTGTGATCGTCGCCGGGGGCACCAGTGGCTTTGGGCTTGTCCTTGCCCGTCAACTCCTCGAGGCCGGGGCGAGCGTGCTCCTCGTGGGCCGGTCGGCCGATGGCGTTCGTCGGGCGCTCGAGCGGCTCCCCGAGCCATTGGCCGGACAAAAAAGCCTCGGCACCGCCGCCGATCTCAGCCGTTCCGGGGAAGGGGGGCGCGTCGTGGGGGAGGCCCTCGACCGGCTCGGGGGCGTCGACGACCTCTTCTTCACCGTCGGCCGATCTGGCCGGGCACGGATCCTCGACACCTCGGCCGACAAAATCGCCGGCTACCTCGACGCCAACCTCCGCACCGCCGTCGAGATCACCACGGCCGCCGCCGAGGACGTCGCCCGCGCCGGCGGCCACATGGTCTACATCGGGAGCCTCGCCGGAAAGCTCGTCACGCCGCTCATGGGGCCGTATGCGGTGGCGAAGTCGGCCCTCGCCGCCTACGTCGACGCAGTCCGTCTCGAGATGGCGCCCCAGGGGGCCCATGTGCTCCTGGTTTCCCCCGGGCCGATCCGCCGCGAGCAGGCTGACGACGACGCCACGTTCGATCGCTACGCCGACGAGGTGGCTGCCGCAGGCCTGCCGGCCGAGGCGAACCGCCCCGGCGGCGGCGCCCCCTTGAAACGCCTCAATCCCGACCGCCTCGCGGAGAAGGTTCTCGAGGCCTGCCGACGGCGGACGAGCGAGCTGGTCGTCCCCCAGAAAGCGGCCTGGCTCGCCGGGCTTATCGAGTGGTTCCCCGACTGGGGGAGACGACTGCTCGCCCGCTTCACGCCCGCGCCGTCGAAGGCCCCGTGAAGCCAGTGGCGGCGGGGCGGAAGGCTGGGGCTGACAAGCCCTTTGCCGCGCCGCTACGATCTCGACGCAAGACGGCACCCGACGGTGCGGGGCCGTGCACTTTTGAGTCCCGAGCGGCGGCTCGCGGCATCCGAGGAGATTCGATTCATGGCGGCGAAAGAGGCGTTCCCGGGCATCAGCCCGATCCGTTACGAGGGACCGGGCACGAAGAACATGCTCGCCTTCCGGCACTACGACGCCGACGCGATCGTCGAAGGCCAGCCGATGCGCGACCACTTCCGGTTCGCCGTCTCCTACTGGCACACCTTCCGCGGCACAGGCAGCGATCCATTCGGAGCCGCGACGATGATCCGCCCGTGGGAAATCGGCGGTGACTCCCTCGCCGCCGCGGTCGCCCGGGTCGATGTCGCGTTCGAGTTCATGGAGAAACTCGGGGTCGGCTTCTACTGCTTTCACGACCGTGACGTCGCACCGGAGGGGAAGACCCTCGCCGAGAGCCACACCAACCTCGACACCGTTGCCGCGGCCCTTCGCACCCACCAGGAGCGGACCGGCATCAAGCTCCTCTGGGGCACCGCCAATCTCTTCTCCCACCCCCGCTACGTCCACGGCGCGGCCACGAGTTGCAACGCCGAGGTCTTCGCCTACGCGGCGGCCCAGGTGAAGAAGGCTCTCGAGACGACTCATGCCCTCGGCGGCGCGGGCTATACGTTCTGGGGCGGCCGGGAAGGCTACCAGTGCCTCTGGAACACCGACATGAAGCGCGAGATCGACCACCTCGCCAAGTTCATGCACATGGCCGTCGACCATGCGCAGAAGATCGGCTTCACCGGCCAGTTCTACTTCGAGCCGAAGCCGCGCGAGCCCACCAAGCACCAGTACGACTACGACTGCGCGACCTGCATCAACTTCCTCCAGACCTACGGCTTGGAGAAGCACGTGAAGATGAACATCGAGACCAATCACGCCACGCTCGCCGGTCACGAGATGCAGCACGAACTCGAGGTCGCCGGCATGCAGGGCTACCTCGGCTCGATCGACGCCAACACTGGCGACACCCTCGTCGGCTGGGATACCGATCAGTTCCCCACCGACATCTACTTGACGACGAGGATCATGCTCACGATCCTCAAGTACGGCGGCCTGAACCCTGGCGGCGTCAACTTCGATGCCAAGGTGCGCCGGGAAAGCTTCGAGCCCATCGACCTCTTCCACGCCCACATCGGCGGCATGGATGCCTTTGCCAGGGGGCTGAAGATCGCCGCGGCGATGCGCGCCGATGGAGCCCTGCAGAAGCTCATCGACGAGCGTTACGCGAGTTGGTCGGGCCCGCTTGGGCGGCGGATTGATGCCGGGAGCGAGTGCTTCGAATCGCTCGAGAAGGAGATGCTCGCCAAGGGGGATTCGGCCCCCTGCGGCAGCGGCCGGCAGGAGCTCTTCGAGAACCTCGTCAACACCTACATTTGATCGCCTCGGAGAGATCCCGGTTGTCCGTCCCCGCGAGGCAGTCCCGCATGCATGCAAAGATCAACGACGGTTCCTGCGTTCGATCCGTGTCTCCGCCCGAGGGCCCGCCGCTCCCTAGGCGGACGCTGCTGATTGCTGGATTGGCCGGGGGCCTGGCAGCCGTGATTGGCACTGGCGGCTGCGCAGCCCCACGCCGGACCGCGGCGAAGAAACTCCTCGAATCGATTGCGAAGGCAAACCGCCGACATTCGATCGCCTTCAAGCAATTCGAAGACATCGCCGCCGCCCGCCTCGACGGGGGGGAGACGGCCACAAATGACGACGTCGTGGCCGCGCTCGACAAGTTCAAAGCCTCGATTGCCGACCTGCTCGAGGAGTCGCAGAGTTGGGAGGTGCCCGACACGACGGAAGCGACGTCCCTCATCTCCAACTACCGAAGAATCTTGACGTCGCGACAGAAGCTGATCGCAGATTTCGAGACGCCGTTCATGGAGACGATTCGCAATCCGGTCCTCCCCCCGGCCCAGCGGACCAAGAAGGCGGGCCAAATCTTCCAGTCGATGAGCCTCGCCGAAAACTCCCTCCTCATGGATCTCCGCCGCGCCCAACGCGCCTACGCCGGGGAGATGGGGATCTTCTCCTACGAATGATGCGCCGTTCTGCTGCCAGTCGCGACAACCAGCGCCCCCACGATGAACAGCGCAGCCGGACGCGTCAGCGACCGGGGGCCGAGGTCACCGCCGCCTCGAGCGCTTTGCGAACGCGTTCGAGACGTTCGACATCAGCGACCTTTTCCCCCGTCTGATCTGTGACATGGAATCCGTCGACCACTTGGTCGAGGTACGTGCCGACCTTCGCCGATCGGACCGAAAGCCCGGCGTCAAACAGCGTGGAGGCGATCCGGTAGAGCAGGCCGGGCGCATCGGTGGCGAACACCTCGACGATCGTCGAGCTATCCGAACTGGCGTTGTCGATCGCCACCCGGACGGGATGGCCCACCGCGGGACTGGGGCGCGGGGCGAAGGGATTGAGGCGGGCAGTGAACGTCGGGGCCCGGTCGGCCTTGATCCCCGCGCGGATCGCTGAGGCAATGTCGACAAACCGATCAGGGGGCGGGGCACCGGTGAAATCGGGGTCGAGCACGGTGAAGTGATCGATCACGATCCCGTCGTCGAGGGTGTGGATGACGGCGGCAAGGATCTCGAGGCGCTGGCTCGTCAGGGCCCCGGTCACCCGATGGAAAACGCCCGGCGCCACGCTCTCCCTGGTGCCCACCGTGACCGCCACCGTCGAGGTGTCGGGCTGCCACCGCGTGGCAACGAAAATGCCGTCGGCGGGGAGCCTGGCGAGTTGCACCAACTCCTCGAGAATCTGCTGGGGCGGCAGGTCGCGGAGCGTCGCCGACGGGAGTTGCCGACCGATTCGCACGACTGGGTCATCAGGCTCCCATTCTCGCAAAAGCGCCTCGAGCCCGCGCCGCTGATGCTCGGCAGAGAGCGACGGCCCCTCACCATCGAGGACGCCGAGGGTCCGGACGTGAAGGTCGGCGAGGAGATCCGATTTCCACTCCGTCCACACCCCCGGCCCGACCGCCGTGACGTCGGCCGCGGTGAGGAGCGTGAGCATCGCGAGCACTTCGGGCGACCCCACCTCACAGGCGAAGCGAACGACGAGCGCCGGGTCGCTGGAGTCGCGCCGGAAGGCGAGATGGGCCATGACGAGATGACGATGGACGAGGAAGGCGAGGATCTCCCCCTCTTCGGTGGAAAGACCGAGGCGGAATGCCACTCCCTCGGCGATCCTCCGGCCAACCTCGCTGTGATCCTCCTCGTACCCCTTCCCGAGATCGTGGATGAGCAGCGCGAGCAGGAGCAAACGCCTCCGCCCCAGATGCCTCCACAGGTTGGCCATCCATCCCTCCGCGGCGCCGTGGGCGACCGCTGCCTCGACCGCACGGATCGAATGCTCGTCGACGGTGTACTTGTGGTAGTTGTTGAATTGGAGGAGATCCCGGGCGTGGGCGAACTCGGGGATGATCCGTTCCAGCAACCCGATGTCGTGGAGCCGGCGGAGGGAGGCCCCGAGCCGCTCGGGCCTGTCGAACAGCGCCAGAAACCCCGCACAAACATCGGCTGGGAGCGCCGACGCGACCGTGCCCCCGGCATCGGCAGACGCCCCGACCGCACCCCGGATCGTATCCCAGGTGTCGCTGTCGATCGGCCAGCCATACGCCTGCGAGAGTTCGAGGAGGCGGAGGATCGCCGGAAGGCTCGCGGCCACCTCGGCGCGCCGGGCCGGCAGGACGGCGACCGTCGTCGGCCCGACGAGGTAGCGATCCTCCACGCGGTGCCCGAGGATCCCGCTCACCCAGGAAACCCGCCGCGGCCGTCGGACCGCCCGGGCCTTGACGTTTTCCACGATCCGGACCACCTCGCGGGTATGTCGGAAATACTCCCGCATGAACACCTCGACCGGGAGGAGGCCCGGCGGGGAAGGCAGCCCCCGCGTCTCCGCCAGACGCTGCTGCTCCTGACGCGTGAGATCGTCCGCTGCCCGGCCGGCGGCGAGATGGAGATCGATGCGGATGCCGGTGAGGTAGTCGAGCGCGGCATCGAGCGCCGCGACGTCGCGGGGGGCAAGCATGCCGGCCGCGACGAGCGCCGCGTCGTCGGTGGTGCCGTGGGTGACATACCCGAGCCAGTGGACGAGGTGGAGATCGCGCAAGCCCCCCGGCGATCGCTTCACGTTCGGCTCGAGCAGCGCCGCCGACTCTCCGTACCGGGCGGCCTCTTTTCCCCGCGCCTCGCAGAGCTTGGCCGCCATCCGCTCCGGCGCCCGACCGGCGAGCGCGGCCAGATCGCGGGAGAGCTTGTCGAACGGCTCCCCGGCGCCGGAGGGCCCATCGAGGAGGCGGGCTTCGATGAGCGTGCTGAACACCGTGGCGTCGGTCCGGGCCAAACGAGTCGCCTCTGACACCGTCCGCACGCTCTGCCCCACCTCCAGGCCGATGTCAAACAGATCCTGGAGCAGTCGACGCGCCGCGGCCGCCACGACCGGATCGGCCGAGACGGTCGAAGCCGGATGGAGGAGCATGAGATCGATGTCGGAGAAGGGGGCCTGGCACCTCCGCCCGTAGCCGCCATGGGCCACGAGGACGAGCCGGTCGACCACGCTCCCTTTCGGATCGGCCCCGGCACGGAGATCGTCGAGCACCGAACGCCAGACGTCGAGCACCAACCCGTCGGTGAGGTCGGAGGCGATCCGGGCGATCGATCGCGGCGGCGTGCCGGCGGCACGTTCCGCCACCAGCCTCAGGCGAAGGCCCGCAAGCGTTGCCCGTCCGCGGAGGACGGTGGGTGAGAATCCCCCGACGCCCGCCGCACAGTCGACCGGCCCTGCGCGGTCCTCTCCTGAACCCATCGGCGGGACGCTCACGGCCGACTCGGATGCCAGGGATCGTCCGCGACCCGTTCCTGGTGGTTGGCGTGCCGGGCGAGAACGAAGAGCAGATCCCCGAGGCGATTGAGGTATTCGATCGCATTGACCGGAATCTGGGCGTCAGGGGAGGCGTTAAGTTTTACGATCCGTCGCTCGGCTCGACGGCAGACGGTGCGGGCGACATGCATCGCCGCGGCCAGCGGCGTCCCGGTGGGGAGGATGAAGTTCGCCAGCGCGGGAAGGTCGGCATCGTGCCGGTCGATCGCCTCCTCGAGGGTCTCGACGTGGGCCGCGGTGATCCGCTCGGCGGCATCCCCCGGTGTGGCGAGTTGGGCCCCGAGTTCGAACAAATCGCACTGGATCCGCCGCAGGAAGTCGTCGATCGGCCCGCTTCCGGGAAGGGTGCGGACGACGCCGAGGTGGCTGTTGAGTTCGTCCACGGTGCCGAAGGCCTCGATCCGGAGGTGGTCCTTCCGAACCCGGGGGCCTCCGAACAGGCCGGTTTCGCCGGCATCGCCGGTCTTCGTGTAGATCTTCATCATCGTTCTCCCAGGGAGCGTGAATGGCTTTCCGAACGTATACTGCTGCCCATGAGAAAAACCTTCAACCGTGGCATTCTGCACCGGCTTCTAACCCGTTGTGCAGCCTTCGTTGGGGCCGTTGCCAGCCCCCTGGCCGGCTCCTTCACCGCGATTGCGGCCGAGGAGGCGCCAAGACCGGCGGTGAACTCGTTTCCGGCTGGTTCGGCGCTCGAGGCCGGCTATCTCTCCCCGCCGGTCAAGGTCACCGACGGACTCGCCAAAGCGGGGGAGGGATACTTCGCCCCGGACGGCCGCCACATCTGCTACCAGGGGGTGCCAGCCGGCTATCCGTTTTACCAGATCTACGTGCAGCCCTTCGACGCCGCCGCGCTGCGACCGACCGTTCCCACGCGGGTCAGTCCGGGCCGCGGGCGGACGACGTGCAGTTGGTTTTCTCCCGATGGCACGCGGCTCCTCTTCGCCTCGAGCCACCCCGATCCGACGATCGACAAGACCGAGGCCGACGCCAAGGCGCAGGCCGAGGAGGACGCCCGCACGGGGCGACGCCGACGCTACCAGTGGGACTTCGATCCCCACATGGATCTGTTCACGTCGCGTCCCGACGGATCGGACCTGCAGCAACTCACCGACAGCCCTGGCTATGACGCCGAGTGTTCCTGGTCGCCCGACGGGATGAGTCTGCTGTTTGTCAGCGACCGTGACGGCGACGCCGACATCTACGTCGCGAACACCGACGGGAGCAACGTCCGGCAACTCACCAACGCTCCGGGCTACGATGGCGGGCCATTCTTCTCCCCCGACGGAGCCTGGATCTGCTACCGCTCCGACCGCGTCGAGAAGGACATGCTCCAGATCCACGTCATGAAGGCGGATGGCAGCAGCGACACGGCGATCACCGCCGGCAAGGGGGTCCACTGGGCTCCATACTGGCATCCGACGAAGCCGTGGCTGATCTGGACCGGGGCCGATCACAGCGACCCCACACAACGTCCCAACTACGACTTGTGGGTGGCCCGGTACGAAGCCGATCCCGCCACGGGAACGTTCCGGACCGGGGCTCCGCTGCGGCTCACCGACCATGTCGGTGCCGACGTCCTCCCGGCCTTCTCCCCCGACGGCACGCTCCTGATGTGGACTGCCAGCCGGGATGGGGAACGCTCGGCCAGTCAACTTTGGGTGTCGCGCCCTGATTACGACGCGATCGAGCGCGATCTCCCCGCCGTGCCGCCGGCCGCGACCGCGGAGGGAAGCCGATGAGCCTCCCGACTGAAAAACATCCGCCGATCGGCCCGATCGCGATGGTGGGGGGCGGACAGATGGCGCTGGCGCTCGCGGAGGGGTTTTGTCGCGCCGGTCTGGTCTCCGCCTCGGCGATCACCGTTCATGATCCGGTGCCTGCCGCCTGCGCCCGACTCAGCCAGCGGGTGCCGGGGATCCGTTTGGCGTCATCTTCGGCCGAGGCGGTGAGGGGGGCGGCCCTCGTCTTCCTCGCCGTCAAGCCACAGCAGGCCGCCGGGGCGGCCCGTGAGTGCGCCGCCGCTCTCGATTCGAGCGCCACCGTCGTCTCGATCGTGGCCGGCGTCACGGTCGCGACGCTCGCCGAATGGTTTGGCACCGCGCAGATCATCCGGGTGATGCCCAACACGCCCTGCCTTGTGGGGAAGGGGGTGTCGGTCATCTGCCGCACGCCCGAAGTGTCGGCATCGGCCGCCGCGAGCACCACAGCTCTCCTCACCGCGGTGGGGACCGTGCACGACGTCGACGAACACCTCCTCGATGCCGTCACCGGACTGTCGGGATCCGGACCTGGATTCGTGGCCCTAATCATCGAAGCCCTGGCGGACGGCGGCGTAAAGGCGGGGCTGCCGCGCGGCCTAGCCCAGGCGCTCGCCGTCCAGACCGTCGCCGGCACCGCCGCGCTCATCGAGCAGACCGGCGAGCATCCAGCCCAAATCAAGGACCGTGTCGCCAGCCCCGGGGGAACGACGATCGCCGGGCTGGCCGTCCTCGAACAGCGTGCCGTCCGCGGGGCCCTCATCGATGCGGTCGTCGCGGCCGCCGACCGGGCCCGGGTCCTGGGAAGACCGTCCGACGGTTGATCCGTCAGATGGGGCGGGCCAGATTCCGGCTGTTCCAAGCCCCGCCGGTCTCTCGCCGGCGGGGAACCGTGGCAAAGCAGAAACGCCTCCGGGCATCAGTCACTGCCGAAGGCCGGCGGCCTTCAGCGCTTCTTCTTGCTGACAGAAACCTTCTTCTTGACTGCTTTTTTCGTCCCCTTTTTGGCGGACTTCTTGGAAGCCTTCGCGGCAGTTTTCCCGGCGGAGGCCTTGGAGCTGCCGAAGACGTTGCTCCACCCGTCGGCGTACTTGCTGTTGGAACCGACTCGGATCACGGACATCAGGGAAACTCCTGCTGCGGTCAGACTCAAACGCCGGCCGGGGAATCGTCCCGCGGCGCCAAGGCGAACGGCCTTCGAGTCGTGTCGTACCGATCGCCCGGCCTGCGGTCAAGCCTGTGATCCAGGATGATCCGCCGGGAACGCCCCGTGGATCTCGAGCCACACCCTCGCCACGGTGTCTGGGAGAGGGCCGCGACGACGGCTCGTCGCCTCCGCTTCGACCGCCCCGATATCGGCGTGGAGCCGGAGCTCGTTTCGCCCGGCCAGCTCCGCCGTGACGTCGTGTCGAGCGAGAATCATCCCCGCCGCGTCGGCCGATTCGCTCCGCCAGAGAACCGATCGGCCGTTGAGCGTTACCGACTCCAGGATCCGCCACGGGGCGACGATGACGAGTTCGACGCGTTCCCCGGCCGGGAGATCGACAGGGCGACCGAACGAACGGGCCCAGGCATGCGCTGCGGCTTCCGAGGGCTCCCATGCACCCTGGAGCGAGATCCGATGGCCCGGGTTTCGATCAGAAGCGACCAAGACATTGTCCCCTGTGGGGGGCCGGTATACTGCGGAGAAAGGTGTCTGGGGCCTTGAGTGGCCGTGAGGACATCATGACGTTCGTCCCCGCCGAAATGAAGGAGCCGTTTGCGATGGCAGGACATGCCCTTGAGTTCACTGACGAGAACTTCCAGCGTGAAGTGCTCGATTCGGACGTGCCGGTGCTGGTCGATTTCTGGGCCCCGTGGTGCGGCCCCTGCCGGATGATCGGCCCCACGATCGAGGAACTCGCCAAGGAGAACTTGGGGACGTTCAAGATCGGCAAGGTGAACGTCGACGAGAATGGCGAGACAGCGATGGCTTACAACGTCTCGAGCATCCCCGCCCTGATGATCTTCAGGGGTGGAAAACTCGTTCAGCAGTTCATGGGAGTGCAGCAAAAGCCCCGCCTTCAGCAGGCGCTCGATGAGGCGAAGGCCTGAGCGTCAGCCCGCTGGATTTTTGCGACAGGCAGCCGGCTGGGTGGTGCGCCCCACCCAGCCGGCCCGCCGCGAACCACCCCCCGGCCGCTGGCCGGAGGGTTGCATGAACGGGGTCTGCGGCCGCTGTCACTGGCAGGCGGTCTCCATCTCGCAGGCAGCGAATTCGGCAGTCAGGCCGTCACCGCCAAAGGGCAAGCCGACATTCGGCGGGAGCGTATCCCGGCTGATCGGCCGGACCGACTCGCCCCTCCCGGTGGCACGACCGGGGGGGAGAAGGCCGATCCGCTCGAGCTGCCCGTCCGCGACGAAACCGGCCAGCTGGTGATTGAAGCCAGGCTGGCGGAGCTTTTCGACCGCCTTGGCTTCGATTTGTCGAACGCGTTCCCGGGTGACACTGAAGATCGTGCCGACCTCCTCGAGCGTGTAGGCATAGCCGTCTGCAAGGCCGAACCGGAGGCGAATGATCTCGCGCTCCCGGTAGGAGAGCCCATCGAGCGCTGTCCGGATCGAGTCCTTGAGCGACTGCTGGTGGATCCCGCGGAGTGGATCCTCCTCGCGATGGTCCTTGAGGAAGTCGCCGTACCCGGCCTCGTCCCCGTCGCCGACCGGCTGATCGAGCGACAGCGGTTGGCGTGACATCCGCCACACGCACGTCGCCTCCTCGACTGTCATGCCGGCGCGTTCGGCCAGTTCGGCAACCGTCGCCTCGCGACCGTGCTGCTGCCGGTATTCGCGGGCGATGTTCCGCAGCTTCGTCATCGTGTCGATCATGTGGACCGGCACCCGGATCGTCCGGCTCTGGTCGGCAATGGCACGGGTGATCGCCTGACGGATCCACCACGTCGCGTAGGTGGAGAACTTGAAGCCCCGGGCGTGCTCGAACTTGTCGACCGCGCGCATCAGGCCCGAGTTGCCCTCCTGGATGAGATCGAGGAACGACAAGCCACGGTTGCGGTATCGCTTGGCGATCGACACCACGAGGCGGAGGTTTCCGGCGGCGAGATCTCGCTTCGCCGCGTCGTACTTCCCTTGGAGATCGTCGAGCCGGGCCAGCCGCTTCCGGAGGGTCACGCGACTCTCGCGAGCGGCGAGGAGGAGGCCGCGGCACTGCCGCTGGAGCTCGGCGCGAACCTGCGGCTCACGCCCCATCGGGCCTGCCATCTCCGCGGTTGCCTCGTCGATCCGCCGACCGGCGGCCCGCAGTTCGCGGACCAAAGGCATGAGCTTCTGGATGCGGAGGTTCATCTCCTCCACCAGCCGCACGGCCTTGCCGCGAAGCCGCACCAGCCGGCGCCACGCCGCGCGGCGGACCTCCATCGGCGTCCGCTTCGACATCGCCGCCCGGAAGAGCTTCTTTTTCTCCTCTTCGATGCGACGGAGCGTCACGAGATTCGGGCCGAGACGTCGCAGCGCCCGCTTCTTCTCGCGCGTGTTGGTCACGGAGACTTCGATCGTCCGATCGAGACGCACCCGGCCGGCCTGGATTTTCTCGAGCAGTTGGATGGCACCGGCAAGGATCAGGTCGTTGCCGAGGAGCGTGTCGCGGAATTTCCGGCGCCACCACTCGATCCGTTGGGCCGAAGAGATCTCGGTGTCCCGGGTGAGGAGAGGGATCCCGCCCATCTGGAGGAGGTAGAGGCGGACAGGATCGTCGATCGCCCCGATCTTCCGGGGCGCGACGGGCTTCGCGGCCGGGCGGCGGGGAGGAGCGGCGGTCAGGTCGGGGGAACGGCGCATCGGATTCCTCTCGGGCAAGGTGCACGGGTCAGGCAAGGTCTTCCGCTCGTACCGTGCATCCGGGATGCCGGACGACCGACGCGAACACCCACTTGGCGTTTTCACGCGGAAAACGCCCCTTCCACCGGGCCGGCCACCGAGAAAACGCCCCCGGATCTGTCGCCGCCGGGCGACGCGCGTCGACGCCGGGTCGACCGGCTGCAACGCGGAACGGCGTTTGTGTCAAGAAAACCGCGGCGGGGGAACGAAACAGACCACGGAGGGAACGAGGGGCAGGGGATATACTCCGGTCCCGCTTCACGTCCTGGGCGCGACGCTCAGGACGGCCGCCGGCCTGGCCCCCCCTCCATGGGCCCGAGCGACTGGTGCCGCATGCCGCTGATCCCCCTCATCATCCTCGGACTCCTGTTCCTTGTGGGGGCGATCGCCCTCGGGATCGGTCACAAGGGCTGGAGCTGGGGGACGATCGTCGCCGCCTGGCTCGTCCTTCTCACGTCGGTGGGGGCGTTCTTCCTCGTCGGCATGCTCGGCCAGCGCGAGCGGGAATGGCGGAAGATCGTCGCTTCCTATCAGGCTGCCATTGCCCGCGAACGGGACGCGCTCGTGCCAGCCGCCGACAGTCTCCGGCCCGATCCGGCCTCGAAGCCGCTTTCGAAACTCGAGGACGAGCGTGATCGTTGGACACGCGTCCGCGACAGGATCAACACCTGGCGGGGGCGCCACTGGGATGACGCCGACTTCGTGCCGCCAGCGGAGGGTCGTGCCGGCACGATCACGATCACCGGCCTGGAAAACTCCACGATCAATCCAGGCGCCGAACTCTACGTCTTTGACGCGACACCGATCGAGCAGGGGGGCCGTTTCCTCGGGGCCTATCGGGTCGATGCCGTCGACAAGAACGTTTTCAAGGTGTCGAACATCTCGGTCCCCGATGCCGCCGATCTCAAAGCACTCGCCCAACCGCGGGATGGCAAGGCGGTGGTCTATGAGGATCTTCCGATCGACCGCTCGATCGCCTTTCACCGCACACCGGTCCCCGCGGCCGCTGGCGGCGTCGCCGCGGCCGGCGATGGCAGCGATGGCGGTGCCGCGACGCCGACCACGACCGAACCCCTCGACGGCTCGGCTGGCCCTAAAAAGAGCGACCCGGAGGCGATGCTCCGGCACCTCGAGCGCAAGTTGGAGGAGTTCCGCCTCCATGACACGGTGATCGGGGGGGCAGAGGTTGCCGATCCGGCCACGGTGCCGGCTCCCGGTGAGGAATCAGCCCCCACCGATGGCGACAGCGCCGTCGCGGCTGATGGCGCAGGCGCGGCGGAAGTGAGCCGGATGGTCGCTGATCCAACGCTCTCTGAGACGCCACCGCTGGGGGTCCGTTGGGCGCGGGTCGTTTTCAACAAGCCGTTGGAATACACCTGGCCGGACGGGACGACCTCCAGCTTCAAGGAAGGGGAAGTCCTTCCGTCGATCCCGGCCGAGCAAGTCGCCCTGCTCCGCCAGCGCGGTGCCGACTTCACCTCGACATGGTCGATCCCGCCGGGGCTCTACTGGGCCAACGTCGAGTTCAAGCAGGCCCATTCGTTCCCGCGCCCCCAAGGGGAGCCGATCGAGTTCGAGCCGGGTCGCACTGTCCAATTCGATCTCGACACCGCCAAGGGGTTGGAGAAGGAGGGGGTCGCCTCGATCACCACGGTGATCTTTCGGCGTCCGCTCGCCGACGGCAACGTCGCCCTCCGCGGTGCAGGCCAGTTCCAGGCCGATGGCAAGGCCCTGCCGATTGAGGTCAACGGCCTGGTGGTGATGCGACGGATCCTCGAGGAGGACAAGCGTTCGATCGATTCCTCGATCGGCCAACTGAAAGGCGCCAAGGCGAGCACCGATCAGGAGATCGCCCTCCGGAAGAACGAGCAGAGCGAACTCGAGGACGACATCGGGCACTGGCGGAACGACGTCGATGCCGCCGAACAGACGGCCGAGTCGTTCGAATCACGGCTTGCCTCGGTCCGCCGGGAACTCTCGGCCTCGGAAGAGGCGATCGGGACGCTGGGCCGCGACTTCACCGCCGCCGTCGACACGCTGACCCGAGCGATCGACCAATCGGCCCCCGCGCCGTCGCGTCCGCCGGTGCCGGCCGACATCGGCCGCTGACCTCGCCCCTCTTCCCGGCTTACGCTTCCGCCCTTTGCGTCGGAAATGCACTGTCAGCGTCCCTCGATGGGCCTCCCGCAGCGGGTTCCTTTCCCGCCCCACCCTCCGCAGCCCGGGTGGCCTGCGGTACACTGGCGAAACGCCCAGTTTCCTCCTCCCTGCGAGTCCCGACGACCATGGCCCGTTCCGCAGCCCGGCCCCCCTCGACCCACGCTGATGCGGCCCATGCCGTGACCACGGCCCACCTCCGCAAGGCTGTTCACCACCACAAGGCGACCAGCCGGCGGGGGATGCTCGAGCGGATGTTCACCCTCTGGTTCAAGGGCTTCGTCTACAACCAGATCTGGGAGGATCCGCGCGTCGACGCCGAGGCCCTCAGGATGGGGCCAGGGTCGCGGATCATGACGATCTCCAGCGGCGGCTGCAACGTTCTCAATTACCTCATCCACAAGCCAGAGCGGATCGTCGCGGTCGATCTCAACGCCAACCACATGGCGGTGACGCGGCTGAAACTCGCCGCCCTCGAGCACCTTCCCGACTACGAGACGTTCTACAAGTTCTTCGGCTACGGCAAGCACCCGGAGAACATCACCAATTACCAGCGCTACCTCCGCAACCATCTCGACCCGATGACCCGGTCGTTTTGGGAAACGAGCGACTGGCCCGGCCGGGCCGTGGGGCCGAAGCGGATCAGCTATTTCCGCCGCGGCTACTACGAGCAGTCGAAGCTCGGGCAGTTCTTCCGTGTCGTTCACGGTCTCGCCAAAACCCTCGGGCGTGACCCGTCCAAGCTCCTCACCGCCAAGAGCGTTGCGGAACAGGAAAAAATCTTCGACGGGCTGTTCGATCCGCTGTTCCAAAACCGGATCGTCCGCTGGTTTGGCCGCCAACCGGTGGCGGTGTACAGCCTCGGCATCCCCCCGAGCCAGCATGCCGCCATGCTCGAGGAGCAGGAGAACAACGGGTCGAAGCTGTTCGACATGTACCGAGACCGGGTCCGCCGTCTCGCCTGCGGATTCCCGCTCGACGACAACTACTTTGCCTGGCAGGCCTTCGGTCGCCGCTATGACCACGAAGGCCGCAAGGCACTCCCCGACTACCTCAAGCCGGAGAACTACGAGACGATCAAGTCGATGGTGGGCCGCGTCGAGACTCACGTCGCGTCGCTCGCTGACCATCTCCGGACGGAGAAGCGAGGCGCGCTCAACAGCTTCATCTTCCTCGACAGCCAAGACTGGATGCCGCCGCCGGTGATCGAGGAACTGTGGGACCACGTCGCCAAGGTCGGTGCCCCCGGCACGAGAGTGATCTTCAGGACCGCCGGGGAGAAATCACCTGTGGAGACGGCCCTCGACCCGGCCACGCGGGCGAAGTTCGTCTACGAGCAGGAGGAGGCCCGCCGGCTCCACCTCCAGGATCGTTCGGCGATCTACGGGATGTTCCACCTCTACCGATTTGCCGACGCCGCCGGGGACGGACAACCGGGGGTGACATGAGCCCTCCGGGTCGCGACGGCTTCCGTCCCGATCCGCCGCCGGGGGGATGGCCACGATCGTCGTCAAACAACCCCGGGCTCAGGGTTTCTGCGCACGCCGTCGCGATGGACAGGCGCTATCGGTTCAGCAGGCACTTCTACGACGTCACCCAGCGTTTTTCGCTGCTCGGGCGTGATAAGCTCCTCGATAAGGTGGTCACCGGCCCGGCCACGGCCACTCTCGAGGTGGGGTGTGGCACGGCGAGAAACCTCGTCAAGCTCGCATCGCGGCGGGAGCCGGGCCGGCTTTACGGGCTCGACGCCTCGCACGAGATGCTGGTAACGGCCGAACGAAGCGTGCGGCGCGTAGCAGGGGACCGGCCGGGAGGAAAGGGGATCGTGCTCCGGCAGGGGCTGGCTGAGGATCTCGATGCCCGGCGGATGTTCGGCTGCGCGGATCGCTTCGACACGATCTTCTTCTCCTACTGCCTCTCGATGGTGCCAGCCTGGTCGGACGCCCTCCGGGCCGCGCTTGTCAACCTCAGGCCTGGAGGCGTGATCTTCATCGTCGATTTCTGGGATCAGAAGGAATTGCCGCCCCTCTTCGCCGCCGGATTGCCGCGCTTTCTCGCCCGCTGGCACGCCGGCTACCGGCCGGAACTCCACGACGCCCTGATCGGCCTGGGCCGGTCAGGACGGGCGGAAGTGCAGATCGAATCGGTTGCTCGCCGCTACGCGTACCTCGCCACCGTGCGCCCCACGGGCAGCGAGCAGGTCGTCGCGGCGCTCACGGCAGCAGAAACACCAAACCGGTGACCGTGGCCGCTTGGACGGCGAAGCCACGGGGGCTGTAGGGCACACCGGGGACGGTCCAGGGAGCACAGCTCCCGGGGCGGTAGTAGCCGAGCGGATAGACACACTCCCACGGCGCCTGCATGCCCGCCTTGTAGGGGAGGATCGGCAGGGTCACGAAGAAGTGCGCACCGGCGATGAAGGGATCGAGAAACATGCCGCGGGAGTGGCCGTAGCGTTCCAGTTCCCAGTCCTCGAAGTAGAGCGGCTTGTGGCAGTATCCGGCCGCCTTCCAGGTCATCGTCGTGGAAGCGAAGCGGCGTGGCTGGAACGTCTCCCCCTCGAGCCGGCACTCGCAGGGATAATCGTTCCCTGGCGTGCCACCGACACGGATGTCGAGGTCGATCGAGGCAATGTCGTCATCGCGGAGGAACTGGAGGGCATCCTTGCACGCCTTCAACGACTCACCGCAGGGATCCCTCCGAGCGGCGTCACGGCGCTCGATCCCGGAGTCGCGGGGGCGGAGGCGACTGCCGGCTGGCGGCCGATCGCGGGGCGGACTGGCGGCTGCCGGTTCGTCGGCCAGGGCGATCATCGGGACGTCGGCCAGGCCGATGGCCGGCTCGATCACCGCGTCGGGCTCCGTGGCACCTGCCGACACGAGGATGATTCCCCGATCAGGATCGGCGTCGATCTCAGCCGGCATTCCGAAGGCGAGGACGATCTCGGCTTCCGGAGCGTCGTTGTGGCCACCGGATCCACCGGAAACAAGGAGAATCCCCTCGGCCGGGAGATCCAGGGGGAGTACAGCGGGCGCCACCGGGAACACTACCAGATCATGCTCCACGGGCGCCGCTGGTGGAGCGGCAGGAGGCTGCCGGACGGCCGCTGCGAGGTTCTCTTCGCCGCCACGGCCGGCCACGAGGAGACCAGCACCGGCCAGCAGCGCGGCACACAGACCGCCGACGAGCAGCGGCCGGCCCGGGAACCGCTCACTCCTGCTTGGGGTGAGCGCTGTAGTTCGGAGCTTCCTGCGTGATGACGATGTCATGTGGATGACTTTCCCGCACGGCGGCCGCCGACACCTGGATGAACCGGGCGTCGCGCCGCAGTTCATCGATCGTTCGCGTGCCGCAGTAGCCCATCCCGGCCCTCAGGCCGCCGACGAGCTGGTAGACGAACACGCTCAAGGGCCCCTTGAAGGGCACGCGCCCTTCGACCCCCTCCGGAACCAACTTGTCACCGCCGCGCCCGCTCGACCGCTGCCGGTAGCGTTCACTCGATCCCTGGACCATCGCCCCGAGCGATCCCATGCCGCGGTAGGCCTTGAACGTGCGCCCCTGGTAGAGCACCGTCTGGCCCGGGCTTTCCGCCACACCCGCCAGCAACCCGCCGAGCATGCAGCAATGGGCCCCGGCGGCGATCGCCTTGGTGATGTCTCCCGAGTAGCGAATCCCTCCGTCCGCGATCACCGGCACGCCGGCACTGGCCGCCTCCTGCGCCGCTTCCCAGACCGCCGTGATCTGGGGAACGCCGACACCGGAGATGACCCGTGTGGTACAGATCGACCCGGGACCTATCCCAACTTTGACTCCATCCGCGCCAGCCTTGATGAGATCGCGACAGCCTTCCCGGGTTGCCACGTTTCCCGCAACCACCTCGATTGCCCAGCGTTTCTTGATTGCCGCAACGGTCTCGATGACGTTGTCGGAATGGCCATGGGCGCTGTCGACGATGAGGACGTCGACCCCCTTGGCGATCAGGCTCTCGGCCCGCTCGAAATCGAACACGCCGACCGCCGCCCCCACCCGCAGCCGCCCCTGCGGATCTTTGCAAGCGTTGGGGAAGCGCTTCATCATGTCGATGTCTTTGATCGTGATCAGCCCGGTGAGATGGCCCCTGGCATCGACGAGGAGGAGCTTCTCCACCTTCTTGGCCATGAGGACCTTCTCGGCCTCGTCGAGCGTGACATTCCCTGTGGCCGTGACGAGCCCCGACGACGTCATGATGTCGGCGATCGGCGTGTCGCCGCTCTCGAGGAAGCGGAGATCGCGGCGGGTGATGATCCCGACGAGCTTCCGCCCGTCGGTGGTGATCGGCACCCCGGAGATGTTGTGCTGATCCATCACGTCGCGGGCCCGGGCCACCGTCGCCGTGGGGGGGAGGGTAACGGGGTCGAAGATGATCCCGTTGGCGCTCCGCTTGACCTTGTCGACTTCCTCCGCCTGCCGCTCGACAGAGAGGTTCTTGTGGATCACCCCCAGGCCACCCTCCTGCGCCAGCGCGATCGCCATCTCGCTCTCGGTCACCGTGTCCATCGGTGAGCTGATGATCGGGATGTTGAGGCGGATGCCGCGGGTCAGCCGACTGGCGACATCGACCTCTGCCGGGACGACGCTGGAGTGCCTGGGGACCAACAGCACGTCGTCGAAGGTGATCCCGGTAGCGACGATTTTCCCGTCCATGAGGCGTCTCCTGGTGGTGGCGGAGCGCGGATTATGCGGGTCGTGTGGCCGGAGGGCAACGACCGCCGCCGGGCCGCGGGGAATCCGCGGGCACAAGGCGGGCGGCGGCGCACGGCGGGCCAGCGTGTCCTAGGTTTGTGCGAGCCGCCGAGGGAAGTCCCTGACGGTCCTCCCATTCACGCACTTCTCCTCTGCACCCCCCACCATGCGCTTTCTCGACGACTACCTCGCCGCCACCCAGACCGGCCGCCGTGCCCCGGCGATCGCCGACGTCTCTCCTCCCGACCGTGCGACGCTCGAGGCCCACCTCGCGCGGCGTCGCTACGGCCGTTTCACGCTCACCGATGCCGTCCGCCCCAGCTGGCAACTCGATGTCGTGCCGCAGGCCGGGTACCGCTTCGACACGTACGTCGATCCCTCGGGTGGTTCCAAGCTGCCGGCGCTGGTCGGTGCCGTCTCGAGCGAAGATCTCTTCGAGGCCTTTCTCGGCCTTCTCGAACCGCTCGGCGACACCGTCGACATCGTCCTCGAATCGAGCCACGGCGACGGCCCGACGGCCATCGAGCACACCCGCGAAGGGGTCGAGAGGACGGTGCTTGAGAGCGTGCTATGGGACTTCGAGGATCTCCTCCTCGACGACGGCTGCACCGGGATCGCGGTCCTCCATCCGGAGCGTCCCATCGAGGTGCAACTCGACGAGCACAAGCTCCTCATCGTCTACGCCCATGCCCGCAGCCCCTTCGAGCGCGTGTTTGCCAACCTCGGGCTCGGTCGCGACGACCGGATGCGATTCATCTCGCAGGGGGAGCACCTCCACACCTCCCACGAGCGGTTTGCGAACCGTTTCGACGAGCTGGTGAATCGGCTCGGCGCCGGCTGAGGCTTTCCCGAACGCCTCGACTCACGATCCTCGCAGGGCCGTCCCGGAAGTATTCCGGGGCGGCCCTTTGGCTTTGAACCCGGTCCGCCCGACCGCGGTCATTCCTCCAACTGCGCCGCATGCTTTCGATAGAGGCCACGGAACTGGTGGTAACTGAGGCCGAGGAGCGTGGCCGCCTTCCGCTGATGGTGACGCGTGGCCCGCAGCGCCCCCCGGAGCGCCTCGACCTCGAGGGCTGCGACCGCCTCTGACAGCGAGGCGGGGAGCGTCGGGCGGCCTGGCACCGCCGGCGGGTCGACTGAAGAAGGGCCACTGGTCGGCCCGGCGACCGGCTCACCGGGGCGCCGAAAGGGATCGAAGTCGACGGAGTCGGCCCCCACCAGCCCCCCATCGGCCCGGTGAGCCGCCCGCTCGACGACGTTCTTCAGCTCACGGATGTTGCCCGGCCAGGGATGGGCTTCAAGCCTCTGAAGCGCCTCCGCCGTGAACTCCGGCGCCGCATCGAACCCGAGTTCGCGCCCCATCCGGCCGGCAAAATGCCGCGCGAGGATCGCGATGTCTTCCTGCCGCTCGCGGAGCGGCGGCACATGAAGGACCTCGAAGGCGAGCCTGTCGAGAAGGTCCTCCTTGAAGCGCCCGGCCCGCGCAAGCGCCGGGAGATCGGCATTCGTGGCGGCAACGATGCGGACGTCGACCCGCATCGGTCGCGAACTCCCCACCCGCTCGAACGTGCCGTACTCCACGACCCGGAGAAGCTTTTCTTGAGCCTCGAGCGGCACCAGGCCAATCTCGTCAAGGAGGAGCGTGCCACCATCGGCCGCCTCAAACCGCCCCGCCCGCTCCCGACTGGCGCCGGTGAACGCTCCCTGCTCGTGCCCAAAAAGCTCCGCCTCAACGAGCGCCGGCGAAAGCGCCGCGCAGTTGAGGGCCACCAGCGGCCCCTCCCACCGCCGCGAGAGGTAGTGGAGTTTGGCCGCTGCCAGCTCTTTTCCGGTCCCCCGCTCGCCAATCAGCATCACCGGCCGATCGACGGCCGCCGCCCGGGAGAGCCGCTCCGTGAACGCCAAAAATGCTTCCGAGCGACCGATCGCCTCTTCGACACGCACGGCGATATCTCCCAGAATCTCCCAGACGCTCAACGTGGCTAAAAATGCCATTCATAAGCATATTCCGCCAAAAAATGGATTTCCAGCCACCCCATCACGCTCGCTCAGGAGGGGCCGCCCCCTGCCGTCGAGCGGCCTTGCCGGCAAGCGGAGCCACGGAGGGCGAAGCGCAGGCGGCATGGAGTGAGCGCAGGCCCGGAAGGCCGGAGCGAACGTCCGGCGAGGCGGCAGGGGGCGGCCCCGACCCACGCCAAGCCATTCGAAAAAACCGGCCCACACACAGCTCGCTCAGGAGGGGCCGCCCCCTGCCGTCGAGCGGCCTTGCCGGCAAGCGGAGCCACGGAGGGCGAAGCGCAGGCGGCACGGAGTGAGCGAAGGCATGGAGGGCCGAAGCGAACGTCCGGCGAGGCGGCAGGGGGCGGCCCCGACCCACGCCAAGCCCACGCCAGTCGCTTCGGCACAGGATTCGCTTCTTTTCCACGCATCCCGACTTCACAACGCCAGCCCTCCCTTCAGGAGCCTTTTCCATGGGTGTCTTCACGCGACTCAAGGACATCATCAATTCCAACCTCAACGCGATGCTCGACGCCGCGGAGGACCCCGACAAGCTGATCCGGCTGATGATCCAGGAGATGGAAGACACGCTCGTCGAGGTGAAGGCCAACTGCGCCGGAGCGATCGCCGCCCGGAAGCGGGCCGAGAAGGCTGTGGCCTCGGCCGAGACGGCGATTGTCACCTGGGAGGAGCGGGCCCGAATGGCGCTCGAGAAGGGGAGGGAAGACCTCGCCCGGGAGGCGATCCGTGAACGGCGCCGGCTCGAGGACCTCCGCGACGCCCACGCCAAAGAAGCGACCGGCTGCGACGAGGTGGTCTCCCGCTACAAGGAGGACATCGCCGCGGTCGAGGCGAAGCTCGTCGATGCCCGTCAGCGCCACAGGCTCCTCGTCCAGCGGCACAAGCGTGCCAAGACGCACGAGCGCACCCGGGGGGTGATCGAGCGCGTCACCCGGTACGATGCAGTGACGAAGTTCGACCAGCTCGAACAGCGGATCGAACGGATGGAGGCTTTTCGAGAGATCGATCCCGATCTCCAAAAGCCGTCACTCGAGGAGGCGTTTGCGGCCCTCAAGGAAGCCGACGCGATCGAGGAGGAATTGGCTCGGCTCAAGCGGGAACCGCGGCGCCCGGCGGCGAACTGACCGTCGACGGCCGACGTTCACGCAGGTTCGATCCCACCACTCTAGCCTCCGAGAGATCCATGACTCCGCTCCTCGGCATGTTCGGCTTCTTCGAGATCGTCGTCTACGCGGCCGTGGCAGCGATCGTTCTGCCCTCGCTGTTGTCGGCTTGGCCGTCGCGGCCCGGGCCCCGCTGCCTCGGCGTCTGCTGGCGGCTGGCGCGGCGGCAGGGGCTGCCGGTGCTCGCCGTCCGGATCCTCGCCGTGGCGGCGATTTTCCTCTCGGGCATCGGCCCGGGGCTGTGCGTCTACCTGGTCCTCGGCTGCGTCCTCCCCGCTACCACGGATCACATCTGACATGAGCCCACTCCAATACCTTGCCGTGTATGTCGTTTTGTTCGCTGTCGGGGCGATCATGCTCACGGCCCTCGGGGTGATCTCCACCGGGGCGATGGCCCTGGCGGGCGTGGCGCTCGCGCCTTCCCGAAGCGCTTGCATCCTCGGCGTCTGCTCGCGTCTGTCGAGAAGCCTCGACGTCCCCGTGCGTGGCATCCGGTTCCTCGTCGCGCTGATCACGCTGTTCACGGGGATCCTCCCCGGCGTGCTCCTCTATCTCGCCGCCGGGGTGGTGATGTCGTGGTCTGACGGTCCCACCGAAGACTCCTCTTCGGGCTTCGCATCGACCGATCGCGGGCCCGTCCTTCTCGGCGTCTGCCGGCGGCTCGCGGCCCGGCTCGATGTGCCG
>Ga0164295_10000734_pt1 | contig 27395 bp, 26 predicted proteins | sample GEODES006metaG_FD_111798 | JGI IMG/M metagenome (GOLD analysis project Ga0164295, IMG submission 111798) | Oligotrophic lake water microbial communities from Sparkling Lake, Wisconsin, USA - GEODES006 metaG | ecosystem: Environmental > Aquatic > Freshwater > Lake | place: USA: Sparkling Lake... | reverse complement strand
GGTCCACAGTGTGGGCGATTCCGGCGCGTGGGCAGAGGTGGATCCGGTCAGCGGCGCGGTCAGTTCAGCGCTCGGGCTGGAATTCCACGGAACGACCTTTCACGCCAACGGTGGCGTCGCCGCCGGCCGTAAGCTCACCGCCGCCAAGCAGGACATGGTGTCCGCGGCGAAAGAGTGGGCAATCGGGCAGGGCCTGATTGCCAAGCACCCCTCGGAGTTGTGGCTTCGGGTCGCCAATATCGCGGCACTGGTGCTCGCGGTCGGTGGGTTTATCCGCCTGCTGTTCCCGATCACGTTGTGGGGGCTGCCTTTCGCCGTTTTTTTCCTGCTGTCGCTGCGGGCGTGGACTCCGGGTATCGGACTGCGGCGCACTGCTGCCGGACGCCGGCTGTGGTCGGAAGTCGGCGGCTTTCACCGCATGCTGACCACTGATTCCGCGGAGTCGCGATTCGACTTCTCCGCCCGCAAGGATCTGTACACCGCCTACATTCCATTCGCGATCGCCGGCGGCGCCGCCGCGCTGTGGGCAGCCAAGTACCAGGCGGCCACTGGACAGGTACCGCCACAACCCGGCTGGTACCACTCCTCGTCGAGCACCGGCTGGGCGTCTTCGTCTGCCGAGGGTGCTAGTTTCGACAGCTTCGAGTCGGCACTGTCATCGTCGATCGGCGCCTACACCGCGTCGCAGTCTTCATCGTCATCATCAGGCGGTGGCGGTGGCGGTGGCGGTGGTGGCGGCGGTGGCGGTGGCGGTGGCGGCGGTGGAGGAGGAGGCGGTTCATGGTGACCTTTGTGCTGATTCTGGCGTTGGTGATCGCGGTGGCGGTGTTGATCGTTTTCGTCCTGGGCTACAACAAGCTGCGGGCAGCCGACGTCGGGGCCGATGAGGCACTCGGCGGCATCGATGTGCAGCTGACCAGGCGTGCCGCCTTGATCCCGAGTCTGGTCAGCACCGTGGGGACTTTTGCCGCCCATGAGAAGGAAGTGCTGGCGCACGTTGCCGATGCTCAAACCGCGCTGACCGCCGCCACATCCGGGAAGTCGGTGGCGCAACGCACCTCGGCCGAGCACCAGTTCGACACCGCGGTCGGGCAGGTGCTGGCGCTGGGAACCACGTACCCGCAACTGAATTCGTCGAATAACTTTCTGAATCTGCAGCAGAACCTTGCCGACACCGAGGACAAGCTCGCCTTCGCCCGGCAGTACTACAACGACTCCGCGGCTACCGTCAACCGGTTGCGCACCACCATCCCGTGGATGTTCGTCACCGGGCTGGCGGGGGTTTCCGAGCGTGATTTCTATCAGGTGCCCCGATGAGCGCTTGCGCGAAGAGTCAGATAGCCCCGATGAGCGCTTGCGCGAAGACTGAATAAGCAAAGGACTGGATGCGAATCGTATTCGCGGGCACACCGACGCCGGCTCTGCCGTCGCTGCAGCGGTTCATCGACTCCCCACACCATGATGTCGTCGCCGTCATCACTCGCCCTGATGCTGTGGCCGGTCGGCGCGGAAAGCCGGCGCCATCGCCGGTGGCGCAGTTGGCCCATGATGCCGGCATTCCGGTACTGCGACCGCAGCGGCCCAATTCAGCGCAATTCATCGCCGAGCTGACCGCTATCTCCCCGGACTGCTGTGCCGTCGTCGCCTACGGCGCACTGCTGAGTGAGGAGATGCTCGCGGTACCGGAACACGGCTGGGTCAATCTGCACTTCTCACTGTTGCCGGCCTGGCGTGGGGCTGCCCCGGTACAGGCAGCCATCGCTGCGGGTGATTCCGTCACCGGCGCAACAACATTTAGGATTGAGCCCGCCCTGGACTCCGGTCCGATCTACGGCGTCGTGACTGAGACGATCCGCCCCGGTGACACCGCGGGGGAGTTGTTGGACCGCCTGGCGTTATCAGGTGGAGCACTGTTGGATGCCACGCTGGACGGTATCGCCGACGGCACACTCACCCCGGTCGCACAGCCGCGTGACGGTGTCAGCATCGCACCCAAGGTCTCCGTCGAGCAGGCTCGAGTCCGATGGGATCTGCCCGCGCACGTCATCGAGCGTCGGATCCGGGCGATGACACCGAATCCGGGCGCATGGACGATGATCGGGGAGATGCGCATCAAAGTCGGTCCGGTCAGTATCGAGGAATCCGGTGACCCGGTGGAACCCGGCGTCGTTGTGGCCGAGCGGGCGCGGGTCCTGATCGGGACCGGATCGGTCCCGGTTCAGCTAGGCCAGCTCCAACCTCCCGGGAAAAAACCGATGGTGGCAGCGGACTGGGCCCGCGGCGCTCGTCTCGATGCCGCAGTGCGGGCGTTGTGAGCCAGCGACCCGGCGATCGCAGCGGCAACAACAGGCGTTCGCGACGAGTGCAGCTCGACCCGGCCAGGGGTGCGGCGTTCGATGTTCTGCGAGCGGTGTCCGAGCGTGACGCCTACGCCAACCTGGCGCTGCCAGCGCTGCTCTCTGAGCGTGGAATCACCGGACGTGATGCGGCGTTCGCGACCGAACTGACCTATGGCACCTGCCGCACCCGCGGATTACTGGACGCGGTCATCGCCTCGGCTGCCGGGCGCCCGATCGATCAGATCGATTCCGTGCTGCTGGATCTGCTGCGACTGGGTACCTACCAACTGTTACGGACCAACGTGGCCGGACATGCAGCGGTTTCCACCACCGTCGAACAGGCCGGTCTCGAATTCGATTCGGTACGAGCCGGTTTCGTCAATGGTGTGCTGCGTACGATTTCCAAGCGAGATGAAGAATCATGGGCCGCCGAACTGGCTCCGTCTGCGGCGACCGACCCAATCGGTCATGCGGCGTTCGTGCATGCCCATCCCCGCTGGATCGCCCAGGCATTCGCCGATGCACTCGGCGTCGACGCCGGCGAACTGGATGTCGCACTGGCAGCCGATGACGCCCGACCGGCCGTGCATCTGGCCGCCCGGCCCGGGGTGCTGACAGCCGAGGAACTGGCCCAGTCCGTCGGTGGTGACGTCGGCCGCTACTCGCCCTACGCGGTGTACCTCGGCAGCGGTGACCCCGGCCGGCTGGCCCCCATTCGTGACAGTCGGGCGCTCGTTCAGGATGAGGGCAGCCAATTGGTGGCTCGAGCGCTGACCCTGGCTCCACTGGAAGGCTCCGACGGCGGACGCTGGCTTGATCTGTGCGCGGGACCCGGCGGCAAGACGGCCCTGATCGCCGCGATCGCCGCGCAGCAGGGTGCGACCGTCACGGCGATAGAACCCAATCCTCGTCGGGCCGAGATGGTCGAACACAACACCCGTGGTCTGACGGTCGACATCCTGCGCCTCGACGGCCGTGCCCCGTCGCTGCCAGCCGACAGCTTCGACCGCGTGCTCGTCGATGCGCCCTGCACCGGGCTCGGGGCATTGCGGCGGCGCCCGGAAGCCCGTTGGCGGCGCACCCCCGCTGATGTCCCGGATCTGGCGAAGTTGCAGCGTGAACTATTGGCCTCGGCCATCGCGCTGACCAGACCCGGCGGCGTGGTGCTCTACGCGACGTGTTCGCCGCATCTGGTGGAGACCGTCGGTGTCATCTCCGATGCGCTGCGGCGCTATCCGGTGAGCGCTCTGGATACCCGGATCCTGTTCGCGCCCGTCGGCAACCTGGGTCCCGGGCCGTACGTTCAGCTCTGGCCGCACCGGCATGGGACCGACGCGATGTTCGCGGCCGCGCTGCGAAAGAATTCCTGAGCTACCGGGCTTACCAGGCCGCAAGCCCTAAAGTGTCACCTATGGCAACACCGACCCGGCCGATGATCGCGCCGTCAATCCTGTCCGCCGACTTCGCCTGGCTGGCCAAAGAGGCCGCCGCCGTCGAGGGCGCTGACTGGTTGCATGTGGATGTGATGGACGCGCACTTCGTGCCGAATCTCACCCTGGGTCTGCCCGTGGTCGAGAGCCTGCTGAAGGCGACCGACATTCCGATGGACTGCCATCTGATGATCACCGATCCGGGCCGGTGGGCTCCCGGCTACGCCGAGGCCGGCGCTTACAACGTGACGTTTCACGCAGAAGCGACCGATGATCCGGTCTCCGTGGGTCGCGATATCCGTGCCGCCGGAGCCAAGGCGGGGTTGTCGATCAAGCCCGGTACCCCGATCGAGCCGTACCTGGAGATCCTCCGCCACTTCGACACCCTGCTCGTGATGTCGGTCGAACCCGGCTTTGGCGGCCAGAGCTTCATTCCCGAGGTGCTGACCAAGGTGGCGGCCGTTCGCCGGTTGGTCGACTCCGGCGAGTTGACGATCCTGGTCGAGATCGACGGCGGTATCAATGCCGACACGATCGAGCAGGCTGCCGAAGCCGGGGTGGACTGCTTTGTCGCAGGCTCGGCGGTCTACGGTGCGGCCGACCCCGCTGTGGCCGTTGAAGCCTTGCGCCGCCAAGCCGGTCTGGCCTCGCCGCACCTGCTTCTATGACCGCACCCGCGCAGGTTTCCGCCGCGATGCGGCTGGCGATTGAGCAGGGGCTTCGGGTGAAGGGGTCCACCTACCCGAACCCCCCGGTGGGAGCGGTCATCGTGAGCGCGGATGGAGAGATAGTGGGGGTGGGCGCCACCGAGCCTGCCGGTGGTCGGCACGCCGAGGCGGTCGCCCTGCAGGCCGCGGGGGAGCGTGCGGCAGGTGGCACAGCCGTGGTGACACTGGAACCCTGTAATCATCACGGTCGCACCCCGCCCTGCGTCGATGCCCTCGCGGCGGCGAACGTTGCCGCTGTCGTTTATGCGCTTGCCGACCCGAACCCGGTCGCAGCAGGCGGTGCGGCACGTCTGCACGCCGCCGGCGTCGCGGTAACCGCCGGGGTGTGCGCCGAGGATGTGGCCGCGGGCCTCCTGCGGGAATGGCTCCACAAAGTGCGCACCGGCTCCCCGCACGTCACCTGGAAGTTCGCCGCCAGTGTTGACGGGCGAAGCGCCGCGGCGGACGGGTCCTCGCAGTGGATCACCAGCGAGGCGGCCCGTGCCGACGTGCATCGACGCCGCGCGGCCGCCGACGCCATCATCGTCGGCACCGGGACCGTATTCGCCGACGACCCGAGCCTCACGGCCCGGTTGCCCGACGGCAGTCTCACCGAGCATCAACCGCTGCGCGTGGTCGTGGGTAAGCGGGAGATTCCGCCGGATTCCAACGTGAGCCGCGGTGATTCGCCGACCATGGTGTTGCACACGCACGACCCCCATGAGGTGATCCGGGCTCTATCCGGGCGAACCGACATCATGTTGGAGGGCGGACCTACCATTGCGGGGGCGTTCCTTCGGGCCGGTGTGGTCGACCGCGTCCTGGCCTATGTTGCGCCAGTACTGCTCGGCGGACCATTCGGCGCGGTGGTCGATGTCGGAGTCACGGGCATCTCGCATGCTGCCCACTGGCGCTATGACGGCGTCGAGCGGGTCGGGCCGGACCTGTTGCTCAGCATGGTGCCGGCCGACTGAGCTCGGTGTCAGTCCCTGGGGTGTAATGCCTTGTGCACGATGAGATCTCGGGATCCGATTGATCCCAGGAGTTCCCGGAAACCCTGGACGGTGTAACTGATCACGACTGCGTCGGTCCGGGCCCGCGCAGTCGCCGACCGGGGCAGTGCGAACAGCGGTCCCATCTCACCGAAGTAGTCACCGGGGGCGGCGAGCTTAATGACCACCTCACCACCGCTTGCTAATTCGCGGATCAGTTCGATTTCACCCTCGGTCACGACATAAATGGAGTCACCCATCGTGCCCTGCTCGAACAGTGTCTCGCCGGCTTTGAATGTCTTCGTCTCAGGCTCGTGCTCGGCGGCATCGAGATGGGGCACCAACTCGACCACGCGGTCGGCCAATGGCAGCATCCGGGTGTCATGCGTGGCCACCACCACCACCCGTTCCCCGGAGGCTAGTTCACGGATCAGGGTGAGCACCTCCTCGACTTGGATGTAGTCCAGATGGGCGGTCGGCTCGTCGGCGATCAGCAGTGGCGGGTCCAGCGCGATCGCTCGTGCCACCGCGACCCGCTGTTGCTGTCCGCCGCTGAGGTCACCGGGCCGATGCGACATGCGGTGCGCCAGACCGACCCGGTCCAGCAGTTCCTCGGCGCGCTGGTGCGCCTTTTGCTTCGGCATCCTGGCAGCCCGCAACGGCACCATCACGTTTTCCAATGCCGTCAGACTGGGCACCAGATTGAACGCCTGGAACACGATGCCGACGGTGTTGCGCCGATACTCGGACAGGGCGCGGGCATCGAGTCCGGTCACGTCGATATCCCCGAACTGGATGCCACCGGCAGTCGGACGCAGAATGCCGCCCAGACAGGACAGCAGGGTCGTCTTCCCGCATCCGCTGGGCCCCAGGAGAATCGCCAGCGAACCTGCCGGGACGTCGAGGCTGAGCTCGTTGATCGGGCGCACCGATTCCTGACCACTGGCGTACTCCACCACGAGGTCTTTGATTCGCAGGTCTGCCATCGACTTAGGGACCCCCGAACGCCAGTGCGGGGTCCACAGTGACCGCTCGCCGCAGCCCGGCGATGCTGGCCAACACCCCGATGGTCACCGCCACGACGGGCAGCAGAAGGAATGCGATCCGCGGAATGTCCACCCGCATCGGGAACAGCGGTCCGAGTAGAACCGAGAGAACGCCGCCCAGCACGGCCGCCAGAACGGCGACGATGATGGCCTGCATGGCCAGACCGGCCAGGATGGACCGGGTCGGAACCCCGACCGCTTTGAAGACCGCGAAGTCCCGGGTGCGTTCCAGGGCCGACATGTAGATCATCGAGCCGACGATCAACGCGGCTACCATCCACAACAACCCGGCCATCAGAGTCATCGCCTGCCGTGCCCCACTGAGGGCACGAAGGAGGTCATCGATCGCTCCGGCCCGATCGACGATGCGGAAACCGCTCGGGGCCTCCTTCGGCACACCACGTAAGCCGACGGATGTGACCAGCGACTGGCCGGAGAACAGCAACTTCTGCGCGCCTACGGTGGTGAGGAAGACGTTGGGTTGCCCGGCCAGTGCTGTCGAGTCGTCAACGAGTCCCACGATTTGCAAAGGGAGCGAACCGATTTCGACGGTGTCGCCAATCTGTCTATGCATTGTGTTGGACACTACGACTTCATCGGTGGCGGCAGGCGGGCGTCCGTCGACCACGGCCGGGATTCCTGGTCCGCGTTCGGGCGCGCCGAAGACGTTGACGCTGCGCGCCGACCCACCCTCGGGAACCGTTGCGCTTCCGTAGACCAGGGGCACCGATTCGGTGACACCGGGCAGTCGCAGCATGGTGGGGGGGAAGGCCGACGAACCGAGAAACGGTCCGGTTGCCCCGGACTTGACCAGAAACGCGTCCAACTGCAGGGAGTCGACGGTCCGGGTCGCCTCAACCCGGAAACCGTTGGCAAGTCCGGTGAGAACGAGGGTCATCGCGAAGACAAGACCGGTACCGACGATCGCGATGGCGAATCTGCGCTTGCGCCATTGCAGATCGCGCAAGGCCGCGGTCAGCACGTGGTCACTCGCATTCCGGCGACGTTACCGTCACCGGAGTTGATCGGGTGCGGTCTCGTCGACCGCGTCCTCGGCGTAGGTCTGTCGACCGCCGATGAACAGGGCGAAGATTGCTCCGGCCAGACATACGAGGGTGGTGATGAAGAAGATTGAGCCGTACTGCATGGCGAACGCGGTGCGATAGCGAACCGCCTCGCCGGCGATCTTGGCGGCCAGGGTGTCCGCCGGCGCACTGGGCAGCGTGGCCAGGATCTGGTTGAACCGGTAGAGACCCCAGGCGCTCAATGCGGCGACACCGATCAGCATGCCGGTCATCCTCGCCACCACCACCAGCGACGAGGCGATTCCGTGTTGGGCCGCGGGCACCACCCGCAGCGCCGCTGAGGTCAGCGGACCGATCACCAGGCCCAACCCGAAGCCGGCCAGGGCCAGGTCGGTGCCGAAGACCGGCAGACTCACCACACCCAGGTCGTGGCGAGCGGTCAGCACATTGACACCCCACTGCGACACCAGCCAGTACGCGGATGCCGCGATGAGCATTCCGACGACCGCTACCACCCGATCACCGATCCGGGTAGCGACCCAACCACCAACCAGCGCACCGATCGGTAATGCCGCCAGGAAGTGCAGCAGCAGGAAGGCCGCCCCGTTCTGGTCCTTGCCCAATACGCCCTGTCCGAAGAGTTCGACATTGACCAGCGTGACCATCAGCGCGGCACCGGCACACATCGAGGTGCCCAGGGAGGTCAGGAAGGGGCCGAACTTCACTCCTCGCGGCTCGATCAGCCGGACTTTGGCGAAGCGTTCCCACACCGCGAACGCGATCGCGGCAACCACGGCGCCACCCACCAACGGCAGGCCGTAGCTGGGCAGGATCTGCCTCCCGTCAGGGTTGGGGTTGTAAAGGCCCCACACCGCCAGGCCGAGTGCGATCGCGAGCAGCACACCGCCTACGACGTCGACGCGCTCGGGCTTGGAGCTGCGTTCGTGGCCCGGCAGACCGAAATGAATCATCAGCATGGCGATGAACGTCAGCGGCACGTTGATCCAGAACACGTCACGCCAGGTGTTGAGCAGCCAGACCACGCCGATGCCGTACAGCGGGCCAAGCACGCTGCCGAGTTCCTGCGCGGCGCCGATCCCACCCAGCACGGCCGCGCGGCTGCGCGCCGCCCATAGGTCCGCAGCCAGCGCCAGGGTCACCGGCAACAGGGCGCCGCTGGCGATGCCCTGAATGAGCCGGCCGATCACCAGCATGGTGAGGTCGTTCGACAGTGCGGTCACCACCGAGCCGATCGCAAAGGTGAGCAGGCTCAGTTGCAGAACCAGTTTGCGGCCGAATCGGTCCGACAACCGTCCCAGTAGCGGCATGGCGGCGATGTAGCCCAGCAGATACCAGGTGATGATTGGCGTGACCTGCTGGATCTTGTTGATCGGGATGCCGACGGACCGCATGATGTCGACCATGATCGTGACCACGACATAGGTGTCCAGCGCGCCGAGTAACACGGCGAGACTTCCGGCGCCGATGGCGATCCGTCGGCCGCGGCCGACGTTCACGGTCCGGTCGGTGGCGGGGGCCGCCGTCATCACATCGCGGGCTTGGTGACGGTGACCGGTTTATCCCATTCGGAGAGGGTCAGCTGCACGTTGTTGCCCTCGCTCTGGTCGACCTGGGCCTGCACCAGCTGATTCGGGGCGTCCTTTTCAATCCACACGGTGGCGGAGATCGGCCCGCTGGCCTTCAGTTGCGGGATCAGCTTGTTGACCGCGTCGGCGCCGACCTTGCCGGAGATCTTGACGGTCTGAACGCCGCCGATGGTCTCGAAGTCTTGGGATTTCGCGTCGGTGATGGCGGCGAGCATATTGGCCAGTCCGGCATCGGGATTGAGGATGACCGACGGATCATATATTTCGACGGCCGGTCCCATGTCGAGCCAGCTGTTCGGGGTCAGTGCGGCGTAAAGAGTGCCGTCGAGCACCACCACCTGGATGTCTACGTCGGACCCGCCCATCGAGATCGTCGAAGTGCCCTTGATGGCCACGGCCGGGACATTGGTGAGGTCCCCGGCCAGCTTCTTCACCATCAGCCCATCGATCTTGCCGTTGACGGCGATCTCCAGGTGCGTGCTCGTGAGCGCTCGGGTAGTCGAAATCGACTGCTGTAGCAGCCCCGCGGCGTCCGGCAGGGGTTCAGCCGTCTTCGAGGAGCAGCCCGGGGCGAACAGGGCGATAGCGAGAAGGGCGGTGAGGGCGGCGAAGATTCGGCGACTCGTCGTCATGGCTTCATCGTAGTGGGTGCGGCGGGGCTCACCGTAGCGGAGAGGCCTTGGTCGTGCGGGCCGTCACCAGATCGGTACCCGGGTGAATATGGATGGTGACCTGGGCGTTCGAAATGCCTTGACGTGTGGCCGACCGTCGGACCCGGTGGTGGCAGTGGCGGCCCGACCCGGGGTGATGGCTAGATTAGGGCGCATGTTCACCGGAATCATCGAGGAGCTCGGCGAAATCGTCGCCACCGACGACCTCGGCGATGCCGCGCGTCTGGTGATTCGCGGTCCGGTGGTGACCGCCGATGCTCGGCACGGCGATTCGATCGCTGTCAACGGCGTATGCCTGACCGTGGTGGACGTGCTTCCGGACGGGAAGTTCAGCGCCGATGTGATGGCGGAGACGCTGAACCGCTCGAGCCTGGCCGCACTTGCGGTGGGCAGCCCGGTCAATCTGGAGCGTGCCGCCGCGGTGAACAGCCGCTTGGGCGGCCACATCGTGCAGGGCCACGTCGACGGCACCGGCACGGTGATCTCACGCACTCCGTCGCAACACTGGGAAGTGGTGCGAATCGCGTTGCCACGCAGCATCTCCCGCTATGTGGTGGAGAAGGGCTCGATCACCGTTGACGGCATCTCGCTGACGGTATCGGCCCTGAGCGATGAGCCTCTCGGGCGAAGAGCAGATGATGGCGATGAGCCTCTCGGGCGAAGAGCAGATGATGGCGATGAGCCTCTCGGGCAAAGAGCAGATGATGGCGATGAGTGGTTCGAGGTGTCATTGATCCCGACCACGCTGGCGCTGACCAATTTGGGTCGCGCAGCAGTAGGTACGCCGGTCAATCTCGAAGTCGACGTCCTCGCAAAATATGTGGAGCGGTTACTCAATCACAAGACCTAGTCGACAGTGCTTTGACTATGCAGTTCGGCCCTAGCCGGCCGTTCTGAACCCGCTACCGAGGGCCCACGCCAATTGGCCCGACAGGTCCCGTCACCGGACCAAGGCCAGCAATCCCGACCGGACCCAGGATCGAATCGACGTATGGGGGTGAGATCGGCAACCCAGCACTGATTCGTTTCGTGGTTCCAGCACGGGACGGCGGTATCGCAAAACTGGCACTGGTCGGTTAAGGCGTTCCCAAAGCAGTTGAAGTCAAAGGCATCCTCGGCGTGGCTCATTGCGGGGGATGCGAGGGCGGCCACCTGTATGACGCCAACGGCGAATGCAAAGGCGCCGAGTGCTGGCTAGGAAGGCCGTGTCGTCATGGCAAACTGATCTGTGTTATCGGTGGCTCTATTTACAGGCTGGATTGGGCGCCTGTCCGTTTTCGAGAATGCTGCTCCGAATTAGTTAGAACCGCAGGCCGTCTTTAGTGACATCGCCCGGCCCCGCCATGAAGGTGGGTTACCGGCACCGGGCGCCTCGCCCCAATGGCGTCAGGTCATACTATGACCAGCACTATTCACAGGAATTCGATCGGTTTACCGGACACGGGCAGGCGGCGACGATGACGAGACTGGACACCGTCGAAAGGGCGGTTGCCGACATCGCAGCGGGGAAGGCCGTCGTCGTCATCGATGATGAGGATCGCGAGAACGAGGGTGATCTGATCTTCGCGGCCGAGAAGGCCACACCGGAACTGGTGGCGTTCATGGTGCGCTACACCTCCGGCTACTTGTGCGTTCCGCTGGACAGCGACATCTGCGACCGATTGGGCCTGCTTCCGATGTATGCGGTCAATCAAGACAAGCACGGCACCGCGTACACCGTCACCGTCGACGCCAGACATGATGTGGGGACGGGGATCTCAGCATCTGATCGTGCGACAACGATGCGACTGTTGGCGGACCCGTCAAGTGTTTCAGATGACTTCACCAAGCCGGGACACGTCGTTCCGCTACGAGCCAAGGACGGTGGTGTCCTGCGCCGCCCGGGCCACACCGAGGCGGCCGTCGATTTGGCCCGGCTAGCGGGCCTACAGCCGGCTGGGGCGATCTGCGAGATTGTCAGCCAAAAAGATGAGGGCGCCATGGCCCAAACCGACGAGCTGCGGGTCTTCGCCGATGAACACGGGCTCGCCCTGATCTCCATTGCGGATCTCATCGAGTGGCGGCGTAAACACGAGAAGCATGTTGAACGGGTGGCAGAGGCGCGAATTCCGACCCTCTACGGCGAATTCCGCGCGGTTGGCTACACAAACATCTACGACCAGGTCGAGCATGTCGCCCTGGTGCGTGGGGATATCGCCGGGCCGGAGAATGACGGCCACGACGTTCTGGTCCGCGTGCACTCCGAATGTCTTACCGGTGATGTGTTCGGTTCGCAGCGCTGCGACTGTGGGCCTCAACTGGATGCCGCGATGGAGATGGTGGCAGCCGAGGGGCGCGGGGTGGTGCTCTATATGCGCGGCCACGAAGGCCGCGGTATCGGCCTCATGCACAAGCTGCAGGCCTATCAGCTTCAGGACTCTGGCTCCGACACCGTCGATGCGAACCTTGAGCTCGGACTGCCGGCCGATTCCCGCGACTACGGGGTCGGTGCCCAGATTTTGGTCGACCTGGGTGTGCGGTCCATGCGCCTGCTGACCAATAACCCCGCCAAACGTGTCGGCCTGGACGGCTACGGATTGCACATCATCGAGCGGGTTGCGCTGCCGGTGCGGATCAATGCCGAGAACATCCGCTACCTCAAGACCAAACGTGACCGGATGGGCCACGAGTTAGCCGGTCTGGAGGACTACGACGAGGGTGCGCGCCCATGAGCGGAGGCGGCGGTGTACCGGCTGTTCCAGAGATGGACGCCTCCGACATCAAGCTCGCCATCGTCGCCAGCACGTGGCATGCAGAGATCTGCGACGCGTTGCTCGACGGCGCCCGCAGAGTGGCTGACAGCTGCGGTGTCACTGGCCCGACCGTGGTACGGGTGCACGGTGCGATCGAGATTCCCGTCGTGGCGCAGGAACTTGCCCGAACCCATGATGCCGTGGTCGCTCTCGGTGTCGTGATCCGCGGTGCGACACCGCATTTTGATTATGTCTGCGACGCCGTCACCCAGGGAATCACCAGGGTGTCATTGGATGCCTCCACGCCGGTGGCGAACGGAGTGCTGACGACCGATACCGAGGAACAGGCGCTCGATCGGGCCGGGCTGCCGGATTCCGCCGAAGACAAGGGCGCCCAAGCCACCGCCGCTGCGCTGTCCACCGCACTGACGCTGCGCCATCTGCGTGGGGCATGACGGCGACCCGCACCGGCGGAGAATGGGACGCCGAGTTCAAGCCGCATCGAATCTCGACTTATGCCTACGTCACCGCCGCGGCAATCGCGACGGCCGGGATCGTGGTCGGGCTGCTGTCGAAAGGTAAGTCCACCGGGGCGGTCGTGCGCACCGCCGACCAGTTCGCCCTGGCGGGCCTGGCGCTGGTCATCGCCGGCGCGATCTTGTTATTGACCCGGCCGAGGCTGCGGGTCGGGCCGGCTGGTCTGGCGGTGCGGAACCTGGTGGATTACCGGCTGATTCCCTGGACCGACGTCGCCGCTATCTCGTTTCCGCCGGGGCGGCGATGGGCCCGGGTGGACCTCGAATTCAACGAGTACGTCCCGGTGCTGGCCATTCAAACCCTTGATCGCGAGCGCGCGGTCGCGGCCATGGATATGGTCCGCGAGCTGATGACCCGCTACCGCCGGTGACCGCGCGCACTAACCTACAAATGTGGCCGATCCCGCGACGTACCGCCCGGCGCCCGGATCCATCCCCCTCGAGCCGGGCGTCTACCGATTCCGGGACTCCCGCGGCAGGGTCATCTACGTCGGAAAGGCCAAGAGTCTTCGGAGCCGGCTGACGTCGTATTTCGCCGATATCGCGAGTCTGCACCCCCGGACCAGGCAGATGGTCACGACCGCCGCGAAGGTGGAGTGGACGGTGGTTGGCACCGAGGTCGAGGCATTGCAGCTCGAGTACAACTGGATCAAGGAGTTCGACCCGCAGTTCAATGTCCGGTATCGAGACGACAAGTCCTATCCTGTACTTGCGGTGACCCTCAACGAGGAGTTCCCGCGGCTGATGATCTACCGGGGTCCGCGTCGCAAGGGTGTCCGCTATTTCGGGCCCTATTCGCACGCCTGGGCGATTCGCGAGACGCTCGACCTACTGACCCGTGTATTCCCGGCACGCACCTGCTCGAGCGGGGTGTTCAAGCGGCACAGTCAAATTGAGCGTCCCTGTCTGCTGGGCTATATCGACAAATGCTCCGCTCCCTGTATCGGCCGGGTCGGTGTTGAGGAACATCGTAAGATCGTGGTTGACTTCTGCGATTTCCTTTCCGGACGAACCGACCGCTTTGTGCGTGATCTTGAGCGCCAGATGAACTCTGCCGCGCAAGCGTTGGACTTCGAAAGAGCGGCGCGGCTACGCGACGATATCGGCGCGATTAAGCGGGTATTGGAGAAGCAGGCGGTAGTGCTCGGCGACGGTACGGATGCCGATGTGGTCGCCTTCGCCGATGATGACTTGGAAGCCGCCGTGCAGGTGTTTCATGTGCGGGGAGGCCGGGTTCGCGGTCAGCGGGGATGGATTGTCGAGAAGCCCGGAGATCCTGGCGATTCCGCGCAGGCTCGACTGGTGGAGCAATTCCTCATGCAGTTCTACGGCGAGCAGGCCGAATTAAGCAGTGCGGCAGATGAATCCAACAATCCCGTGCCCCGGGAGGTGCTGGTGCCATGCCTACCGCCGGATGCCGAGGAGCTCAGTATCTGGCTGTCCGGCCTACGTGGTTCCCGGGTGACACTGCGGGTACCCCAGCGGGGCGATAAACATGCCCTCGCCGAGACGGTGCAACGCAACGCCCAGGAGGCGCTGCAGCAGCACAAGCTGAAGAGAGCCGGCGATTTCACCGCTAGATCGGCTGCGCTGCAGAACATCCAGGAGGCACTCGGACTGGCCGAGGCTCCGTTGAGGATCGAATGTGTCGACATCAGTCACGTCCAGGGCACCGATGTGGTGGGCTCACTGGTGGTGTTCGAGGACGGATTGCCGCGCAAGTCCGATTACCGGCACTTTGCCATCAGGGATGCGGCCGGGGAGGGTCGCTCCGACGATGTTGCGTCGATTGCTGAGGTCACCCGGCGCCGTTTTCAACGTCACGTGGCAGATTCCGAGGCGACTGAAGTCGCGGAGGCCGTTGTGGCCGACAAGCCGCGCAAATTCGCTTACCCGCCCAACCTCTATGTGGTGGACGGGGGCGCAGCCCAGGTCAATGCCGCGCAGCGGGTGCTCGATGACCTCGGGGTCACTGATGTGGCGGTAATCGGACTCGCCAAGCGTTTGGAGGAGGTCTGGGTACCGGCAGAACCTGACCCGGTGATCCTGCCCCGCAATAGCGAGGGGCTGTACCTGCTGCAGCGTGTCCGCGACGAGGCGCACCGGTTTGCGATCTCCTATCACCGCAGCAAGCGGTCCAAGCGGATGACCGCCTCGGCTCTCGACACGGTTCCCGGATTGGGGGAGATGAGGCGCAAGGCGCTGGTCACCCACTTCGGGTCGCTGGCCCGGATCCGGCAGGCCAGCATCCAGGAGATCACCGCCGTCCCGGGCATCGGGGCCGCTACCGCGACCGCGGTGCTCGCCGCTCTCGGTGGACCGATCGATCGCAGCGGTTCGGATGCGTCAGGCGACGCGGTGAGCGATGATTCACAGCGGGCATCGCGATGACAGAGAACAGTGCACGGGGTAGCGCGGGAGGCGACGGCGGCCCGGATATCGACGTCGTTCTGGTGACCGGACTGTCCGGTGCCGGTCGTGGAACCGCGGCGAAGGTGCTCGAAGACCTGGGCTGGTACGTCGCGGACAACCTGCCCCCGGAACTGATCGCGCGGATGGTGGATCTGGGACTGGCGGCCGGATCCCGAATCACTCAACTCGCGGTGGTGATGGACGTCCGCTCTCGTGGGTTCACCGGTGATTTGGATCTGGTTCGCCAGGATCTCGCCACCCGCAACATCGCGCCCCGGGTGTTGTTCATGGAGGCGTCCGACGACATTCTGGTGCGTCGGTACGAGAACAACCGCCGCAGTCATCCGTTGCAGGGCAACCAGACTCTGGCCGAGGGAATCGCCGCCGAGCGGACCATGTTGGCTCCGGTGCGGGCGGCCGCCGACCTGATCATCGATACGTCGGCGTTATCGGTCCCGGCGTTGCGCGCAAGCATCGAAAGCGCCTTCGGTGGCGAGGCTGTTGCCAGAACCAGCGTGACCGTTGAGTCTTTCGGTTTCAAGTACGGACTGCCGATGGATGCCGACATGGTGATGGATGTGCGGTTCCTGCCCAACCCGCACTGGGTGGACGAATTGCGGCCGCAGACCGGCCAGTCGCCGGCCGTCCGGGATTACGTACTGGCCCAACCCGGCGCCACGGAGTTCCTGCAGACCTACCATCAACTGTTGAGGTTGGTAGCCGACGGCTACATCCGAGAGGGAAAGCGGTATATGACAGTGGCGATCGGGTGCACCGGCGGAAAGCACCGCAGCGTCGCCATCGCCGAGGCACTCGCCGGGTTGCTGACCGAGAACCCGCAACTTTCGGTGCGGGTGCTGCACCGGGATCTGGGGCGCGAGTGACGGCCCCGCATATCGAAGCCGTCAGGGAACCCCCCCGCATCGTCGCGATGGGGGGCGGACACGGCCTGTATGCGACGTTGTCGGCGGCGCGCCGGCTCTCGCCGCACGTGACCGCCGTTGTCACCGTCGCCGATGACGGCGGATCCTCGGGTCGGCTGCGTTCGGAGCTTGACGTCATCCCGCCGGGCGACCTGCGGATGGCATTGGCGGCGTTGGCATCCGACAGTCCGCACGGCCGCCTGTGGGCAACGATCATTCAGCATCGTTTCGGTGGCAGCGGCGCGCTGGCCGGGCATCCGATCGGCAACCTTTTGCTGGCGGGTCTTAACGAGGTACTCAACGATCCGGTGGCGGCCCTTGACGAACTCGGCCGCATTCTCGGTGTGAACGGCAGGGTTCTGCCGATGTGTCCCATCGCGCTGCAGATCGAGGCAGACGTTTCCGGCCTCGAGGGCGACCCCCGGATGAGCCGGGTGATCCGGGGCCAGGTCGCGGTGGCCACCACGCCCGGGAAGGTGCGGCGGGTGCGCCTGCTGCCCGGCGATCCCCCTGCCACCCGCCAGGCCGTCGATGCGGTCATGGCCGCCGACCTCGTGGTGCTCGGGCCGGGTTCGTGGTTCACCAGTGTTATCCCGCACGTCCTGGTCCCAGGTCTGGCTGCGGCGCTCAAGTCGACGCTCGCCCGCCGTGCGCTCGTGCTAAATCTGGCTGCGGAACCTGGTGAGACAGCTGGCTTTTCGGCAGAACGACACCTGCATGTGCTTGCCCAGCACGCTCCGGGTGTGACCGTCCATGACATCATCGTCGATGCCGGCCGGGTGCCGTCGGACCGCGAGCGTGACCAGCTTCGCCGTACGGCGGCCATGCTGGAAGCCACCGTTAACTTTGCCGACATTTCCAGACCTGGTACACCTTTACATGACCCGGCAAGGCTGGCCGCGGCGCTGGGTGCCGTCTGCTCGCGGGGCATGGGGGCCTCAACCATCACCGTTCCGACCGCCGCAGTAGCGTCGGCCGAGGCGGGACCGCAGCCAGACCGGGTGCGCCGACTAACAGGAGACGGACCGAGAGGTGACGACCCGTGGCGATGACAGCTGAGGTCAAAGACGAGCTGAGTCGGCTGATCGTCAGCTCCGTGAGCGCGCGCCGGGCCGAAGTGGCATCGTTGCTGCGTTTCGCCGGCGGTCTGCACATCGTCTCTGGCCGGGTGATCGTCGAGGCCGAGGTTGACCTGGGCAGCATCGCGCGGCGCCTGCGCAAGGACATCTACGATCTCTACGGCTACAGCGCCGTCGTGCATGTGCTCTCGGCCAGCGGGATTCGCAAAAGCACCCGCTATGTGGTCCGGGTGGCCAAAGACGGCGAGGCACTGGCGCGCCAGACCGGTCTGTTGGACATGCGCGGACGTCCGGTGCGGGGGCTGCCCGCCCAGGTGGTCGGTGGCAGCGTCGGCGACGCAGAGGCGGCCTGGCGCGGAGCCTTCCTGGCCCACGGCTCGCTCACCGAACCCGGTCGCTCGTCTGCGCTTGAGGTGAGTTGTCCCGGACCGGAGGCGGCCCTGGCTCTGGTCGGTGCGGCCCGGCGCCTCGGCATCAGCGCCAAGGCACGTGAGGTTCGGGGTATCGACCGGGTTGTGGTGCGCGACGGGGAGGCCATCGGCACCCTGCTCACCCGCATGGGAGCTCAGGACACCCGCCTGACCTGGGAGGAGCGGCGAATGCGCCGCGAGGTGCGGGCCACCGCCAATCGGCTGGCCAATTTCGACGACGCCAATCTGCGGCGCTCCGCCCGCGCTGCGGTTGCCGCGGCGGCACGCGTGGAGCGCGCGCTGGAGATTCTCGCCGATACGGTTCCCAACCATCTGGCTGCCGCAGGAAAACTGCGGGTGGAACATCGCCAGGCCTCGCTTGAGGAACTGGGCCGGTTGGCTGATCCGCCGATGACCAAAGATGCTGTCGCCGGCCGCATACGGCGCCTGTTGTCAATGGCTGATCGCAAAGCCAAACAGGATGGGATTCCCGACACCGAATCGGCCGTCACCCCGGATCTTCTCGACGATGCCTGATCCGCGGTAGATCAAAACTTATCGCGCTGCAACCGTTTCGGGTTGATCAACCGATAACGCCCAACGTATTCCGCTGACCAGGACCCGGCCCGATAGCCGGATCGCGGTGGCTTCCACCGGAGGCAGATATGGCAGTCGCAGTGGCAGCCGCGCCCAGGGCGGCAACATCGACACCGATGTCGCGGCAAGCACCCCGTAGGGCGCGCGGGCCAGCAACGGCAGCGGGGGAGTGATCAACAGGAAGCGCGCCGCCTCGCGGGCGGCTTCGGTGCTGCTTAGTTCACCGCGATAACCGGCGATCCGATTCCGCAGTTCGGCTTCGGTGAGTGGGGGGTCGGGAACTCCGAGTGCGGCGGCCACTCGGCCGGTGTCGGCAATGTAGCTATCGCGTTCGTCCTGATCCAGTGGGGTCGCCCCGTACAGCTGGTAGGCCCGGAGGAAGCTATCGACCTCAGCGATGTGCACCCACTCCAGCAGGTGCGGGTCATCGGCCCGGTACTCACGGCCGTCCGGAGCCTGGCCATGCACGCGTCGGTGGATGCCGCGGACCCGATCAACCGCGCGTTGGGCATCGGTGGCGGTGCCGAAGGTGGTGACCGCCAGAAACGTGCTGGTGCGCTGGAGTCGGCCCCAGGGGTCACCCCGGTAGTCGGAATGCTGGGCGACGCCGGCCATCGCCAGCGGATGCAATGACTGAAGCAGTAGCGCCCGCAGGCCCCCGACGAACATCGAGGCGTCGGCATGGACGCGGCGGATCGGCCGGTCTTCGGCGAACCAGCGTGGACCCGGAGTTTCATGGATCCGCGTCCGGTTCTGCGGGCCCTCCGGCCCGGCGATCATCGCGAACAGACCGCGCCCGAGACGTTCTCGCACCTGGGCGAAGCCTTGGTCCACATTCAGCGGCAGTGCCATACCCCGACGGTACGCGGGCCCGGCGGGGACCATGGGCAGGGTTCCCGGTCGGGTCGCGAAGCGCGCCACTAGGCTGACTCGGGAACTAGCAGCGACTAGAGGAGAACAAGACGTGACGATCCGGGTTGGCGTTAACGGTTTCGGCCGCATCGGACGCAACTTCTACCGAGCATTGGCCGCTCAACAGGCGGAAGGCAAGGCGAAGGGCATCGAGATCGTGGCGGTCAATGACCTCACCGACCCCGCCGCTCTTGCCCACCTGCTGAAGTTCGACTCCATCCTGGGCCGCTTCCCGGAGGAGGTTTCCGCAGACGGCGACCACATCCACGTCGGCAAGCACAAGATCAAGGCGTTCGCGGTCAAGGACGGCCCGGCTGCGCTGCCGTGGGACGAGGTCGGCGTCGACGTGGTGGTGGAGTCCACCGGACACTTCAACGACGCCAAGGCGCACGGTCATCTGCAGGCCGGGGTGAAGAAGGTCATCATCTCCGCGCCCGCGTCGGACGAGGACATCACCATCGTCATGGGCGTCAACGACGACAAATACGACGGCAGCCAGAAGGTCATCTCTAATGCCTCGTGCACCACCAACTGCCTCGGCCCGATGGCGAAGGTCCTCAACGACGAGTTCGGCATCGTCCGCGGATTGATGACTACCATCCACGCCTATACGGGCGACCAGAACCTGCAGGACGGCCCGCACAAGGATCTGCGCAGGGCCCGCGCGGCGGCGATCAACATCGTGCCTACCTCGACCGGCGCCGCCAAGGCCATCGGTCTGGTGCTGCCCGAACTCAAGGGCAGGCTGGACGGCTACGCGCTGCGGGTCCCGATTCCGACCGGATCGGTCACCGACCTGACCGTCGAACTCGCCAAGCACGCCAGCGTCGAAGAGATCAACGCCGCGATGAAGACCGCCGCGGAGGGCAAGCTCAAGGGCATCCTGAAGTACTACGACGCCCCAATCGTCTCGAGCGATATCGTCACCGACCCGCACAGTTCGATTTTCGATTCCGGACTGACGAAGGTGATCGACAACCAGGCCAAGGTGGTCTCCTGGTACGACAACGAGTGGGGCTACTCCAACCGGCTGGTCGATCTCGTGGCGCTGGTCGGTAAGTCTCTGTAGCCGTGGCCGTCAACACTCTTTCCGAACTGCTTACCGAGGGCGTCGAGGGCCGCGGTGTCCTGGTGCGCTGCGACCTCAACGTCCCCCTCGATGACCGCGGCACCGTTACCGACGCGGGCCGCATCGAGGCATCGGTGGCCACGCTGAAGGCGCTTTCCGACGCCGGCGCCAAACTCGTCGTGACCGCCCACCTGGGCCGACCCAAGGACGGTCCAGACCCGAAGCTCTCGCTGGCACCGGTTGCGAAACTGTTGGGGGAGAAGCTGGGTCGGCACGTCCAGTTGGCCGGCGATGTGGTGGGCACTGACGCATTGGCCCGCGCCGAGGGTCTGACCGACGGCGACATCCTGCTGTTGGAGAACATTCGTTTCGATCCACGTGAGACCAGCAAGGACGACGCCCAGCGGTTGGCACTGGCGAAGGTGCTGGTCGAGTTGGTCGGTGACGACGGTGCCTTCGTTTCCGACGGTTTCGGCGTGGTGCACCGCAAACAGGCCTCGGTTTACGACGTCGCGACGCTGCTGCCGCATTACGCGGGCACCCTGGTGGCCACCGAAGTCAAGGTGCTCGAGCAGTTGAGCACCACCGGGGAGAGGCCCTATGCCGTGGTGCTCGGTGGATCGAAGGTCTCCGACAAGCTCGCCGTCATCGAGAATCTGGCCGGCAAGGCTGACAGCGTCATCATCGGTGGCGGCATGTGCTTCACGTTCCTTGCCGCCCAGGGCGTTTCAGTGGGCAAGTCCTTACTGCAGGACGAGATGATTGAGACATGTCGCCGGTTGCTCGAGGAATTCGGCGACGTGATTCACCTTCCAGTCGACATCGTCGTCGCTGCTGAATTCGCGGCCGATTCGACACCGGAACTCGTTGCCGCCGGAAGCATTCCGGTCGACAAGATGGGTCTGGACATCGGGCCTGATTCGGTCAAGCGGTTCACGACGCTATTGTCCAACGCCCGCACCATTTTCTGGAACGGGCCCATGGGTGTGTTCGAGTTCCCGGCTTTTGCCGCCGGCACCAAAGGTGTCGCCGAGGCGATCATCTCCGCCACCGCCAAGGGCGCCTTCAGCGTTGTCGGCGGTGGGGACTCCGCGGCTGCGGTGCGCCAACTGGGACTGCCCGAAGACGGCTTCTCGCACATCTCCACCGGCGGCGGCGCGTCGCTGGAATACCTGGAGGGCAAGACCCTTCCCGGTATCGACATCCTCAACTAGGAGATGACCTTGTCCCGCAAACCGCTGATCGCCGGCAACTGGAAAATGAATCTCAACCACTTCGAGGCCATCGCCCTCGTGCAGAAGATCGCCTTCGCCCTGCCAGACAAGTATTTCGACAAGGTGGATGTCACCGTCATTCCGCCATTCACCGATCTGCGCAGCGTGCAGACCCTGGTCGATGGTGACAGGCTGCGGCTGACCTACGGTGCCCAGGACGTCTCACAACACGACTCGGGTGCTTACACCGGCGAAATCAGTGGCGCATTCCTGGCAAAACTGGGCTGCACCTTCGTCGTGGTCGGCCATTCTGAACGGCGTACCTACCACCATGAGGACGACGGACTGGTCGCGGCCAAAGCCGCAGCCGCTTTCCGGCACGGCCTGACCCCGATCGTCTGTATCGGTGAGCACCTCGACATCCGGGAGGCCGGCAATCACGTCGAGCACAACGTCGCGCAGTTGCGTGGATCACTGGCCGGTCTGACCCACGAGCAGTTGACCACCGTGGTGATCGCTTACGAGCCGGTATGGGCGATCGGCACCGGCCGGGTGGCCAGCGCCGCTGACGCCCAGGAGGTCTGCGGGGCAATCCGCGCCGAGTTGGCCGCCCTGTCCTCACCGGCGATCGCCGACGGTGTGCGGATTCTCTACGGTGGCTCGGTCAACGCCAAGAACGTGGGCGAGATCGTCGCCCAGCCCGATGTCGACGGGGCCCTGGTGGGCGGTGCGTCCCTGGAAGGTGAGCAGTTCGCCACGCTGTCTGCGATCGCCGCAGGTGGGCCGCTTCCCTGATCCTGGCCGTGACCGGGTATCCTTGAAATCATGGTTTTTGCCTTGCAGATCTTGTTGGCCATCACCAGCCTCCTCATCATGTTGCTGGTGCTGCTGCACCGCGCCAAGGGTGGCGGGCTGTCGACATTGTTCGGCGGTGGTGTGCAATCCAGTCTGTCCGGGTCGACCGTGGTTGAAAAGAACCTTGATCGTCTGACGCTGTTCGTCACCGGCATCTGGCTGGTCGCCATCATCGGCGTCGCGCTTCAGATCAAGTACTCCGCCTGATCGGTGCCACCTGCTCACGATGAGTGGTTTGGCCTCCGCCCTGCGTAACAGCGGCTGATGGACCACCGGCGGCGTACAGTTCGAAAGACGGGACCAGGCAGGCCCCACAAGCCAAAGGCTCAACGGTGTCTGACAAGTCCCCGCGTCAAGCGATGTCAAAGAAACCCGGGAAATCCCTGAAAGAAAAGCGTGCCGCGAAGCGCGCCAAGGGTGATACCACTCCGATCGACAACATCCTCAACGCCAAAAAGCGCTGATACCGGACAACGCCGCCGAAACAACTGGCCGCCTATTTGACGATGGTGAACTGCATGAGGTTGACGATGCCTTTGCGGAAGCCATCGGCGCAGCCGATCATGTACTTGTCGTAGTCGTCGTAGGCGAGTTGTCCCGACACCCGGATAGCCTCGTCCCGGTTGGCGACCAGATTCGCGTGCCAGAGGTCCAGCGTGCGGGCGTAATGCTGGCCTAGTTCCTGGATGCGCTCGATCTGGAATCCTGCCTCCGCGCTCCGCGCCTTGATGATTTCCGGAGACGGAAGCCGGCAGCCGGGGAAAATCGTCTTCGCCATGAAGAGGATGAACTTCAGATCGCTGATCGTAAGCGTGATTCCGTTGTCGCGGTAGAAGTCGATATCGTGGGCGACGATCGTGTGCAGGAGCATCCGTCCGTCGTCAGGAAGGGCGGCATACATCTTTCGGAAGAACTCGGGATAGGTCTCGAATCCGAAGTGTTCGAACGAGCCGATCATGAAGACTCGGTCGATCCTACCGTCGAACTCCTGCCACGCCTGGAAGCGAACTTCTTTGGTGCGGTCTCCGGGCAGGCCGGCGAATAGTTGTTTGACGTGCTGGTATTGATTTTTGCTGATGGTCAGCCCGATGACGTTGACGTCATATTTCTCGACCGCCCGTGCCAGCGCAGATCCCCAGCCGCAGCCGATGTCCAGGACTGTCATGCCCGGTTTCAGATTCAACTTCCCCAGCACCAGGTCGATCTTCGCCATCTGAGCTTGTTCTAGGTCGTAGTCATCCTGCTCGAAATACGCGCAGGTGTAGGTGAGCGTCGGGTCGAGGAACAAGCTGAAGAAGTCGTCCGATAAGTCATAGTGGGCTTGGACATCCCGATACGCCTGATCTAAGTCGCTCACGATTTCGTCTCAATTTCTTCGAAGGCAGTTTGCGGTCGCCCGGCAGGTGACGGACGTTGGCATCCAGTGCCTGTGCTTCAGTGCTTGGGTGGCGCGAACTGAGTATACCCGGCGGTCGTGCCTCCGGCCCTCTCAGTGAATTTCGTCGGTGAGCCTGCGTGCCGCTGCAGCGTCTAGCAACCAGACGGTCGCCTCGATACCGATCGCTCCGGCCGCCGGAATATCGGCCGGATCGGTGCCGCTGACAGCGGCGGCTACTGCATCGGCTTTAGCCTCGCCAGACACCACCAGCCATACCTGGCGGGATCGGCGGACGGCGGGCAAGGTCAGCGTGATGCGACGTGGTGGCGGCTTGGGGGAGTCCTCAACCCCGACCACCATCCGCCGGGTCTCCGACACCGCCGCGGTATGCGGGAACAGCGAGTTGATATGACCTTCGCCCCCCATGCCGAGAAGGTGAACATCGAACGCAGGAGTGGGTTCGCCGGCCTCAGCACGTGCGGCCAGAACGTCCGCGTAAGCCCGGGCGGCGGCGTCCAGGTCGGCACCGAATCCGGCATCGCTGGCCGGCATCGGGTGGATGTTGCCGGCCGGGATGTCGATGTGGTCCAGCAGAGCCTCGCGTGCCTGCTTCTCGTTGCGCTCGTCATCGTCGTGCGGCACGTAGCGGTCGTCACCCCAGAAAAGGTGCACTCGTGACCAGTCGATGGTGTGTGACCCGAGGTGCTTGAGAAGTCCGATACCGGTGCCGCCGCCGGTCAACACGATCATTGCCCGACCGCGCGCGGCCACGGCCGCTGAAATCGCTGCCGCGAGTCGGTCGCCGGCGGCGGCCACTAGGACGTCGGTATCCGGGTAGGTCTCGACGGACACGACCACCGTCAGGCCGTCCCGCCCGCCGCGTACTTCACCTTGTCGATCCCTGCCAGGGCCTGGTGGTAGATCTCGTCGGCGTCAAGGCGACGCAGATCCTCGGCCAGGCATTCCCGGGTTTCCCGCCGGGCAAGCGGCAGCCGTGACTCGGGCCGTCCGGTGCGGCTCAGCGTGGCCATCGATCCGTCCTGGGGGCGGCTCAGGGTGATCGTCTGACTGGGTTGTATGAGCTCCACTTTGAGCTCGCCGGTCTCGCGACGCACCGGACCTTCGAGACGGCTGGCCAACCAACCGGCCAGGATGTCCAGTGCGGGCTCATCCTTGAGTCCCGACACAACCGCGGAGGTGACCCGCTCATGCGGCGGCTGGTCAAGGGCAGAGGCCAACAATGCCCGCCAGTAGGTGATGCGACTCCAGGCCAGGTCGGTGTCGCCCTCGACGTAGCCTTCGAGCCTACGTCGCAGCGCAGCGAGCGGATCCTTGGTTCCGGTCGCATCCGTGATGCGTCGAATAGCCAAGCGGCCCAACGGATCCTGCGCAGGCACCTCGGGTGCCCCTCCGGGCCACCAGACCACGACCGGGGTGTCGGGTAGCAGGAAGGGCAGCACCACACTGGCAGCGTGTGCGGCGAGTGGACCAGCGGTCCGCAGCACCACCACTTCGCCGGCGCCGGCATCCCCGCCCACCCTGAGTTGTCCGTCCAGTCGCGGCTCCGGCGCTAATCGGTCGACCGGCACCACGACAATGACCCGGCAGGGATGTTCGCGGCTTGCCGAGACCGCGGCGTCGATGGACTCCTCGACGATGTCCTCGGTGTCCGGCGCGACCACCAGGGTCAGCACGCGGCCGAGGGTGATCGCGCCGCCCTCTTCGCGCAGTTGGGTGATGCGTTTGTTGATCTCGTTGGTCGTTGTCTCCGGGATATCGACGATCATGGCGCTGCGCCCTTTCCGGCAGTCACGGCCGCCGCCATTCCCGGCCCGAGCGCTCCAGCATCGCGAACGCTGAGTCCGGCCCCCAGGTCCCGGACTCGTAGGGATCAGGTTTGCCAGTAGAAGCCCAGTACTCCAGCGCGGGATCCAATATCTCCCAGGACAATTCGACCTCAGCATTGACCGGGAACAGCGACGGCTCCCCGAGTAGAACGTCGAGAATCAGCCGCTCGTAGGCTTCCGGTGAGTCCTCGGCGAATGCGGATCCGTAGGAGAAGTCCATATTGACGTCTCGCACCTCCATGGTGCTGCCCGGCACCTTGGAGCCGAAGCGCAGCGTGATGCCCTCGTCGGGCTGAACCCGGAACACCAGGGCATTCTGGCCGAGTTCCTCGGTCATGGTCGCATCGAACGGTAGATGAGGAGCCCGTTTGAACATCAGCGCTATCTCGGTCACCCGGCGGCCCAGGCGCTTACCGGTTCGGAGATAGAACGGCACACCCGCCCAGCGCCTGGTGTCGACTTCCAGTTCGATCGCGGCGAACGTCTCCGTGGTTGACGTCTTGGAGAAACCCTCCTCATCGAGCAGACCGACGGCCTTTTCGCCGCCCTGCCACCCCGCGGTGTACTGGCCGCGCGCGGTGGTCAGATCAAGTGGTTGTGCCAGCCGGGTCGCGGAGAGCACCTTGATCTTCTCCGCCTTGATCTCGTCGGGAGAGAAACTGACCGGCTCCTCCATTGCAGTGAGTGCCAAGAGTTGCAGAAGATGGTTCTGGATCACGTCTCTGGCGGCGCCGATACCGTCGTAGTAACCGGCGCGCCCGCCCAAGCCGATGTCCTCGGCCATGGTGATCTGCACGCTATCGACGTAGTGGCTGTTCCATATCGGCTCGTAAAGGGCGTTAGCGAAACGCAGTGCCAAGATGTTCTGCACTGTCTCCTTACCGAGGTAGTGATCGATGCGGAACACTGACTCCTCGGGGAAGACGCTATTGACCACCTTGTTGAGTTCGATCGCGCTCTGCAGGTCGTGCCCGAACGGCTTCTCGATCACCACCCGGCACCACTGATCTTCTTCCGGGGTGGCCAGGCCCGATTTCTGTAGCTGTTCACACACCACCGGAAATGCCTTCGGCGGAATCGACAGATAGAAGGCGTGGTTGCCGCCTGTCCCGCGCTCGCTGTCGAGTTTCGCCAAAGTTTCGGCCAGGGTGGCGAAGGCGCCATCGTCATCGAAGCTGCCCTGCACGAAGCGGATTCCTTCCGACAACCGATCCCACACTTCTTGACGGAACGGTGTTCGGGCGTGCTGCTTGACGGCGTCGTAGACGATCTCACCGAAGTCCTGGTCGGCCCACTCGCGGCGGGCGAAGCCCACCAACGAGAACGACGGTGGCAGCAGACCGCGGTTGGCCAGGTCGTAGATGGCGGGCATCAGCTTCTTGCGGGCCAGATCTCCGGTGACACCGAAGATGACCGCACTGCATGGGCCCGCGATGCGGGGCATCCGTTTGTCACGTTTGTCCCGTAACGGGTTGTGCCAGCCGCTCGACCCCGCGAGGCGGGATTTAGTGCCGGAACTCATCTCGCCGCAGCGTCCAATTGACCCTGGGTCGCGTCGAGCAGCTCCTGCCATGACTTCTCAAACTTCTCCACGCCGTCATCCTCGAGATGGGC
>Ga0164295_10000732_pt1 | contig 27459 bp, 23 predicted proteins | sample GEODES006metaG_FD_111798 | JGI IMG/M metagenome (GOLD analysis project Ga0164295, IMG submission 111798) | Oligotrophic lake water microbial communities from Sparkling Lake, Wisconsin, USA - GEODES006 metaG | ecosystem: Environmental > Aquatic > Freshwater > Lake | place: USA: Sparkling Lake... | reverse complement strand
GTACGGCGGAACTGAAATCAAGCACGGTGGAGAAGATCTACTTGTTCTTTCAGCTCGCGACATTCTCGCTGTAATCGAGAAGTAAATGGGAAAGAGTCTTCAATTTGATGAGCAAGCACGCCGGGCCATGGAGCGCGGTGTCAACATTCTTGCTGACACAGTAAAGGTAACTCTTGGACCTAAGGGTCGTAACGTTGTTATCGGTAAATCTTTTGGTGCACCAATCATCACTAATGATGGCGTGACAATTGCAAAGGAAATTGAACTATCAGATCCTGCTGAAAACATGGGCGCTCAGTTAGTTAAAGAGGTTGCGACAAAGACAAATGATGTCGCAGGTGACGGAACTACAACAGCAACTGTTCTAGCTCAAGCAATGGTTAAAGAAGGATTACGTAACCTTGCCGCTGGCGCACAGCCAATGGATATCAAGCAGGGCATCGAAGCGGCCGTAGCAGCGGTGTCAGAGCAACTGCGCTCGCAGGCAACTCCTGTTAACGGAAAGCCACAGATTGCAGATGTCGCAACAATTTCAGCACAGGATCGAGCTATCGGTGAATTGATTGCTGAAGCGATGGACCGTGTTGGTAAAGATGGAGTAATTACAGTTGAAGAAGCATCAACTACTGGACTTGATCTTGAGTTCACTGAAGGCATGCAGTTCGACAAGGGATACATCTCGCCGTACTTCGTCACTAATCAGGATCGCATGGAGGCAATCCTTGAGGATGCCTATATCTTGATTTCAGGTAACAAGGTTTCTGCACTGTCAGATCTTCTGCCTCTGCTTGAAAAGGTTGCACAAACCTCAAAGCCACTGTTGATCATCGCTGAAGATGTCGAAGGTGAAGCGCTCTCAACGCTAGTTGTGAACCGCATGCGTGGCGTCTTTGCATCAGTTGCTGTTAAGTCACCTGGCTTTGGAGATCGTCGCAAGGCAACCTTGCAGGACATCGCAGTTCTCACAGGTGGTCAGGTAATTTCTTCAGAGCTTGGAATGAAGCTTGAAGGTGTGACCATTGAGGATCTAGGTAAGGCTCGTCGCATCGTTGTCACAAAGGATGCGACAACAATCGTTGATGGCGCAGGCGATAAGGCGGCTGTAGCTGCTCGTGTATCTGAACTCCGTAAGGAAATCGAAGGTAGTGATTCCTCATGGGACAAAGAGAAACTGCAGGAGCGTCTGGCAAAGCTTGCTGGTGGCGTATGCGTAATCAAGGTTGGAGCACATACCGAAGTTGAACTCAATGAAAAGAAGCACCGACTTGAGGATGCAATCTCTGCAACTCGCGCCGCTGTTGAAGAAGGAATCGTTGTTGGCGGAGGCGCAGCACTTGTGCATGCAGCCGATATTCTAGATGGCGATCTTGGATTCACAGGCGATAAGGCGGTCGGTGTTCGTTTAGTTCGCAAGGCATGTGATGAGCCACTTCGTTGGATCGCAGAAAATGCAGGACTTGAAGGCTACGTAGTAGTTGCAAAGGTTCGCGCGATGAAGCACAACGAAGGATTCAACGCTGCAACAGATGTCTATGGTGATCTAGCTGCTGACGGTGTTATCGATCCTGTAAAGGTAACTCGTTCAGCACTTGCTAACGCTGCGTCAATTGCTGCAATGTTTATTACAACAGAAGCTGTTGTATATGAAAAGCCAGCAGAGCAAGCAGCAGCCGATGCTGCAGGTGGACACGGACATTCACATGGCCCAGGTGGACACTCACACTAGCTACACAGATTAGATTGTGGAAAGAAATAAGCCCCGCGGATTTGATCTGCGGGGCTTTTTCTCTTCTTAGGAGGTAAGAAAGTTTTATGAGGCGTGTGAAACTCCTGGAGTTAGATTTTCTCCGATGATTGCAAGGCGATCATCTTCAGATAAACCACCCCAAATTCCATACGGCTCTTGCACGGCAAGTGCGTGTGCGCGACATGCTGCAATTACAGGACATGTGGCACAGATTGCTTTTGCTGTGTTTTCACGATTGCGGCGGCGCGGACCTCGTTCTCCATCTGGATGGAAAAACATCTCTGAGGGAAGGTCGCGGCACACACCCTGGTACTGCCATTCCCATTCATCGGCAACGGGACGGGGTAAACGTGAGGTTTCAGCCATGTGATGAGGGTACAACCGCGCCATAGGTTGTTCAAGTATCTGTGCCCTGAAAGCCCGTTTTGCCGTGTTTTCAGGTGGTGAGTTAGGCCACTTCACGCCACGATTGGGTCATGGAGCAGGAGCTAATGACCGTTGCAGCCGTTGCTCGCCGTCTAGGCGTGGCCCCTGCCACCCTTCGCACCTGGGATCGCCGGTATGGCCTGGGGCCATCAAGCCATGAGGCCGGTGAGCATCGTCGTTACAGTGCTGGTGATGTAGCAAAGCTAATGCTCATGCGCCGTCTAATAGTCAGCGGTGTTGCACCAGGTGATGCAGCGATTAGGGCAATTGCGCACGAAGGCTCGGTTGAGATTGAAAACCTAGTTGAAGATTTTGAAGTTAGAGAAGATGTTGTTGATTCATTACATCGAGCGGCTAAATCCCTTGATAAGAATTTTGTTGAAACATTGCTTCGAAAAGACATTGCAGCAAATGGCGTGATTGCATCATGGACTGAAGTCATTGTCCCGCTCTTGTTTTTAGTGGGTGATGAATGGGCGGCAACTGGCACTGGAATCGAAGTGGAACATATGCTCTCGGAGATAATTAAGAGGCTTCTTCGTGAAGGTGTTGCAGAGATCAAGGAACCGGTTAATGCCCAACCGGTTTTGCTTGCCTCTGTCGGGGAAGAGCTCCATTGTTTAGCCATACATGCTTTGGCTGCGGCATTAGCCGAAAAAAGAATTGAAACATTTTTCTTGGGTGCCAGAACTCCTCTTGAAGCGATCTCCGGCATGGTTAAACGCGCTGCACCACCAGCGGTATTTCTTTGGGCCCAACTTGAACAAAACTCTGATCCAAAATTTTTCAATGATCTTCCGGTTGTCCGTCCAGCACCACGAGTGATTGTGGGTGGACCAGGATGGGATCGTGAAACATGTGCAGATGTTGTGGTTGCGCAGGATTTAACCCATGCCTGTGCGGAGATTGAGCGTGCAGTGGGGCTCTAAAGCCCCGATAGACTTTGGCCTTCATTCAAGAGTTGGAGGGCAAGGTGAGCGATACAGATAAAGTCGCAATGCTTGGCCTGACCTATGACGATGTTCTCTTGCTACCTGATGCATCCGATGTAGTGCCTTCCGAAGTCAGCACTGTTACTCAATTAACACGCAATATTTCAATTGCGGTCCCACTTGTTTCTTCAGCGATGGACACTGTGACTGAATCTGAAATGGCTATAGCAATGGCCAAGGCGGGCGGAATTGGAATCATCCACCGCAACCTTCCTATTGATGCACAAGTAACTCACGTTAAATTGGTAAAAAACGTTGGACTGGCGGGAGCCGCCGTTGGTGTGGGCGATGACGGATTTGCTCGCGCACAAGCTTTAATTGAAGCTGGGGTAGATGTAGTTGTTGTCGATACTGCCCATGGCCATCACCGCGCTGTATTAGATGCAATTGCGCGCATCAAAAAGTTTTCTCCAACAACCGAAGTTATTGGTGGCAATGTTGCAACACGTGCAGGTGCTCAAGCCTTGATTAACGCTGGCGCAGATGCGGTAAAAGTTGGCGTTGGTCCAGGATCTATCTGCACAACACGAGTTGTTGCAGGTGTTGGAGTCCCACAAGTGACGGCAATTCTTGAAGCATCAAAGGCGTGCAACAAAGCAGGTATCCCATTAATCGCAGATGGTGGATTGCAGTATTCAGGTGACATCGTTAAAGCATTAGTTGCTGGTGCTAACTCTGTAATGCTTGGTTCACTTCTTGCAGGGTGTGAAGAATCACCAGGTGAACTAGTTGAGATCAACGGCATCAAGTACAAGGCCTATCGCGGCATGGGCTCACTCGCTGCGATGCAATCTCGCGGAGAACAAAAGTCCTACTCAAAGGATCGTTACATGCAAGACGATGTTTTATCTGAAGACAAACTTGTTCCAGAAGGTATCGAGGGCAAGGTTGCATTCCGAGGCTCTGTAGCTGAAGTTGTACACCAACTAGTGGGCGGACTTCGCTCAGGCATGGGGTATGCAGGTGCGCCTGATATTGAAACTTTGCGTCGTGAAGGACGTTTAATTCAAATTACAGCAGCCGGCTTACAGGAAAGCCATCCTCATGATGTGGTCCACGTTGCTGACGCTCCCAATTACCAGACGAAGGGCCGCTAATGAATAACATAGAAATTGCACCTGGAAAGCGTGCCCGTACCGCTTACTCATTTGATGACATCGCTATTGTGCCTAGCCGCCGTACTCGTGATCCTGAAAATGTTTCAACAGGGTGGCAGATTGATGCTTACAAATTTGAACTACCAATGATGGCTGCGCCAATGGATTCTGTTGTGTCACCTGAAACAGCGATTGCCATTGGCAAACTTGGCGGACTAGGTGTTCTCAATCTTGAAGGATTGTGGACTCGATATGAAGATCCACGTATTCCATTGGGCGAAATAGCATCAATGCCAGATAAGCATGCAACCAAGCGCATGCAGGAAATTTACAACGCGCCGATTCGTCCAGAACTTATCAAAGAGCGTATTCAGCAGATTCGAGATGCTGGCGTGACAGTGGCAGCGTCTCTTTCACCTGCGCGCACAGCAGAGTTTCACAAAGCGGTTATAGCCGCCGGGGTGGACATATTTGTGATCCGTGGAACAACTGTTTCAGCAGAACACGTAGCTGCAGAAAATGAAGCACTCAACTTGAAAAAGTTTATCTACGAATTAGATGTGCCGGTCATTGTTGGTGGAGTTGCAACATCGACCGCTGCCCTTCACTTAATGCGGGCAGGTGCTGCCGGTGTATTGGTTGGATTTGGTGGAGGAGCAACACACACAACACGTAAAGTTTTGGGTATTGAGGTACCTATGGCATCTGCAGTTGCTGAGGTTGCATCTGCACGCCGTGAATACCTTGATGAATCAGGTGGACGGTATGTTCATGTGATTGCAGATGGGGTAGTTGGTCGAAGTGGTGACATTGCAAAGGCGATTGCTTGTGGCGCAGATGCGGTCATGATGGGATCACCGCTTGCAAAGGCGATCGAAGCACCAGGTCTTGGATGGCACTGGGGATCGGAAGCACATCATCCAGTGTTGCCTCGAGGAGAACGTGTCAATGTTGGAACCGTCGGAACATTGCAGGAGATCTTGCTTGGACCTTCACACACATCAGATGGATCAATGAACTTGTTCGGTGCACTCCGCCGCGCGATGGCAACATGTGGTTATTCAGATGTGAAGGAGTTCCAGCGCGTAGAGGTACTTATTCATCGTGGCTGAAGCGCGCGGAGTCTTGGTTGTTGATTTCGGTGCTCAGTATGCGCAGTTAATTGCACGTCGAGTTCGTGAAGCCAATGTTTTTTCAGAGATAGTTCCATCATCGATTACAGCTGCTGAAGTTACAGCTAAAGCACCCAGTGCAATCATTTTGTCTGGTGGGCCATCAAGTGTCTATGCAGAAAATGCACCAACGGTTGATGCCGCCATTTTTTCATTAGGAATTCCAGTTTTTGGAATTTGTTATGGTTTTCAAGCAATGGCAGCCGCGTTAGGTGGCGTAGTGAGTCAGACTGGTAAATCTGAGTTTGGCCGAACAGAGGCAACTGTTCAACCTAGTTCGAAGGTGTTTACTGGATTACCAGCCCAGCAAAAAGTCTGGATGTCACATGGGGATGCCGTAACGGCGGCACCTGCTGGATTTACAGTGTGCGCAGTAACAGAAGATACGCCGATTGCTGCATTTGAAGATGCCACCGGAAAGTTAGCCGGAGTTCAGTTTCACCCTGAGGTTCTCCACAGCGAGTACGGCCAATCTATTTTGCACAACTGGTTAGTCAATATTGCCAAGTGCGATGCAACATGGACGACTGCAAATATTGCAGAGACAGAGATTACAAAGGCGAAGCAAGTTATTGGCAACAAGAGAGTTATTTGTGGGTTGTCTGGTGGTGTTGACTCAGCTGTTGCGGCAGCAATTATTCAAAAGGCAGTTGGTAATCAACTGACATGTGTTTCGTTGATCATGGTTTATTGCGCAAGGGCGAGGCAGAACAAGTAGAGCGTGATTTTGTTGCCTCAACCGGTGTGCAGTTAGTTGTAATAGATGCAAAGAAGCAGTTTCTGGATGCCCTTAAAGATGTTACAGATCCTGAAGAAAAAAGAAAGATTATTGGCCGCGAATTTATTAGATCATTTGAAGCTGCAGCGCGAGATATTGCTGTTGGGGGAGATGTTGAGTTCCTAGTACAAGGCACGTTGTATCCAGATGTAGTTGAATCAGGCGGCGGAACAGTTACGGCAAATATTAAATCCCACCATAATGTTGGAGGACTTCCCGAAGATTTGAAGTTCACCTTAATTGAGCCACTTCGCACGCTATTTAAAGATGAAGTTCGCCAGGTAGGAATAGAACTTGGATTGCCAGAAGAGATTGTGTGGCGCCAACCATTTCCTGGCCCAGGACTTGGAATCAGAATTGTTGGTTCAGTGACACAAGAGCGATTAGATGTATTGCGCGAAGCCGATTCAATCGCCCGAGCAGAGTTAAAGGTGGCAGGGTTAGACCGTGAAATTTGGCAATGCCCCGTTGTTTTGTTGGCAGATGTCCGAAGTGTTGGTGTTGCCGGCGATGGCCGCACCTACGGCCATCCAATAGTTCTGCGCCCAGTCTCATCTGAAGACGCCATGACCGCGGATTGGTCCCGCATCCCCTATGACGTTCTTGAGAAAATCTCTACGCGCATCACCAACGAGGTCCGCGAGGTCAACCGAGTGGTCTTAGATGTAACGAGCAAGCCACCTGGCACCATTGAATGGGAATAATTTAAGTGTTTTCTCAGGTTTTCAAATTATGATCAGCGGTATGAAAAGAATAGAGACAGTCTCAAGAGTTGTAACTCTCTCATTCTTTCTTATTGCTACATCATTTCTCATTCAACCTGCACACGCTGAGGAAAATCCAAAGACTTCACTAGAGTTTTGCAAAGTTGCAAAGTCAGTCCCTCACAATCCAATAAAAATACCAGCTCAAAAAAATACAACATTTAAGTTGCCATCAACCATGACTATTGTTACAAACTGCGGCAATATCGAGATTGCACTTGAGACTCAACTTGCACCCGTAACCGTTTCAAAACTAACAATTCTGGCCAAAAATAAATTTTTCGATAACTCTCTTTGCCATCGTTTAACTACTTCGGGGATATTTGTTTTGCAGTGCGGGGATCCATCTGGAGGTAAAGGTTTAAGCCCTGTGGGTTGGAAAGAGTTTCAAGACGAGAACCTTCCAGCTGCAGCAGAAAAAAACTACCCTGCAGGTACAGTTGCCATGGCTAACAGGGGTCCAAAGACTAATGCAACCCAGTTTTTTATTGTGTACAAGGACAGCACCTTGCCGCCAAATTACTCGGTGTGGGGACAGATTAAATCTGGCTTAGATATTGTTGTTCAGATCGGCAATATTGGTGCTTATCAAGTAAATCGTACAAATAAAAAGGCGTATTACGTAGGCGATGGTATTCCAATCCAACCAATTGAAATTAAAAGAGTTACAACTAGTTAGTATTTACAATCTTAAAAGCTTCAGCAATTCTGCCTTCAGGTAAACCACCAATTCCCGCGTTGCGTTGACCCCATTCACGGACCATGTTTTCAAGCTCTTTGTTGTGTGCGGTTTGTGAAGCATGTGCATGCAAAGCCGCCATCTTTAAATCAAATGTATCGGTGATATCAACCCAGTGATCAGGGTTGGCAAACCCAGAAACCCAGATCTCCTTTACTCGCCACGGTTGAAGACCTTCGTTGTCGAGCAAGTCAGTGAAAGCAAATGGATTTCGAGAGTCGGGATATACCGCTTGAATAGTTGCTTCTCCTGCAGCTAAGTGATCAGGATGGCTTGCCCCGATGCGATCCCAATTGCGTTCTGGGCTTTGGCACACAATGCGATCTGGTTGTGAAATTCGAATCTGTCGGACAATATCTTTACGCAACTCGATTGTTGCCACTAGGTGACCATCAACATAATTCAAGAAAGTAATATCGGTGACACCAATTGCGGCACCTGCCGCACGTTGTTCGCGTTGTCGGATTGCAGGCATCTCTTCTTTCGTGAATCCAGACTCTTCGCCACCTTGATCGCCATTGGTACAAAAAACATAGGCAACCTCAATTCCCTTTTTTACCCATTGGGCAATAGTTCCGGATGCGCCAAAATCTGAATCATCGGGGTGGGCGTTGATGACCAAGACGCGCTTGATCTCGTTATCTGCGATCGGTTCCATGAGTGAAGCCTAATAGACTCACCCTCATGACTGAAATCGATCCATTGCTTGCGGGGTTAAACCCTCAACAATCCGAAGCGGTCACACATGCTGGCGGGCCATTGCTAGTTGTCGCTGGTGCTGGATCAGGAAAGACGCGCGTTTTAACTCGTCGCATCGCATATTTGATGTCTCGTCGAAATGTTGCTCCGTATCAAATCTTGGCAATTACCTTCACAAATAAAGCTGCCGGTGAAATGAAGGAAAGAGTTGCAGATTTAGTTGGTCCAATTGCAAAATCCATGTGGGTATCAACTTTCCACTCAGCATGTGTTCGAATCTTGCGCCAAGAAGCTACCCGCCTTGGCTATAGCAATTCATTTAGTATTTACGACTCGGCCGATTCACAACGGCTAATAACTATTGTTGCTAAAGAGTTGAATTTGGACCCAAAGCGATACCCAGCCCGTCAATTCCAATCAATCATCTCAAACGCAAAAAATGAATTAATGGGACCTCAAGATTACGTGAACGCCGCCAGCAGCCAGTTTGAGCTGGTTGTTGCTGATGTTTATACGGTGTATCAGCAGAGGTTAATCCGTGCCAATGCAATGGATTTTGACGACTTAATTCTTAAAACTGTTGAAGTCCTACAACGCTACCCTGAAGCAAAAGCTCGTTTTAGATCACGCTTTCGTCATGTTTTAGTTGATGAGTATCAGGATACAAATCATGCTCAATACATCTTGGTCAAAGAGCTAGTTGGCACTGAACTTGAAGGGCAAGCGCCAGCAGAGCTATGCGTGGTTGGCGATGCAGATCAATCCATCTACGGGTTTCGTGGAGCAACTATCCGCAATATTTTGCAGTTTGAGCTGGATTACCCAAATGCCCGCACCGTACTTCTTGAACAAAATTATCGCTCAACCCAAAACATTTTGAACGCTGCTAACGCTGTGATTACCAAGAATGAAAGTCGCAAAGAAAAGAATCTGTGGTCTGATGCTGGTTCTGGAGCACCACTTACGGGATATGTTGCAGAAAGCGAACATGACGAAGCTAGCTTTATTGCAGATGAGATTAGATCGCTCCAACGTGAAGGGGTTTCAACACCGGGGGATACAGCGATCTTTTATCGTACTAACGCTCAATCTCGTGTGTTTGAAGAAGTATTCATGCGCAGTGCTCTGCCATATAAAGTCGTCGGAGGTTTGCGTTTTTATGAGCGTCGTGAAGTAAAAGATTTGTTGGCATATTTGCGTGTTCTGGCAAATGTTGAAGATGAAATCTCACTTCGCAGAGTCATTAACGTACCTAAGCGAGGCATTGGTGATACATCTTTAGATTATGTCAATGAGTTTGCCCGCAACAACGACATATCTTTCTGGCAAGGTTTATTGCGTTGTAATGAAATTGAATCGGTTCCAGCCCGTGCAACACAAGCGATTAATGAATTTACCTCAATGATTAGCGCGTTGGTGGTATTAGTAGAGGCAAAAACAAATCCTTCGGTAATGGTCGAAGCAGCACTTGAACAATCAGGGTTATTAAAGGAGTTGGCAGACAGCACCGATCCCCAGGATGAAGTGCGCGTTGAAAACTTAAAGGAGCTTGTGGCTGTTTCTATGGAGTATGAGGAGCGTCCCTTTGAAGAACTTGGTGAGGATGAAGAGATCTCACTGGCTGGATTTTTAGAAAAAGTTTCATTAGTTGCAGATGCAGATGAGATTCCAGAAGGTGAAGATCATGGCGGGGTTGTAACCATGATGACTTTGCACACCGCCAAAGGGCTTGAGTTCCCAACTGTTTTCCTAACAGGAATGGAGGATGGAATTTTTCCTCATTCTCGAACACTTGGTGAAAAAGATGAGATTGAGGAAGAACGTCGACTTGCATACGTTGGATTAACTCGCGCACGCCAGCGACTTTATATTTCGCGTGCAGAGTATCGATCGACGTGGGGTGCTCCTAATTACAATCCACCATCACGTTTTCTGGATGAAATTCCTGAAGATGTAATTGAGTGGCGCAATCAAGGGCGCTCTTCCTCTTCGCCGTCTCTTGTTACTCGCTCTCGCACTGCTACAACACCGCCACCACGAGCCACGGGCAAGAAGAGCATTGCGATGGAGCTAGCAGTTGGCGAGCGTGTGTCACATGACACATTTGGTTTAGGCACCGTTGTGGCCGTTGCAGGGGCTGGAGATAAAGCCGAAGCCACAATTAACTTCGGTCAGTACGGCGAGAAGCGTTTACTGCTGCGCTATGCACCTGTTGAGAAACTATAAGATGACCCCGTATATAGCCGGCAAATAGATTGTGAGCCCCAGTGGATCTCTTTGAATACCAAGCCCGAGATATCTTTGAAAAACATGGCGTACCTGTTTTAGCCGCAGCGACTGCAACAACAGCAGATGAAGCAGAAAAAGCTGCAACAACAATTGGCGGCAAGGTTGTAGTTAAGGCACAGGTCAAAGTGGGAGGACGTGGAAAAGCAGGCGGAGTAAAGCTTGCCGAGAACCCACAAGATGCTCGAGAAAAAGCAAGCGCAATCCTTGGCATGGATATCAAAGGTCACACTGTTCGCACCGTAATGATTGCAGCAGCAGCGCCAATCGAAGCCGAGTACTACCTTTCAATTTTGTTAGACCGTTCAAACCGAACATTCCTTGTTATGGCATCTGTTTCAGGCGGCATGGATATCGAAGAGGTTGCACACACTGCACCTGAAAAACTTGCAAAGATTCCAGTATCTGCCGTTGATGGCATTTCACTTACTAAGGCTAAAGAGATTGTTGCAGCAGCAGCATTTCCTGCCGATGTGGCAGATCAGGTTGCTAATGTCTTACTTAAGTTATGGGATGTATTCCAGGGTGAAGATGCAACACTTGTTGAAGTTAATCCCTTGGTAAAAACTAAAGCTGGAAAAGTTATTGCTCTAGATGGAAAGGTCACACTTGATGACAACGCTGATTTCCGTCAGCCAGATCATCAGGGGCTAGTTGATCAAGATGCCGAGAATCCCCTTGAAGCTGCAGCAAAAGAAAAGGGTCTTAACTACGTAAAGCTTGATGGACAAGTTGGAATCATCGGAAACGGTGCAGGACTAGTTATGAGCACACTTGATGTCGTCGCATATGCAGGAGAAAAGCATGGCGGAGTACGTCCAGCTAACTTCTTGGATATTGGTGGTGGAGCATCTGCGCAGATTATGGCCGATGGTCTTTCAATCATTTTGGGAGATGCTGATGTAAAGAGCGTCTTTGTTAATGTATTTGGTGGAATCACAGCATGTGACGCTGTTGCCAATGGAATTGTTCAAGCCCTTGAATTACTTGGACCAAAGGCAACAAAGCCAATTGTTGTTCGACTTGACGGAAACAATGTGGTTGAGGGTCGCGCAATTTTGGCCAAAGCTGCGCATCCATTAGTTGAGCAGGCAGACACGATGGATGGAGCAGCAAATCGCGCTGCAGAATTGGCGGCGAAGTAATGTCGATCTTTATTAACGATGCAAGTAAGGTAATTGTTCAGGGAATGACTGGTTCAGAGGGAACAAAGCACACTCGTCGCATGTTGGCATCTGGAACAAAGATTGTTGGTGGAGTAACACCAGGTAAAGGTGGACAGGTTGTTGATATCAACGGTCATCAACTTCCTGTGTTTAATACTGTGGCCGAAGCTATGTCCGCCACGGGTGCAAATGTTTCTGTTGTTTTTGTTCCACCTAAGTTTGCAAAGGCTGCTGTTATTGATGCAATCGATGCAACGATGCCCCTAGTTGTTGTGATAACTGAAGGTATTCCCGTTCATGACTCAGCTAGTTTTTATGCCTATTCGCAGACCAAGGGAACAACCCAGATCATTGGCCCTAACTGCCCAGGATTGATTACTCCAGGAAAAACAAATGTTGGAATTATCCCTGCCAATATCACTGGTTCAGGTCCAATTGGTTTAGTCTCAAAGTCAGGAACACTTACTTACCAAATGATGTATGAGTTACGTGATATCGGATTTAGCACGGCAGTTGGAATTGGTGGAGATCCAGTAATTGGAATAACTCATATTGATTGTTTGCGCGCATTTCAAGACGATCCAGAGACAACAGCGATTGTTATGATTGGCGAAATTGGTGGAGATGCTGAGGAGCGTGCGGCAGCATTTATTGCTGAGTATGTAACAAAGCCTGTTGTTGGTTATGTTGCAGGTTTCACTGCGCCAGAAGGTAAGACAATGGGTCACGCAGGTGCAATCGTTTCTGGTTCTTCAGGAACTGCCCAGGGAAAGAAAGATGCATTAGAGGCTGTGGGTGTGAAGGTGGGTCAGACACCTAGCGAAACGGCGCGTTTGTTACGCGCAATTATGGGTCGATAACAATGGTGACGCGGGTACTGGGAGCAGCATTACCCCAGATCCTGCGTAGCGTTGCATGGATTTTACTGCCGACATCTTTTATCGCTCTTATTGCCTGGGCAACAGCAGGCAGTGCAACAGGAAATACCGGAGACCCTTTACGGGCAGCTGTCTGGATATGGATCGGTGCGCACCAGATTCCATTTTCATTATCTCTGCCACCATCTGGATTAGATGGATATCTTTCATACCTTCCATTAGGCGCACTTATTTTTCCAGTACTTGCCATTCGTAACGGCATAGCACGCACAATAGAGCGTTTGGATAATGATTCATCCTTAGTTGGACCAGCTCGAGGGATATTTGCAATCGGATACACCCTATTTGCTTTGCTTGCATCAGTATTTTCAAGAACTCAATCAGTTCAACCAGTGTGGTATTTCGCAATTATTTATGTTTTGCCATTCACGCTTCTAGTTGGCGCAACTGTTGGCCGCAAGGTTGCTTTGGGTCAAGGCTTTTTATACGGCTCGCGCATCATCGCGTTCTTGTTAGGAGTTTCTTCAGTAATTTTCGGACTAATGTTATTTATCAATATTTCGATGGTTAAGGATTTAACAACAGTGTTACAGCCTGGGATTTTCGGAGGCCTGCTTTTAATGCTTCTTAACATTTTGTATATCCCCAACGCAATTGTTGCCACCCTTGCCTATTTTTCAGGTGTCGGGTTTGCTGTTGGTTCGGAAACCTTGGTCTCACCCTTCGCACACACATTAAATAAGATTCCGGCAATGCCACTGCTCGGTGCATTGCCTGAGGGTAAATCAGCTATTGCAATGATTGGGATAGCCCTTGTTATTTTTGCAGGTGCACTACTTGCTAGTTGGACGGTGGCATTAAACCTCAAGGTTTTACATCAAAGCTTGATCGTCGCAACTCTGATTGCTGCTTTTGTTGGTTATTCAGGCAGTGGAGCCTTAATTACCGATGCAATGTCAGCCGTTGGTGTTTCTACCTGGAAGTTCACACTAGCTATTGCAGCAGAGTTAGCAGCAGGTGCAGCTTTAGCGCTCTATGTTCCGCGATTGTTTAAACGCACGTGAGAAAGCCAATTCGACGGGCATTAATAAGTGTTTATGACAAAAATCGGTTGCTTGAAATTGGGAGAGCATTAAGTGCTATTGGTGTAGAAATAGTAGCCACTGGTGCAAGTGCAAAGAATCTAGTCGATGCCGGTATTGCTGTAACTGAAGTCAGTTCATACACGGGCTTTCCTGAAATCATGGATGGAAGGGTAAAGACATTACATCCCCTCATCCATGGTGGAATTTTGGCCGACCAGAGCAATTCTGAGCACATAGATGCAATCGCAAACTTAGATATTGCACCTTTTGACCTGGTAATTGTGAATTTATATCCATTTGAAGCAACAATCGCATCGGGTGCTAACTTTATGGAAGGCATTGAGCACATAGATATCGGTGGCCCAACAATGCTTCGTGGGGCTGCTAAAAATCATAGCTCCGTGGCGGTAATTTGTAAGATCTCTCAATACGACCAACTTCTAGATGCGATCAAGGCTGGCGGATTTACAGAGGCAGAGCGTCGACAATTAGCGTTAGAAGTTTTTCGAACTACCGCTGAATACGATCTAGCGATTGCAACATGGCTTGGACAAGAAGAAGGTAGCCAATTGCCTGAGTGGTTTGGGCAAATATGGCAACGCGAAAACTCACTTCGATATGGCGAGAACCCACATCAATCTGCTGCGATTTATTCAGGCAGATCTGCTGGGATAGTTGGTGCTCAGCAATTACATGGCAAGGAAATGTCGTTTAATAACTACACAGATGCAGATGCAGCATGGCGCGCAGTCCTTGATCACCCTGATCCTGCAGTTGTGATCATGAAGCATGCAAACCCGTGTGGTGTTGCGGTGTGTGAACTTGGTATTGCCGTTGCATATCAACATGCACATGAATGTGATCCAGTATCAGCTTTTGGTGGAGTCGTTGCAGCTAATCGCACCGTAGATCTTGCTATGGCAGAACCACTATCTAAGATTTTTACCGAAGTTTTGATCGCACCAGACTTTGATGCCGACGCACTAGAACTTCTTATGAAGAAGCCTTCACTACGAATCTTAAAGTGCGATGTCACATCCATCAATCCATTTGAGTTACGTCCAGTATCTGGGGGAGTACTACTGCAAACAACTGATTTAATTGATGCTGATGGTGATTTGCCAATTAATTGGAAGCAGGTAAGTGGTCAGCCCGTAGATACACAAACTTTGAAGGATCTTGAGTTTGCCTGGAGAAGTGTTCGTTCAGTTAAAAGTAATGCGATTCTGCTCGCAAAGGGAACGGCCTCTGTTGGAATTGGGATGGGACAGGTCAATCGGGTTGATTCTGCACGTCTTGCCCTTTCTCGAGCAGGCGATCGAGGTAAGGGAGCGGTTGCAGCAAGTGATGCATTTTTCCCTTTCGCAGATGGGCTTCAGATCTTGATTGATGCAGGAGTAAGTGCTGTTGTGCAGCCTGGTGGAAGTGTGCGCGATGATGAGGTTATTGCTGCTGCGCAAATGGGGGGAATTGCAATGTTCTTCACCGGAACCCGACATTTTTCACACGCATAAATAGATAGGGTTTAACCATGAGCGCACAGATCTTAGATGGCAAGGCACTTGCATCTGCCATCAAAGCAGAGCTGGCAACTCGCGTAGTTGATCTTAAAGCCAAGGGTATTACACCAGGACTTGGAACCATTTTAGTTGGAAATGACCCAGGATCACTTGCATACGTTGGTGGCAAGCACCGTGATTGTAAAGAAGTTGGTATCAATTCAATTCGTTATGACTTGCCAGAGAGTGCTACTGAAAAAGATGTTTTGGCTGTGATTGCAGATTTAAATTCATCTAAAGAGTGCACTGGATACATTGTGCAACTGCCTTTACCACAGGGAATACGTACCCAAAGAGTTTTAGAGGCGATAGATCCAAATAAGGATGCAGATGGTTTGCACCCCTTTAACCTTGGCCGTTTAGTTGCTGGATATGAAGCGCCATTGCCATGTACTCCACGAGCAATTGTGGCGTTGCTAGATCATTACAAAATCGCGACCAGTGGCGCTGAAGTAACTGTTATTGGACGTGGGTTAACAGTTGGTCGCCCACTTGGACTGCTCCTTTCTCGTAAGCAAGAAAATGCAACAGTTACCTTGACACATACAGGGACAAAAGATTTATTACAGCACACGAAAAATGCCGACATCGTTGTGGTTGCCATCGGACAGGAACACTTCTTAAAAGCAGAGATGATCAAAGAAGGCGCAGTCGTAATTGATGTTGGTATTTCTCGCACGCCAGAGGGGCTTGTAGGAGATGTGTGTCCTGGAGTATTTGAGAAGGCTTCATTTGTTGCACCGATGCCTGGGGGTGTTGGGCCAATGACGCGCGCAATGCTGCTAACAAATGTGGTTGATGCATGCAGCTAAATAATCGTGTGCTGTCGATACTTAGTTACTCTGCCGTCCTGCTAGGGGTGGTTCTTGGAGCCTCTGGAATAGTGCGAGGTGGATCACTTTTTATCGCCGCTGGGACCCTAGGGCTCGCACTCAAATCTCGTAATTATCGCCGCATTGAGTTTTACTTACCCGTTGTCATAGCGGTAGCCCTTTTTGTGCTGGCAATTGCACTTCCTCGCGGACGCTAGAGTTCACCTATTCTCATACACGCATGAATGGAGTCACTATGGGTGGCAAAGTCACAGTAGTCGGTGCAGGTTTCTATGGTTCAACTACAGCTCTTCGGTTAGCTGAATACGATGTTTTCGACACCGTGGTTTTAACAGACATCGTCGAAGGAAAGCCTGAAGGTTTGGCTTTAGACATGAATCAATCTCGTTCAATTGAAGGTTTTGAAACAAAGATTATTGGCGCAACAACAACTGCTGACGGTGCTGGTTATGAAGCAACGGCTAATTCAGATGTGGTTGTGATTACCGCAGGACTTCCTCGTAAGCCTGGCATGAGCCGTATGGATCTAATTGGCGTCAACGCTGGAATCGTTCGTGGAGTGGCAGAAAGTATTGCAAAGCATTCACCAAACGCGGTAATTATCGTGGTTTCAAATCCACTTGATGAGATGACAGCCCTTGCACAGATTGCAACAGGTTTTCCAAAAAACCGTGTAATGGGTCAGGCAGGAATGTTGGACACAGCGCGCTTTACAAACTTTGTTGCAGAAAAACTTGGTGTAAAGGTTGGAGTCGTGAAGACTCTTACCCTTGGCTCACACGGAGACACTATGGTTCCGGTTCCAAGTCGTTGCACGGTTGATGGCAAGCCTCTGAGTGATCTACTGTCACAAGCAGAGATTGCAGATCTCGTTGATCGCACACGCAATGGTGGCGCAGAAGTTGTTGCACTTCTTAAGACAGGTTCTGCCTACTACGCACCATCTGCAGCAGCTGCTCGTATGGCAAAAGCGGTCATCGAAGATTCAGGTGCTGTTATGCCGGTCTGCGCATGGGTTGATGGCGAGTACGGAATTTCAGGTGTTTACCTCGGGGTTGAAGCAGAGATCGGTCGCTCAGGTATCACAAAGGTTGTTGAAGGAACATTGACTGATTCAGAGGTTGCAGCACTTAAAGAGGCAGCAGAAGCGGTTCGTGCAAAACAAGCCGATGTTCAAGCACTCTAAGTAGGGGAGAGATAATGAACAAGATCAAAGTAACGGGCACAGTCGTCGAACTAGATGGCGATGAAATGACACGCATTATGTGGCAGTTCATCAAGGATTCATTGATCCTGCCTTACTTAGATGTGAACCTTGAGTACTACGACCTAGGTATGGAACACCGTGATGCAACTGATGATCAGGTAACTATTGATGCAGCACGTGCAATACAAAAGCATGGAGTTGGAATCAAGTGCGCAACGATCACTCCAGATGAGGCACGCGTTGAAGAGTTTGGGCTTAAGAAGATGTGGAAGTCTCCTAACGGAACAATCCGTAACATTCTGGGCGGCGTAATCTTCCGTGAGCCGATCATCATCAGCAACGTTCCACGCTTGGTTCCACACTGGACTAAGCCAATTGTTATCGGCCGTCACGCATTTGGTGATCAGTACCGCGCAACAGATTTCAAGGTTCCGGGCCCAGGAAAGCTAACAATTTCATTTGTTCCTGAAGATGGTTCAGCCCCAATTAACACAGAGGTGTTCAACTTTGAATCCTCAGGTGTTGCTATGGCGATGTATAACGTTGATGATTCAATTCGCGACTTTGCTCGTGCATCTCTTAACTACGGACTTCTTCGTAAATTCCCTGTTTATCTTTCAACCAAGAACACAATCCTTAAGGCATACGATGGTCGCTTCAAGGACATCTTTGAAGAGATCTATCAGGCAGAGTTTAAAACCCAGTTTGATGCCGCCGGAGTTTGGTATGAGCACCGGTTGATCGATGACATGGTTGCTATGTCATTGCGCATGGAGGGTGGCTATGTCTGGGCCTGTAAGAACTATGACGGCGATGTTCAATCTGACACCGTTGCACAGGGTTATGGCTCACTGGGTTTAATGACATCTGTCTTGATGACACCAGATGGAAAGATTTGCGAGTCAGAGGCTGCGCACGGAACAGTCACACGTCACTACCGTGATCACCAAGCAGGTAAGGCAACCTCAACAAATCCAATCGCATCAATCTTTGCGTGGACCCAGGGTCTTGCACACCGCGCAAAGCTTGATAGCAATGCAGAGCTTGCACAGTTCTGTGCCACTCTAGAGCGGGTATGTATTGAGACTGTTGAACAAGGAAAGATGACAAAGGATCTGTCACTGTTGATCTCAAAGACCGCTCCGTACCAAACAACACAAGAGTTCTTGAATTCGATCGATGAGAACTTGAAGAAGGTTATGGCTTAATTCTTCTTGTTTTAAAGAATAAGAAAGCCCCGCTGTTTCCAGCGGGGCTCTTTCTTATGTAAGAAATGAATTAAACGCGCTCACCTGTTGTTGGGTCGAACAAGTGAACAGATCCCTTTACCGCCTCGACAGTAATTGTGTCACCTGGCTTTGGAGGATTCTTTGGATCCCAGCGAACAATTACTTGCGCGCCTTCATCTGATGAGTTGGCAAACTTGACCGTTGAATCAGCTGGCTTTCCGTATACGAAAGCATCTGAACCAAGCTCTTCAACAACTTCAACAAGAACATGGAAGCCCTTTGATGATGGTGTGAAGCCTTCTGGGCGAACACCAACTGTTACAGATGAACCTGCAGATGCTGGAACATCAATAGCTAGATCTCCAAGCATTGCCTTGCCACCACTAACAGGTGCGATAAGAAGGTTCATTGCAGGGGATCCGATGAAGCCGGCAACGAAGGCATTTTCTGGGTTGTCATAAAGATTACGTGGAGTATCTACTTGCTGCAGCACGCCATCTTTTAATACTGCAACGCGATCTCCCATAGTCATAGCTTCAACCTGGTCGTGTGTCACATAAACAGTTGTGATGCCTAATCGACGCTGCAAGGCAGCGATCTGTGTACGAGTTGCTACGCGCAACTTCGCATCAAGGTTTGAAAGTGGTTCATCCATAAGGAATACCTGTGGCTCGCGAACAATTGCACGGCCCATTGCAACGCGTTGGCGCTGTCCACCTGAAAGAGCTTTTGGCTTGCGCTCTAGGTATGGCTCGAGGTCAAGCAGCTTTGCAGCTTCTAGAACACGACGATCGCGTTCCTCTTTTGGTGTTCCTGCGATTTTTAATGCAAATCCCATGTTCTCTGCAACTGTCATGTGTGGATACAGTGCATAAGACTGGAATACCATCGCGATGTCGCGATCTTTTGGTGCAACATTTGTTACGTCGCGATCGCCAATTAAAATACGGCCGCCATCAATCTCTTCAAGTCCTGCCAACATACGAAGTGATGTTGACTTGCCGCAACCTGAAGGCCCAACAAGAACTAAAAACTCTCCGTCATTAACGGTGAGGCTTAACTTGTCGACTGCAGGTGCTGTTGTTCCTGGGTAGATACGTGATGCGCCATCAAAAACTACTGATGCCATGAGATTGCTCTCCTTCTCCGGGCTGGTACGTGCCCGACGGTCCGAGGATGAAGGTGATGGCCGGTAGGCCAACGAGGCAAGGTTACGCGTAAACCCCGCATAAGGAAAGATTCTGCTACGCCTGCTGACTGTGAGATCGTATACTTTCCACATAATGGAACCTCCCTCGTTGGCTTCACTCTTCGCTGACCTAGCAATTATCGCTGGCCTGATTGTGCTGGCCGCCTTTTTCGTTGCCGCAGAAATTGCTCTGATCTCTCTTCGTGATAGCCAAGTCCGCCAAATTGCAACTCGTGGAAAACGAGGCGCTCGCGTTGCAGCCCTTGCCGAACACCCCAACAGGTTGTTGGCCGCTGTCCAAATTGGTGTCACAGTCTGCGGGTTTTTATCTGCCGCCTTAGGTGCGGATCAATTAGGTGATTATGTAATTCCGTGGCTTGAATCCCTTGGCGTTTCAGCTGGGTGGAGCACCACAATCTCTCTTATTGGCGTCACATTAGTCATCGCATATTTTTCTTTAGTTTTTGGAGAGCTAGTTCCAAAACGGGTCGCACTCTTTAGAGCAGAAGAAATTGCAATGGCAACGGCTGGATTTATCGATGTGGTTGCAAATGTTTTCCGGCCCCTTATTTGGCTCCTGTCAAAGTCAACAGATTTTGTGGTGCGCGCATTTGGTGTTGACCCGAAAGAGCAACGCAGTCAGATGTCTGAAGAAGAGTTACTAGATTTAGTTGCTGGCCATGCCGCGCTGACGGCTGAAGAACGTGACATCGTTGAAGAGGTATTCAATGCCTCAGAACGTCAGGTTCATGAAGTTATGGTGCCTCGCACAGAAGTAGATTTCATGGATGCTTCATTGACAGTTGGTAAAGCAATCGAGTTAGCCGTTGATAAAGCACATTCACGATACCCAGTTGTTCGTGGCTCATCAGATGAAGTTGCTGGCTTTATCCACGTGCGCGATTTGCTAGATACATCACTTGCAAGTAAGACCACCAAGATCGTTGAACTTGCACGAAACATTATGTATTTGCCAGGAACTAAAGGTATTTTGCCTGCCCTAACTGAGATGCGCATGCAAGGTCAACATCTAGCAATTGTCTTGGATGAGTACGGTGGCACCGATGGAATCGTTACTTTGGAAGACTTGGTAGAGGTGCTCATTGGAGATATTCGTGATGAGTACGACGAGCATGAAGTCGAGATTTCTGCTGAAGCACGCACGGGTGACTTTGAAATTGATGGCCTAATTTCGATCGAGGATTTAATGGAACAGACACAGCTAGAAATCCCAGAAGGCCCCTATGAGACAGCAAGTGGATTTGTCATGCACTTCTTAGGGCGAATACCGCGTCACAATGATGTTGTGAACGTCAATGGCATCCGAATCACGGTATTGACCATGGAAGGTAAACGCGCGGGTCAGCTATTGATATCGCGATCTGCTTAACTATGAAAGAATTGTGTCCATGACACAGAAGCGAGTTCTATCAGGCATTCAGCCAACGAGTGACTCCTTTCACCTGGGCAATTACTTAGGTGCTCTGAAGCAATGGGTCGAGCTCCAAGAAGGTAACGATGCTTTTTACTGCATCGTTGATTTGCATGCGCTCACTGGTGAAATTGAACCGGCACTGATTAGAAAGCGCACATTGGCATCTGCTGCACAGTTAATTGCACTCGGTATCGCACCTGATAAATCAATGTTATTTGTTCAGTCTCATGTTGCAGAGCACAATCAACTGGGATGGATCATGGAGTGTCTTGCAGGTTTTGGTGAGGCAAGCCGCATGACTCAGTTCAAAGATAAGTCGGCAAAAGGTGGAGCAGATACTGCTCGCGTTGGGCTGTTCACATATCCAATGTTGCAAGCAGCAGACATTCTTTTGTATCAAGCACATTATGTTCCGGTCGGTGAAGATCAACGCCAACACATTGAATTAACCCGTGACTTAGCGGCTCGTTTTAATTCACGATTTGGCGAAACATTTAGAGTGCCAGAAGGCCATATCTTAAAAGCTGGGGCAAAAATTTATGATTTACAAGAGCCAACATCCAAGATGAGTAAATCATCTGGCTCTGCTGCAGGTGTTCTAGAACTTATGGACACACCAGAGGCCAATGCAAAAAAGATTAAGAGCGCAGCAACTGATGCGGGCCGCGAAGTGAAATTTGATGAGAAAGAAAAGCCGGGCATTAGTAATTTGCTGACAATTCACTCTTCACTGTCTGGGACATCTATTGCAGATCTTGAAAATCAGTTTGCTGGCAAGGGTTATGGTGATTTCAAGGCAGCTGTTGCCGATGTCGTTGTTGAATATTTGCGTCCTATTCGTGCACAAGCTCTGGAGCTTCTAGAGGATGAGAAGCATTTAATCGATCTTCTGCACGAAGGTGCAGGAAAAGCACGCGCTGTGGCCTCTGTAACCCTAGAAGAGTGCTACAAAAACTTGGGATTAGTGAAGTAAGTAGGGCAGCACCTCAACCCCTAGTTGAGGGTTTGAGAAAAAGTTACACCGCCGACATCAAAACTAGCGCTTGCTTATTGAGTTTCATGAGGGGCGAGTAATAGGCTCTCAAGTACACACAACTTCTGTAAGTGCCCTGAAAAGCATTTATTGAAGAATCAATTAAATCCTTGGAGGAAAATTGTATGAAATTTTTCCGTAGAAGTGCAGTCGCTGCTCTGGCAGTTGTTGCAACGTTAACACTGTCTGCATGCGGAAGTGGTGCAGAAGAAGGAGCACTAGGTGGCAAGGTTGGTCTTGCTTATGACATCGGTGGCCGTGGCGACAAGTCATTTAATGACTCAGCTGCAGAAGGTCTAGATCGTGCGAAAGCAGAGTTTGGAATTGAAGCAAAGGAAGTAACGGTAACAACAGGTTCGGATTCAGAACGCGAAGATAAGCTCCGCTTGCTCGCAGAGGCTGGATACAACCCAATTATTGCAGTTGGTTTCCTATACGCAGGTCCTATTAAGACAGTAGCAACAGATTACCCAGATATTAGCTTTGCAATTATTGATGATTCCTCTGTTGGACTACCAAACGTTGCAGGCTTAGTGTTTGCTGAGGAGCAGGGTTCATACCTTGCTGGTGTTGCAGCAGCACTTGCTTCAAAGTCAGGAAAGATCGGCTACATCGGTGGCGTTCGTATTCCTCTACTTCAGAAGTTCGAAGCAGGATTCGTTGCAGGCGTGAAGGCAACAAAGGCATCAGCAACAGTGGACGTTAAGTACGTTACAGAGCCACCTGATTTCGGTGGCTTCAACGATCCAGCCAAGGCAAAGATTATTGCCAAGGGAATGATCGATAAGGGTATCGATGTAATTTACTCAGCAGCAGGTGGTTCAGGTGCGGGTAACTTCGCAGCGGCAACAGAGGCTGCAGCAGCTGGCAAGAAGGTATGGACTATCGGAGTTGACTCTGACCAGTACCTCAACGCATCAGCTGATGAGCAGAAGAACATGCTGACATCAATGCTAAAGCAGGTTGGAACAGCTGTTTACGACGTAATTGCATCAGCAAAGGATGGATCGACTGTAAGTGATCCTATTGGTGATGGAATTGTTGGTCGCGTTTACGATCTAGCACGTGACGGTGTTGGTGTTTCTTACTCTGGTGGATATATCGACCAGTACAAGGCCCAAATCGATGCGGCTGTCGCAGCAATCAAGTCCGGTGAGATCACTGTTCCAACAACGCCATAAGCGTTTTTGGAGCTAAATCACTACTTAAACTAGACGCAATTAGAAAGTAGCGTTTGGCCCAACAATGGAGTTAGATCTCCTTGTTGGGCCAAATGTTTTTTACTCAGAATTAGTCAAAGGAGATTAAGAGTGTCTGTAGCAGTTGAACTGCGACACATTAGTAAGCGTTTTCCTGGCGTAATTGCTAACAAGGATGTCTCACTAAAGGTTGAAACCGGAACGGTTCACGCCCTTGTCGGCGAAAATGGTGCTGGCAAATCAACTGTTATGAAGATTCTTTATGGAATGCAGCGCCCAGACTCTGGGGAAATTTTGGTCAATGGCCAAGAGGTCAACTTTAAAAATCCTAATGATGCTATTGACGCTGGTATTGGAATGGTTCATCAGCACTTTATGTTGGCTGACAATTTCACAGTGCTAGAAAACATTATTTTGGGCTCTGAACCACATCATGGTGTCACAATCGATTTTGTTGGCGCACGGAAAAAAATTGTTGATATGGCACAGCAGTACGGTCTAGATATTGATCCAGATATTCTTGTTGAAGAGTTAGGCGTTGGACAACGCCAAAGAGTAGAGATTTTAAAGGTGTTATTTCGTGGTGCTCGCATATTGATCTTTGATGAGCCAACGGCTGTGTTGGTTCCTCAAGAGGTAGATGATCTTTTCCAGGCACTCGAGGGCTTACGTAAACAGGGGATGGCTCTAATTTTTATCTCTCACAAGCTTGATGAAGTATTGCGAGTAGCTGATGAAGTTACCGTTGTGCGCCAAGGCTCTACCGTTGCTCAAGTTAAATCCAAAGATGTCACCGCTCGCCAGTTAGCCGAGTTGATGGTGGGAAGCGAGCTTCCAGAGCCCTCTACATTGGGCCATACACGCCGGGCAGAAATAACCTTGTCATTAAAGGAAGTGTGCCTGCGAGCAGCATCAGGCAGCCGTGATTTGTTAACAAATATTTCCTTTGATCTGCATGCCGGAGAGGTGATTGGAATTGCGGGGGTAGAAGGAAATGGGCAAGCCGAACTTGTTGAAGCGATTATGGGTCTGCGTGAATACACAGGATCTATTGAATTCCATGGCTCTTCAATCGATTCATCAAGTGTTGCCGATAGACATGATCTTGGAATTGGCTTGATCCCTGAAGATCGCCAGCGCCAAGCGCTAATGATGACATCACCATTGTGGGAGAACAGAATTCTTGGCCATCAGCGAAGCAAGCCAGTTATGCGCGGGTTTGTAATTGATAAAAAAGCCACAATGGAGAGCACCCGCACAATTATGGAAGAGTTTGATGTGCGAGCACCTGGGCCCGATACCTTAGCAGCTGCGCTTTCAGGTGGAAATCAACAAAAATTTATTGTTGGACGTGAAATGAGTAAAGCCCCTGCGCTTTTGGTTGCATCTCACCCTACACGCGGAGTTGATGTGGGCGCACAAGGTGCTATTTGGGATGTTCTACGAAGCGCGCGTGAAAAAGGAATGGCTATCGTGTTGATATCGGCAGACTTGGAAGAACTCATCGGAATGTCAGATCGTCTTTTAGTCATGTTGCGCGGAAAGTTGACTGCAGAGCTAGATCCTGCAAACACTACGCCAGAACAGTTGGGTTCAGCGATGACAGGTGCAGCATGAACAATCCTTTAGCACAAAGATTTTCGCCGAATAAAATTGGATTAGCTATTGCCGCCCCATTGGCGGCAGCAATATTCTCTATATTGATCTCAAGTATTGCTGTTATTGCAAGCAAGAAATCTCCACTGGATGCATATAGGACCATGTTGGAATACGGTACTGAAACCGCCTCACTTATGGAGATAATCAATACGGCTACGCCGTATTACATCGCAGCAATTGCAATTGCTGTCACCTTTAGAGCGGGTCTTTTCAATATTGGTGTAGAAGGCCAACTTCGTTTAGGCGCACTTTTTAGCTGTTATATCGGAGCTATGTTTGTCCTTCCGCCAGTACTACATGTTGCAGCTGTGTTTCTAGTTGCGATGACCTTTGGTGGTTTGTGGGCAGCAATTGCGGCCTATCTCAAGGTCAAGCGTGGAGTAAATGAGGTTATCTCCACCATTATGCTTAATAGTCTTGCAGGTGGCTTATCGGCTTACCTACTGTCTAAGCATTTTGCAGTAATTGAAGTGGGTTCAAACAATCTTCAGACTAAACAGCTTCCAGCATCGGCCCAGGTGCCGGATTTAATGCCACTGTTGCGCACGCTAGGTGTTCAAGATCAACCCGGTGGAGGCGTACACGGAATGCTCTTTGTTGCAGTTGCCTTGGGTCTGATCTTCTGGTTTGTTGTTAATCGGACTCGCTTTGGTTTTGAACTACGTGCATCAGGGCTAAACCCAATTGCAGCAAGGGTGAGCGGAGTTAATTCAAAGAGAATGACATTTATTGCCCTTGTGATTTCAGGTGCAATTGCGGGACTTTCAGGGTTACCAGAAGTTCTTGGTCAAACGCATTCATACAACTTGGGTTTCCGTGCAGGAATAGGTTTTTCTGCAATCGCCGTTGCCTTACTTGGTCGCAACTCTGCCGGTGGAATGGCACTGAGCGCACTTCTCTTTGGATTCCTTGAGGTTAGCTCTCGCGCTTTGGAATTAATTGATATTGCACCAGAGACTTATGTCATTATGCAGGGCTCAATACTGTTGAGCTCTGTTGTTGCATATGAAGTTGTGAGACGCTTTAAATTGACTTTGCAAAGCAATGAGTTAGCAAAGGTAGTGCAACCATGAAGATTATGAAGTTATTGCGTTATGCAACAATGCTGGTATTTGTCCTGGCATCAATTCGAGTAATAACAGGTGCAACAGATTTAACAAGCACTGGAACGGCATCAGCAGCATTGTTACTTTCAGTACCAATCGTTCTCGCTGCGTTAGGTGGCTTGTTCTCAGAGCGTTCTGGAGTCGTAAACATTGGTCTTGAAGGCATGATGATTCTGGGTGCATGGGCTGGTGGATTCATAGGTGCACAACATGGACCGTGGGCAGGATTGATTGCCGCTGTGGTCTTTGGATCACTTGGTGCATTAGTGCATGCAATTGCAACAGTTAGTTTTGGCGTGGATCATGTTGTCTCTGGTGTTGCAATCAATATCATTGCAGCAGGTCTTGTTCGATACCTTTCAACGCTTTTATATCAAGGTGGATCATGGCCTGGACCTTCACAATCTCCTGGCATAAAAACAATTCCCCTCAATGGACTTCCTGTTCTATCAGGTGGGCAATACTTCGGGTGGAAGAGCCCTGATGTATTGGGCTCCATCGCAAGCCTCAAGTGGTTCTTCATCTCAGATATGGCCTCGATTCTTCGTGGATTAACGGGAGATGTTTCCTATGTAACTGTTGTGGCAATTGCATTTGTTCCCCTGGCCTACTTCATCTTGTGGCGCACCGCATTTGGATTGCGCCTTCGAAGTGCCGGAGAAGCTCCAGTTGCTGCAGAGTCACTTGGTGTCAATGTTTATGCAATGAAGTATGCAGGTGTGCTGATTTCAGGAGGGCTTGCAGGATTAGGTGGTGGCTTCTTGGCTATCGTTGCAGCAAGTAACTACCAAGAAAATCAGGTTGCAGGTCGTGGATATATTGGACTTGCTGCACTTCTATTTGGAAATTACCGACCAGGGGGATTACTGGCCGGTGCCGGACTCTTTGGTTTTGCCGATGCCTTGCAACTTCGTGACTCAGATTCAATCCATGCACTACTTCTCTTTATTGTGGCGGTCTTATTGTTTGTTGCATTTAGCAAATTCAAGAGTGGCAAGCGCATTGGGGCGGCAGTAAGTCTCTCATCAGCGGCCTTTACCTTATGGTTCTTCTTTGCAGTCGATGAGTTACCAGGACAATTGGTAACAATGACTCCTTATATCGCGACGATTTTGGTTATGGCACTTGCCTCACAGAGATTGCGAATGCCTGCAGCAGATGGAATTCCGTATCGACGTGGT
>Ga0164295_10000731_pt1 | contig 27467 bp, 16 predicted proteins | sample GEODES006metaG_FD_111798 | JGI IMG/M metagenome (GOLD analysis project Ga0164295, IMG submission 111798) | Oligotrophic lake water microbial communities from Sparkling Lake, Wisconsin, USA - GEODES006 metaG | ecosystem: Environmental > Aquatic > Freshwater > Lake | place: USA: Sparkling Lake... | reverse complement strand
CGAAAGACGACCACCGCGCGGACGGCCCCCCAGACCGTTCATTTCGCCCGATGGAGGAAGGCGACCAGATCGGCGAGATCCTGTGCCGAGAGGAGCTTGTCGTAGCCCTGCGGCATGATCGACGTCCGCCCCGGCTCGATCGATTCGACGATCTCGCGCGGCACCCGCTCGACGACGGTGGCGCTGGTCTGCACGGCGAGCGCCCCGCCCGCCTCCTCGCGGACCACCCCCTGAAACGACCGACCGTCGTCGGTGACAACGATCGCCGGCTCGTAGCTGCGGACAAAGCTCGCGCTCGGCCGCACGATCGCCTCGAGGAGATCGCGCGGCGTGCGGATGGCGCCGATGTGGGAGAGATCGGGGCCGATCCGGCCACCGACATAGGCCATGGCATGGCAGGAGGTGCAGGAGCCGGTCTTCCCGGCGAAAACGGCGTGGCCGCGGACGGGATCCCCTTCCGGCAAGCTCGCGAGAAGCTTCTCAAAGGCCGCGCGCTCGGAGGCGACCAGCGCCTCGGTCTTGGCAAGCAAGTCGGCACCGAGCGCGGCCGATTCCTCAGGGAGGCCCTGCACCGCCGCCTCGAGGAGATCGCGGCGCACGAAGCCGGATGCCTCACTCTGGCTGAGCCCCTCGACCGCCCTGACAAGTGGCTCCCCTCCCTTCTTGATGAGGCCCGGGAGGAGGAGCGTTGCTTCCTGAGCGCCGAGCTTCGCGAACGCGTCGCCGACACGGAGCCGGGCCCGTTCCGGGAGCGTGGCCGACGCGAGGATCGTGGCGGCGGCATTCCGGTCGACGGGCGACTCACCGAGAGTGGCGATGAGGAGCAGGCGGCCGACGATGACATCGGGCAGCTCTCCCGTAGCCTCCCCGAGGAGACCGAGAGCCTGGAGGATCGCCCGTGGTGCGAGCGTGCCCGCCGCCTCGATCTGAAAAGCCAATGGCCGGAAGACAGTCCGTTCCTCTTTCGAAAGTGGCAGGCCGGCGAGGACGGCGATCGCCTCCCCCGACTCAGCGGCAGCAGGCGAATCGCGATCAGAGGGGCTTGCGGCCAGATGGGCCAGAACCCCGACCCACGACGGCGGCGTGGTCTGCGGATGAGCCGCACGCATCGCTTCGAGGGCTGCGGCGCGGATGGCCGGTTCGTCGTCATCGATCGCGGCGACAACAGCGCCGGCGACGGCCGGATTGGCGGCCAGCGGCGCAAGGAGCGCCGCGATCGCCGCACGATCGGTGGCGACCGCCGTCGTCATCTGCCGGAGGAGCGCCGGCACCTTGTCGGCGAGGGCTGCCGACCAGTCGGGATGACGGCCCGCGACCCACCAGGCCGCCTCGCGGACGCTCGCGTCTTCGGCAGCGCACAGCGGAATGACGTCCGCTTGCGAAAGCGCCGGCTCTGACAACCGGTCGGCCATCTGGTCGAGGGCCAATAGCGCGCCCCGCTTCGCCGCAGGGCTGCCCGTCGCGAGCGCCGTGCGGAGTGGATCAGGCGCGCCGGTCTCGATGCACGCGTAGGTGATCGAGTGGTCGAGGGCCCGGTCGTCGGCCAGGTCCACCCGACCGGTCGCGGCCAGAAGGGGGGCACATGCCTCCGCCAGACCGAGACGGCCAAGGGCTTCGGCTGCGGCGCGGGCCACAGGCGCCGCGTCGTTGACGACGATGTTGCCCAGCAGGCCGAGCGCCGCGGCGTCGCGATGGAGGCCTGCCACATGGCAGGCCGTCTGGCGGACACCGGCGTCCCGGTCGCCGAGGCCGGCGCGAACGGCCCGGCGGGCTTCATCGCCGTCGATCCGGGCCAGTGTCCAGAGAGCCTGCTGGCGGACGGCGGGGGTCGCCGATCGAGTGAGTACGCCATCCACAGCCGGTACCGCGGCGGCCCCGATCCGGGCGAGGGCGTCGGTGGCCCGGGCGACGACGGCGGGGCGCGGGTCGGCCAACAGCGCCGCGAGGCCGGCGGGCTCTATCCCCTTCCAATCGAGAGCGAGACCGCGCCGATCGGCGATCGGCATCGTGCCATCGCGCCGCACCCGATAGATCGCCCCGAGCACGGCCGGCTTCTCGAGCTGCGAGGTCGGGCAGCAGAGCTTGTACCAGCCGCCGGTATCGACAACGAGGAGCGAGCCGTCGGCATCCTCGATCACGTCGGTGGGATGGAAATCGACCCAATCGGCTTGGAGGAAGGGATTCGTCTCGGGGGTGAACGTGGCGCCGGCCGGCGTGAGTTCGGTGCGGAACACCGTCCGCAGGTTGAACGACGTCGTGAACAGGTTGCCGGCCCACGGCTCGCCGTGGCCGACGCCGGAATGGCGGTGGAGGCCGCACGGAGCAGCGGGGCCGAGATGGGCGAGCGCCGGCAGCAGGGGGCCTGTGCGGGCATGGCCATCGAGGACGCCATGGTCTTTCCCGTAGACGCCGCCATAGAGCGCATGGATCAGCCCGTCGCGCTCACCGCCGCCAGGGTGGACAAGGAACGTGCACGACATGATCCGCTCCCCTTCCGGCGTGAACACGACGTCGACGGGGTTGTCCATGCCGCCGGTCAGCACCGGCTCGAGTTCACTCGCATCGTCGCGGGCGCGGAAGATGTGGCTGGCGCGGGTTGTCCAGCCGGGGCGGCCGGGAAGATCGTAGCTTTGCTCGGCAAAGGCTCCCTTGCACCAGTAGATCCGGCCATCGCGGCCGAGGTAGGGGCCGTGGAGATCGTTGGCGCAGCCGGTGAGCGTCTTGGCGTCAAACCACACCTCACGCGACTCGGCGACGCCGTCATCGTCGGCATCGGTGAACTTCCAGATTTCCGGCGGCACGGTGACATAGAGCGAGCCGCGATACCACAGCGACCCTTCCGGCATCATCAACCCCTCGGCATAGACCGTGCGACGGTCGAACGTGCCGTCGCCGTCGCTGTCTACCAAGCGGAAGACACGATGGGTGGGGTTCTTCACCTGTTCGGCGACGGCGATGTTCGTGCCGCTCGACTCGGTGACGTAGAGCCGGCCACGCTCGTCGGAGTCGATCGTGACAGGGCGTTCGACGAGCGGCGGGCCCGCGGCGACCTCGACGGTGAATCCGTCGGGCAGGGTGATCGTGCCGGAGTCGAAGCGGAACTCGGCGGCACGGCCGGAGGCAACCGCCATCAGCACCATGGCGACAACCAGCAGGCACCTGCGGAGCGGCGTCATGCGAGAGAGTCCCCGGAGAGGCATTCTTGAGCCACGGTCGATCCGTGGCATCGTCATCGACAATGTACCAGCGGGGTGCAAAGGGCCCGACGCCGGAAGCTCGAAGCTCACCAAGAACCGCTGGCGCCACCGCCGGAGGAATGGCCACCCGAACTGCCGCTCGAGAATCCGCCACTCGAGGAAGAGAAGCCGCCTGAACTCGACCCGCTCGACCAATCGATGGAGGAACTGGTCGGTTCGGGGAGCTGGGGGATGGTCTGTTCGCTGGCTTTTTCCCAGCCGCAGTGGAGGCAGCGTTCGTCGATCCGTTCGAGGCCTTCGCTGACCTGCGTCGGGGCGCGGAGGCGGGAGATCGTCTGCGACTTGGTGACGGCCCGGCAGCGTGGGCATTTGGCGTAGCGGGTGAACAGGACTCCCCACCGCACTTTCTCCACCCCAGGGCAGACCGGGCAGGTCCAGACGTCGTAGTCGACGCTTCCGAGGCTCTCTTCGACCGTCTCACCGCGATCGAGGTGGGCGTCGTCCTTTCCTTCGGAGAGGCGGATCATCGTCGTGCCGCAGTGGGGACAGCTGCGACGGCGGTAGCGATAGAGCGAACGGACTGCGACGATGCCGCCGACGCCAGTGGCAGCGCCTCCGCCGAGGAGGATCATCATCCCCACCGGATCGGAGGGTGTCGCCGGCTGACTTTGGACGCCCGAGGGTGGGATCCACGGCTGAGGTGGCGGAATCGGCGCCGGGAAGGGGGGATCGGTGGTCGGGGTGGGGAGGACCGGAACAGCCGACTCGACGAGGGGTTCGAGAATCGGCTCGGGGCGCCTCTCGATAAGCGAGGCCGAGGTGGAAGCCGGCACAGGCACCATGTCGGCGGCCGCAGGCTGCTCGGCCGAGACACCGACGATGTCGGTGACGGCGCGCGTGGCGCCATCGAGGATGGCCCGGCCGGGGCGACCGGCACGGAAATGAGGCACCATTACCTGGTCCATGATCCGCTGGCTCGCCGCCCGCTGGCCGGGAGAATCGAGGCCGTCGCCAAGGATGATTTCGGAGCGGCGGTCGGAGAGGGCGACGAAGAGGAGGAGGCCGTCGTTACGGACCCCATCGCCCAGTTGCCAGCGATTGAAGAGATCGGTGGCGAACCGGCGGTGGGGCTCGCCGGCCGTGGTCGGGATGACGACGACCATCATGTCGGCGCTCGTCGTCTCGCGAATCGATCGTGCCAGCCGTTCGATCTCGGCGGAATCGGCGGCGGAGAGCGTGCCTGTCTCATCGATGACGCGGGCTTGGGGGCGTGGCCCGGTGACGATCGCCGGCACCTGGGCCCACCCGATATCCGAAAGCATGAGCGACACGACGATCGCGACGAACGTGGCAAGCAGTCGCATGGCGGCCTCACGCTCCGGAAGAGAACAGCGAACTCGAAATCAAGGGTTTGGCGGCAAATCGAAGTCGCCGGTGCGGTCGCGCCACACGCAGTGAATGTGGTTGGCGGGATTCCCCTCGGCGTCGGGCTGAACGTTGCAGAACTCGATCACGAACGACGGGCCTTCGACGAGGTAGTAGTGGCCGATGCCCGGCTCGGTGGCGCCGGCCCAGGCGAAGTGGATCGCGTTCCAACCGCCGTCGGCCTTCTCGATGAGCATCAGGCGTTCCTTGGCAACCTCGTCGGCCATCGCACCACAGTACGTCTCGATGATCCGGCGGAGGAGGGCCTGCTGTTCGGGCTTGAGCTCCGTGGCGGGGATCCCCTTGGCCGGCTCCTTCGGCGACTGTGTCTCGCCGGCGGCACGGATGTCCTTGGGGCACTCGGGGGCGATGATCCCCTTCGCCTTCTGCGTGGCATCGAGGGAGCGGACGAGATCGAAGGCGAGCTGCTCTTCCTGGCCAAGGACACGGAAGCCGGGCTCGGGGAGGCCGGCGAAGCGGGTGCGGACCTCGGCAGGATTGGCTCCGAAGAACTGCGGCGTGCTATCGACGACCTGGCCGTCGCGGACGACGAAGTTGAGCGAGAGGTGATGCCCTTCGACGGAGAGGCCCCAGGTTCCCTTCTCGGCCGGCGTCCCGAAGATCGTGAAGAAGTAGCGATCGGCATCGCGGATGTTCTTGGCGTTCGAGCCTTCCTGAAGGCGGAGCATCTCGTCGAGTTGCATGATCGACCGCGACTTGTCATAGCCGGCCTGGGAGACGGCGGCGCGAAGGAGATCGAAGGCCCCCTGCTGCTGCGACGGCACCATCTCGCGGAGCGGCAGCCCCTTGCGCTCGAACTTCGGGATGAAGTGCCAGCCGACGCGGCCGGCATCCTCCCAGGGCTTGAGGACGCGGGCCTTCTGTTCGGGGGCGAGCGTGGCGAGCCAGACGTTGGCCGCCTGCACCATGGCGCCGCCGGCGGGGACACCGGCGCGGGCGGGAGTCGAAGCCAGGCCGGCGGCGACGGTCGCCATGGAAGCCATGACAACCATGACAACCCTGACAACCCTGACAAACTGGAGCGTGAGGAGCGGGGCAGCGAGGCGGTGAACGGGGCGGAAGGTCATCGACGGCTCCGGGACGGTGTCGGGGGACGGCGCGGGACAGGCCGGGCGCGGCTGTCGGCTCGCACGAGCCCCCCGTCCCGACCCATGAAAGTACCCGCCCACGCCGCCGAACGACACCCCGTCCCCTTCCGATCGACTTCGGCGGCCGGTCTTATCGGCCCGGGGTGAAAGAGAGCGTCGGGCCCCGATTGTCGGCTCACCCGGCCAAATCGGCCCCCGACGCGGCCAGACCGGCGGCTTGAACCATGCCTTGAACCATGTCTTGGACCACGCCTTGGTCGTGCCAGTGGTCGGCCGTACCGCTCTTACCAGGGAAGTCGTCGGCGTAGACCAGTTCGATCCGTCCATCGAGATGCTCCACGATCGCGGAGCAGTGTTCGATCCAGTCACCGCAGTTGTAGTAGTCGATGCCGTCGATGCGGCGCATCGCCGGGACATGGATGTGTCCGCAGATGACTCCCGCGCATCCGAATTGCCTGGTCGTGCGGGCGACGAAGTGCTCGAAGTCGTTGATGAAGTTCACCGCCTGCTTCACCCGTTTCTTGAGCATCGCACTGAACGACCAGTGGGGGTAGCCGAGGCGGCGGCGGACTCGGTTCAACCAGTCATTGACATGAAGGGCGATCGAGTAGGAGCGGTCGCCGAGTTTGTAGACCCACGCGGCATGCTTGGTGAGATGGTCGAAACAGTCGCCATGGATCACCAACAGCCTGCGGCCATCGACGGTGACATGGACGAAGCTGTCGCCAAGTTCCATGTGGCCGAGGGTGTGTGGCCCGAATGGCCGGAGGAATTCGTCATGATTGCCGGTGACATAGAACACGCGCGTGCCTCGTTTGAGCATCCCGAGGACGCGGCGGATGACGTAGCTTGCAGTGTCGTTCCAGAAAAACCCTCGCTTCATCTTCCATCCGTCGACGATGTCGCCGACGAGGTAGAGGCGGTCAGGCTCGAAATGACCGAGGAAATCGAAGAGCCTGTCGGACTGCGAGAAGCGACAACCGAGGTGGACGTCGGATACGAACAGTGCCCTGACCCGCATGGCAGTGGCTCCCGGGAGGAACTTTTTCCCGCAACGTTCCCGCGACGGATTCCCGCAACGGATTCACGCAAGACTACTCGCTCGTTCGACGGCATGACCTGCGGAAAGCGATGTGTTTTCGGTGAGCCGGGCGGCCCCTCACACGATCCTCACTCGTGCCGGTTCGGGTCGCGGTCGTGGTGGGCTTGGTCGATATGGACGTGGACCTTCGGGTGAACGGCGAAATACCGCTCCCATGCCTCGTCGGAGATCCCGGCGCCGTCGAGGTAGAGATTCCACAGGCCGTCGTAGCGGGCGACCCCCTCGAGCCCCACATCGCCGAGCGGCACATCGATGAGGTGGAGCGAGCGGAGGGCGGGGAATTGGAGGAGCGTCATCCCCAGTTCAGCCCCCCCCTCCCCCCCGGGGCACAGCTCGGGGCTCCCCAGCCGCAGGTTCTTGAGTCGGGGAAGTTCGGCGAGCGCCGCAAGGCCCACGAGCGTGCAGCGGGCCTGGGGGAGATTGATGTCGCGGAGGGTGTGGCAGGCGGCAAGGTGCCTGAAGCCTTCGTCGCCGAGGGGCGATTCCCGGAGCACGAGCCGCTCGAGCCGCGGCAGGCGCGACAGCAGGATCGCCTTCGCATCGTCAGCTACTCCCTCTTGGAGGTCGAGGTGCGAAAGCGCCTCGAGGCTGGCGATCGCCTCCCACTCCTCTTCGGTGAGAGCCCGATCGGCCACCCGGATCCGTGACGACGCCCCGGCGCGGACGGCCGCCACCTGCTCGGCAAAGGTGGCCTCGGCGGCGGGCACCGTGGCGGCGGCCGAAAGACAAGACGCCAGGATGACGATCGAACACCATCGTCGGAAAGACATCGAACTTCCGCGGTCCTCACTCACGCCAGGATCTCGCGGATCGGCTTGACATGCTCGACGCCGACGAGTTTCTGATCGAGGCCGCCGAAGAAGTAGGAGAGCCGGTTGGGATCGATGCCGAGGCAGTGGAGCACCGTGGCGTGGAGGCTCTTCACGTGGAAGCCGGTGCGGCCGTCATGCTCGGGCAGAATCGCCGCCGAGCCGAGCTCGTCGGTCTCCCCCACGCTCACGCCCCCCTTGATGCCGCCGCCGGCCATCCACATCGTGAAGCCGTAGGCGTTGTGATCGCGGCCGGTCCCTTCGGCATACTCCGCTGTCGGCTGCCGGCCAAACTCCCCTCCCCAGACGACGAGCGTGCTGTCGAGGAGCCCGGAACGCTTCAGATCCTCGAGGAGCGCCGCGATCGGCTGATCGGTGTTGCCAGCGTGGAAGTTGTGGTTCTTCTCGAGATCCCCGTGGGCATCCCAGTTGTCGTCGTTGTGGGCGCCGCCGGAATAGAGCTGCACGAAGCGCACGCCGCGCTCGACGAGCCGGCGGGCGAGGAGGCAGCGGCGGCCGAAGTCGGCGGTGCGGGGATTGTCGAGGCCATAGAGGGCCTGCGTCTCGGCCGTCTCGCTCACCAAGTCGACCGCTTCCGGGGCATGTTCCTGCATCTTCCAGGCGAGCTCGTAGGAAGCAATCCGGGCGGCAAGCTCCGAGTTGTCGCCGCGCGAAAGCAGATGGGCATTGTTCTCAGCGCGGAGGGCATCGAGAAGCGCCCGCTGGCTCTCGAGCGACATGTCGTCTGGGGGAGCGAGGTCGAGGATCGGCGCCCCCTTCGAGCGGAGGAGCGTCCCCTGATAGGTCGCCGGCATGTAGCCGCTCGACCAATTCTTGGCGCCGGAGATCGGCCCGCCGGTGGGGTCGAGCATGACGACGAAACCGGGGAGGTTTTCGTTGACGCTCCCCAGCCCATAGTTGACCCATGAGCCGAGGCAGGGGGATCCCGACTGGATCTTGCCGGAGTTCATCTGGAGCATCGCCGAGCCGTGGATCGGCGAATCGGCGGTCATCGAATGGAGGAAGGCGATGTCGTCGACGTGCTTCGCGAGATGCGGAAAGAGCGTCGAGACCTGCTTCCCACACTCTCCGTGGGGGGCGAACTTCCACTTCGGCCCCACGACCCTTCCCTGGCTCTTCTCGCCACCGCGCCCCTTCGTCTTCACCTCGATCGTCTGGCCGTCGAGGTCGTAGAGCTTTGGCTTGTAATCGAAGGTGTCGACATGGCTCGGGCCGCCATACATGAACAAGAAGATCACGCTCTTCGCCTTGGGGGCGAAGTCGGGAATCTTCGCGGCCAGCGGATTGGCCCAGGCCTGGACGCCGTCCGCAGCCCGCGTCTGCCCGGCAAAGAAGCCGCCGTCGAGGAGCCCCGAGAGGGCAAGCCCGGTGAACGACGCCCCCGCTTCCCAGAAGAACTCGCGGCGCGTGCGACGGCAGAAGCCGGCGCGGGAATCGTGGTGGTGCGTCATGGGCTTCATCCCCAGTCAGTCGAGGTAGGCGAACTCGTTCGTATTGAGAAGCATGAGACAGAAGAGTTCGAGGGCCCGCCCCGGGCCGACGCCGTCGGTGTCCTCGAGGGTGTCGATGAGGGCCACACCGCGGGCGATTTCGTCGGCGCTCGCATCCCGGACGAGCGTCACCTGATACGCCCGGCGAACCTCGGCAGCGACATCGGCGGCATCGCGGCCACCAGCCTCGCGCTTCACCCGCGCGGCAAGCACCTTCGCCTGCTTTTGGAGAAATTCGCCGTTCATCATCCCCAGGGCCTGCGTCGGCTGCGTCGTCACGAAGCGCACCGGGCAGGCGGAATCGGTGTCGGCCATGTCGAAGTCGGCGAGGATCGGCGTGAGGAGCGATCGCTTCACCTTGATGTAGACGGACCGCCGCGCCTGCTCCTCCTCCGACACCTTCCCCCAGCCGCTTCCCGGCTGCGACTGGCCGGCGAGGATCTCCTTGGGGATGTCGACGGTCACGCCGGGGCCCTCCATCTTGGGATTGAAGGCGGCGCTGGCGACATGGATCGAATCGCGGATCTCCTCGGCCGTGAGTCTCCGCATGTCGAACCGCCACAGGGCATCGTTGAGGGGATCGACGGCGAGGGCCTCGGAATTGGCAGTAGAACTGGCCCGATAGGCGCGCGAGAGCATGATCGTGCGGTGGAGCGACTTCAGCCGCCAGCCGCCGTCGACAAGCTCGGCGGCGAGCCAATCGAGCAGTTCAGGATGCGTGGGGGGATCCCCCATGAGGCCGAAATTGCTCGCCGAGCGGACGATCCCGCGGCCGAAGTGATACTGCCACGCCCGGTTGGCAAGCACCCGCGCCGTGAGCGGATTGGTAGGCGAGGCGATCCACTTCGCCAGCGCCGTCCGCCGGCCACTGCTCTTCGCATCGGCCGCAGGCTGGGGGATCTCCGGAGCCGGCGCGCGGAGGATCGCCGGGAACGCGGGGCCAACCTTGTTCTCGGGCTTCGTCTCGGCGTGCGGATTGCCGCGATAAAGGACGAACGTCTCGGGGGGCACCGGGCCGTGCTCGGAGACGACCAAGGCCTTCTCCACCGGCACCTGCTCGCGTTTGAGGGCCTCGAGGGCCGCGGTCGCCTTCTCCCATGCCTGAAAGCCCTCGGCACCGAGGATCGCCGGCCCCTCCGCTTTGATCGTGGCGGCGAGTTCGGCCGCGGCCTTCCGCCCGCGCGGCTTGGGGAGGGCGGAGAGCGGCCTCGACTCGCCGCCGACGGGTCGCCAAGAGAGCAGGAGCCCCTTGTCGCCTACCGGCCCCTGGAAGTAGTCGACGCGGAACGGGATGCGGCCGGCCTCGAGCTTCACTGTCGCCGTCCGTGCACTCCCCACACCGTGGATGCCGTCGTACTCGAGGACGGTGCTTCCCCCGAGCGCGAGCCGCGAGCCGTCGTCGGAGTCGAGCACGAAGGTGTACTCGCCGGCGGCGGGGACTTTCAGAAATCCTGTGAACACATAGCCAAAGGCGTGCGGCCGCAACGACGGTGCCACACCGATGTCGAGGAGATTCCCCGCCACGTTCCCCTCTTCCTCCGCCTTGAGCTGATCGAAGTCAGGGAGCTTCTCCCAGCTGTCGCGGTAGAAGCGGAAGTGGAGGTCGTCGAGGTCGCTGGCCGCCACGCCGTCGGCGGAGCGCTTCTCATAGTCCTCGCGGAAGCGGTTCTCGAGCGCTGTCACCTCGCTCTGCGTCGCGTCACGGCGTTTGGTGAGATCGATGACGGCCGCGTCGTAAGCAGCCTTCGCTGCCGCGTTCGGAAACAGCGGCCGCTCGATTTGATCGCCGCCATTGCCCATCGGCGTGATATTCATGAAGAACGACAGCAGGCTGTAATAGTCCTTCTGTGGGATCGGGTCGATCTTGTGATCGTGGCAGCGGGCGCAATTGACGGTCAGCCCGAGGAACGTCTGGCCGGTGGTGGCGACGAGATCGTCGAGCCAGTCGTACCGCGCCTGGAGCCGGTCGGCCGGCTCGTCGTCCCAGAGCCCGAGCCGGTGGTAGCCGGTGGCGACCAAATCGTCGGGGGACGGATTGGGGTTCTCGTCGCCGGCAAGTTGCTGAAGCGTAAACCGATCGAACGGCGTGTCGTCATTGAAGGAACGAATGACGTAGTCGCGGTAGCGCCAGGCGTGCGGCTTGTCGCCATCGCGCTCGAAGGAGTTGGTCTCGGCATAGCGCACCAGATCGAGCCAGTGCCGCCCCCACTTCTCGCCGTAATGGGGCGAAGCGAGGAGCCGGTCGACGACGCGCTCCCACGCCCCCGGTGCCTCGTCGGCAAGGAAGGCGTTCATGTCGGCCTCGCTCGGCGGCAGGCCGGTGAGGTCGTAGGTCGCGCGCCGCAGCAGTGTCTGCTTGTCGGCGAGTGCCGGAGCGGTGAGCCCCTTCTTGGCGAGCCCCTCGAGCACGAACGCGTCGATCGCCGTCGGCTCAACGCCGTCGTTGGGGACGGCCGCGGGATCGATCGCCGGCACCGGCGGCCGGCCCGGCGAGCGAAAGGCCCAGTGTTCCTTCCATTCGGCCCCCGCAGCGATCCAATCACGCAGCGACGCCACCTGGGCCGGGGTGAGCCGCGGACCTTCGGGGGGCATTTGCAGATCGGGGTCGGTGGAGACGATCCGCTCGAGGATCAGGCTCGTGTCGGCACCTCCCGGCACGATCGCCCGGCCCCCGGAGGGAAGCTCACTGGTCGCCCCGTCAGCGGAGTCGAGGCGGAGGCCCCCTTCCTGCGTGTCGGGGCCGTGGCAGGAGAGGCAGCGGCGGGCGAGGAGAGGCTGGATGTCGCGGGAAAAGTCGACGGGGTCAGCGGCAGCCAAACGGCCGGCCGATGGAGCGCTCAGGAGCGTAGCCAGGGCGACCATCGCCAGGGCCCACGGATGTCGAACCGGGTGAATCGTCACGGCACCTCCTGCCAAGCGGGGACACTTCATTCTACCCTCTGACTGTGGCCTGGGCGTGGCCGGTTTTCCGGCGGGAGAGTGGGCCTGCGGCGCCGCGAGCCTCCCCCGTTATCATGGCGAAGCCTGTTCCCCGAGTCCCATTCCCCGAACCCAATCAGCTCACCATGACCGTCTCCCCTCCCCCGGACCGTCCTCCGTTCTCCCTCGCCGGCAAGGTCGCCCTCGTCACCGGGTCGTCGACCGGCCTCGGCCTCGCCACTGCCAAGTGCCTGGGGCTCGCCGGTGCCAAGGTGGCGATGAACTACGCCAACAACCAGGGCCGCGCCGAGAAGGCGCTCCATGAGGTCCGCGACGCCGGGGTGACTGCCGATCTCTACCGTGCCGACGTCACCGATTCCGCCGAGATCGACGGGATGTTCATGGGGATCGAGCGGATGCTCGGGGCCGTCGACATCGTTGTCATGAACGCCACGCCTGCCCAGCCGCAAAAGCCGATCGAGGACTACGACTGGGCCTTCTACCAGGAGATGCTCGACTTCTTCGTGAAGAGCCCGTATCTCCTCGCCCGCCGTGCCCTCCCCTCAATGAAGGAGCGCGGCACCGGTCGGCTCATCAATATCACCAGCGAAGTCTTCCTCCTCGGCGTTTCCCCGTTCTCCGCCTACGTCGCCGCCAAGGGGGGCCAGACAGGCTGGTCGCGGAGCATGGCCCGCGAGCTCGCCCCGCACGGCGTCACCGTCAACATGATCGCGCCGGGCTGGATCCCCGTGGAACGCCACGAACACGATCCGCAGGCCGACAAGGATGCCTATCTGGCGACGGTGCCCGCGGCCCGCTGGGGGATCCCGGAGGATGTCGGCTGGGCGGCGGCGTATCTGGCCAGCAACGAAGCGGCCTTCGTGACCGGTCAAACGATCGCCGTCAATGGTGGCAAGACGGTGTGGTGAGAAGGGGAGAATCATGGCCAAGCACCCGCAGCGCCGCGTCGACCGCTCCCGGAGCGTCACGCAACTGTCGATCGGGGAATACCTGATCCGCAGGCTCGGCGACTACTCCCTCCGCCACGTCTTCGGCGTCCCGGGCGACTACGTCCTCGGCTTCTACTCGATGCTCGAGCAAAGCTCGCTCGAGCTGGTCAACTGCACGCGCGAGGACTGCGCCGGCTACGCCGCCGATGCCTACGCCCGGATCAACGGCATCGGCGCCCTGTGTGTCACCTACGGCGTGGGGGGGCTCTCGGTCGTCAACTCGACCGCCGGGGCCTGGGCGGAGAAGAGCCCGGTGGTGGTGATCTCCGGGGCCCCGGGCTTGAGCGAGCGAAGCGATCGGCCGCTCCTCCACCACTGCGTCCGCGAGTGGTCGACGCAGTTTGAGGTCTTCGAGAAAGTCACCGCGGCCTGTGCTTCGATCACCGATCCCGACACCGCCTTCCGCGAGATCGACCGAGTCCTCGACGTCTGCTTCCGGCAGAAGCGCCCGGTCTACATCGAGCTGCCGCGTGACATGGTCGACGTCGTGCCCGATTCGATCCGCCCCTACGCCGCCCCGCCGCGCGTCAGCGATCCGGCGGCGCTGGCCGAGGCGGTCCGCGAGGCGGTCGAGCGGATCGAGCAGGCACAGGCGCCGGTGATCATCGCCGGCGTCGAGCTGCAGCGCTTCGGACTTCAGGCCGACACGATCGCGCTGGCCGAGACAGCAGGGATCGCGGTCGCTTCGACACTCCTCGGCAAGAGCGTCGTCAGTGAGGTCCATCCGCTCTACATCGGCCTCTACGAAGGGGGGATGGGGCGCCGCGAGGTGACGGAGTTCGTCGAGTCGAGCGACTGCCGGATCCTCCTCGGCACGATCCTCACCGACATCGATCTCGGCATCTTCACCGCCAATCTCGACCCACGGCGGACGATCCACGCCACGAGCGAAGACCTGCGGATCAGCCACCACCACTTCCGCGGCGTGCTCCTCGAGGACTTCATCCGCGAGCTGGCTGCGGCGAAACCAAAAGCCGCCCGACGCGTGCTTCCCCCCGGCCCGGCCGAGGTCGCCGGCACGTACGAGCTCCGCGCCGAGGCGCCGCTGACGATCTCCCGGCTCATCCACCGGCTCGACGGGAGCATCGGAGACGGCACGATCGTGATCGCCGACGTCGGCGACTCCCTCTTCGCCTCGAGTGAGCTGGTGATCCGCGGCCAGACCGAATACGTCTCCCCCGCCTACTACACCTCGATGGGCTTCGGCGTCCCGGCCACGCTCGGCTGCCGTTGCGCCCGCCCCGACTCGAAGATCGTCACCCTCGTCGGCGACGGTGCGTTCCAAATGACCGGCATGGAACTTTCCTCGCTCGTCGGCAGGCGGCTTTCCGCCACGATCATCATCCTCGACAACGCCGGCTACGGCACCGAGCGGGTGATCCGCGACGGGCCCTTCAACGACATCAACCCGTGGCGCTACGAGAAGCTCCCCGAGGTGCTCGGCGGGGGCACCGGCTACGAGGCCCACACCGAGGGGGATTTTGACCGGGCGCTGACGGCAGCCCTGGCCGACACCTCGGGGATCAGCGTGATCCGGGCTCATCTGGCCCGCGACGACTTCAGCACCACCGTCCGCCGCCTCGGCGAGAGCCTGTCGAAGAAGCTCCGCGATTGACGCTCTGCCGTCTTGGCGTGATCCTCGTTACGCCGACCGTATCGCTATCATGGTCGGTTTCCCGTCATGCCCAGCGGCGCGGGTGGCTCGACCTCCGAGGTGAATCGACATGCTGCAAGGATCCGACGTCTTCCGCGGCTGCATGCCGGCGCTGATGACCCCCTGCCGACCCGACCGCTCCCTCGATCACGAGGAGCTCGTACGTACTGCGCAGAGGCTCATCGCCGAGGGGATGAGCGCGGTCGTCTACTGCGGCTCGATGGGCGACTGGCCGCTGCTCACCGACGAGGACCGGCAGACGGGCGTCCGCCTCCTCGTCGAAGCGGGGATCCCGGTCGTCGTCGGCACGGGCGCTCAAAACCCGCGGATCGCTGCCGCCCATGCAGCCCACGCCCGCAAGGTGGGGGCCGTGGGACTGATGGTCATCCCCCGCCTGCTCTCGCGCGGGAGCGCCTCTGCGGCGCAGAAGGCCCACTTCGCCGAGGTGCTCACGGCCGGCGGCGATCTCCCCGCGGTGATCTACAACAGCCCCTACTACGGCTTCCAGACCCGCGCCGATCTCTTTGCCGACCTGCGACGACACCACAAGAACCTCGTCGGGTTCAAGGAGTTTGGCGGCGCCGAGTCGCTCAGCTACGCCGCCGGCTTCATCACCTCGGGTGATCCCGACCTCGCCCTCATGGTGGGCGTCGACACGCAGGTCTTCCACGGCTTCGTCCGCTGCGGCGCTGTCGGCGCGATCACCGGGATCGGCAACGCCCTGCCTGGGCCGGTGCTGCGGCTGGTGGCGCTGTGCCAGCGCGCCGCCGCCGGTGACGTCGAGGCCCGCCGCCTCGCCCTCGAGCTCGACGAGGCCCTCCGCGTCCTCTCCACCTTCGACGAAGGGCCCGATCTCGTCCTTCACTACAAGGCGCTGATGGTGCTCGAGGGGCACGCCGCCTACGAGCATCACATCAACCCCAGCGACGCCCTCTCCCCAACCCAGCGGGCCTACACGCACGCGCAGTGGAGATTGTTTCGGGAGTGGTGGAAGGCCTGGCCGGGAGCGCAGGGATGAACGGTTGCTTCAACGCGATCCGCGTCGTGGATTCACACACCGAGGGGGAGCCGACGCGCGTCGTCATCGAGGGCGGCCCCGATCTCGGCCCGGGCTCCCTCGCCGATAGGCTCGAGCGTTTCCGCGCGGCGCACGACGACTTCCGCCGTAGTGTGATCCTCGAGCCGCGCGGCTCCGACGCGCTCGTCGGGGCGCTCCTCGTGGAACCTTTCGACCGCACTTGCGCCGCCGGCGTGATCTTCTTCAACAACGCGGGCTTCCTTGGCATGTGTGGCCACGGAACGATCGGTGTGGCGGTGACGCTCGCGCATCTGGGGCGGATCGGCCTTGGCCGCCACCGCCTCGAAACCCCCGTCGGCACCGTGGGGATCGATCTCCTCGACGCCCACGAAGTGGCGATCGACAATGTCCCCTCCTGGCGCCACCGGGCCGGGGTGAGCCTCGACGTCGAGGGGCTCGGGAGCATCGTCGGCGACGTCGCCTGGGGGGGGAACTGGTTCTTCCTCGCCAAGGCGGCCCCCTGCGAGCTCATTGCCGGTAACATCGACCGGCTCACCGCCGCGGCCGAGGCGGTCCGCCGCGAGCTTGTCCGCAATCGAATCACCGGCGCGGACGGCGCGGAGGTCGACCACATCGAGTTCTTCGCGTCGCCTCAGGCGGCCGATGCCGACAGCCGCAACTTCGTCCTTTGCCCCGGGGGTGCGTTCGACCGCTCCCCCTGCGGCACCGGCACGAGTGCCAAAATCGCCTGCTTGGCGGCCGATGGAAAGCTCGCGCCGGGGGAGACCTGGGTGCAGGAGAGCATCATCGGCAGCCGCTTCACGGCGAGCTACCGCCGCGGCGACGGTGGGGCAGTCATCCCCACGATCCGCGGGCGCGCCTATGTTTGCGGTGAGGCCACCCTCATCCGCCAGCCGGGCGACCCGTTCGCCACCGGGATCGTCCTCGGGACGACGCCATGACTCGCGACGCCGCCCCCTCCATGAACGCCCCAGAGGATTCCCGCCGCCCCGACGTGATCGTCGTCGGCGCTGGCGTGATCGGGGTGGCGTGCGCCCATTACCTCTCTGCAGCGGGACTGCGGGTGACGGTGATCGATCAGGGGACGATCGGTGCCGCCTGCTCCGGTGGCAACTGTGGCTACATCTGTCCGAGCCATGTCCTGCCGCTCACCGAGCCGGGCGCCTTCGGCGTGGCGTTCAAGTCGCTGTTCACTCCCAACGCTCCGTTCCGGGTCAAGCCGCGGCTCGATCCGGCCCTTGTCAAATGGATGTGGCAATTCGCTCGTCGCTGCACCCACAAGCAGGTCCTCGAGGTCGGCGTCCACCTCAAGGGGATCCTCGACGCCTCGATCGCAGAATACCGGCGGCTGGTCCGCGACGAGGGGCTCGACTGTGAGTGGCAGGAGACGGGGCTGCTCTATGTCTTGCGGACGGATCGGGGGATGCGGGCCTTCGCGGAGACCGACAAACTCCTCTCCGAGCATTTCGGTGTCCCCGCGGTGCGCCTCGATGGGGCGGCCCTGCCGGCCTTCGATCCGGCGCTCAAATCAGGCCTCGCCGGCGCGTATCACTATCCCGGCGATGCCTCCCTCCGCCCCGATCGACTGATGGCGAGCTGGTCGCAGCGGCTTGTCACGCGCGGTGTCCGCTTCATCGAGCACTGCCGGCTCGAGGGGGTGGAGCGATCGGGGGGACGGGTGACGGCGCTTGCCACCTCGCAAGGATCGCTCGCTGCCGATCGCTACGTCTTCGCCCTCGGCGGCTGGAGCCCGCGGATCGCCAAGGAGCTCGAATGCCCGATCCCGATCGAACAGGGAAAGGGCTATTCGGTGACGATGCACCGCCCCGATCCCTGCCCGGTTCATCCGATGCTCTTCCCCGAGCACCGCATCGGCGTATCGCCGTTCGCCGATGGCTACCGGCTCGGCTCGATGATGGAGTTTGCCGGCTACGACACGTCGATCCCCGCCAGACGGATCCAACAGTTGCACGACTCGGCCAAGCCCTATCTCGTAGCGCCGTCGGGCGCAGGGCCTGAGGAGACCTGGTACGGCTGGCGGCCGATGACCTGGGACAGCCTGCCGATCATCGGGCCGACGCCGCGCCTCGCCAACGCCTTCCTCGCCACCGGCCACAACATGCTGGGAATGAGCCTGGCGACAGCGACGGGAAAGCTCGTCGCCGAGATCATGGCGGGCCTACCCCCTCATCTCGATCCCGCTCCCTTCTCGCCGCGCCGGTTCCTCTGAAGCGGGCCGCCGCAGGAGGGTCCGGCCGATCCGGTCACCCGTCAAGGGACGGCGGGATTGCCGAGCCCAAGTTCTTCAAACAGCCTCTCGAAGAGCGGTGCGAGACGCCGGCCGCCCGCACCCGAGAGATGGGAGGAGTCCCCGTACAGGGCTTCGCCGCCGAGTTCTGCCACCCAATTTCCGCTGGAGTCAGTCATGATCTCGCGAGGGTCGAGGATGACGGCCCGGTTCCCGGCAACGCGACGGATGATGTCGTTGGCGAGTCGATTTTGGACCTGGTACTCACGGTCGGACACCACGAGATCGGCGGTTCCGAGACCGAAGATCGCCCTCCGGGCCAGGACCTCTGGGACGGGCATTGGGTGCGACGGCACATCGAGCATGAGACACACCGGAATTCCTGCCGACGTGATGGCATCGACTGTCTCCCGAAGGCACTGCTCGAAGTCGTCTCTGCCGGCAATGTTCTTCCAGTGGGACCCCAGAACGACAAGTCGTACGCGCCGCTCGAAAATCGTCTTCAAGACGGCACGGTTGAAGCGAGGACCCTCGGCGCCGAGCCCGTACCGGCTGCCGTGAACTATGAAACCGAGCAGAGGAGGAGTAGCGCTGTACGTCGCCTGAATGCCGCTGATCCCGAAGTTCCTGCAGGCGGCATCAACTCCCGGAACGATCATCATCGCGTGACTGTCGCCCCACACCATCACGCAGTCGCGCCCTTCGCTGATGCCAAAGCTCGGAAAATCACCCCGCTCGGCGGCATCGACCGACACTTGTTGGCGGAACGGTCGATCGGTGCGCGCCGCAAAGTAGCCGAGCGTTCTCGGGGTGAAGCGGCCCGGAACCCCCTGTGAGGCGATGATCGCACTCGCCACCGTCAGGATCAGGCCCGACGTCGCCACGAACAGCTTCGCAGAGAATCGTCTTGAATTGAACGATGATCCTCGACGGACTGGCTCCTCGACCCATCGCCAGGACAATGCCGCGGCCCCCAGACCGAGGAGTATCAGTCCGGCGGCGAACGGCCACGGCAGGCGGATGCCGATGAGGTTTCTGGCCAGTGCCAACAACGGCCAGTGCCAGAGATAGATCGAATAAGAGAGGAGCCCGATTCCCACCATCGGACGCGACGAGAGGAAGCGACCGACCATTGTATTGCCGGCCTGACCACCATAGATGACAAGTGCCGCACCGAGACACGGCGGGAGTGCCCCTAATCCGGGGAAGCGGGTCTGCGTGTCGTAGAGGAAGGCTGGGATCAGGATCATGGCCAATCCAACCGCCACCTCCGCCTCGGTCGACGGCGTCGGCCGACGCCTTGGCAGGAGGCTGACGATCCCACCGAGAAGAAGCTCCCAGGCGCGAAACGGAAGCAGATAGTAAACAGCCGACGCGCGGGTCGGAAGGAAATACTCAGCCAACACCAAGGACATGGCAGCGAAGGCGGAAAGGACGAAAAAAAGCGTGCGGCGGGAACACTTCCCCAGAATGATCAGGAGGAAGGGATAGAGGAGGTAGAACTGCTCCTCGACCGCGAGCGACCACATGTGGAGGAACGGTTTTAACTCCGCTTCGGTGCTGAAATAGTTGATCGTTCGCCAGTACCAGACATTGGCCACCATCGCCGTCTGTGCAACAGCCGATCTGGCGAGATCGACCCAGGCATCCGGGGAGAGCCAAAAGCTGCCGAGCACGAGTGTTGCGAGCGTCATGACGCACACAGCAGGGATGATCCTCCGCACCCGCCTCGCGAAGAACTCCACCAAGTCGAACCTGCCCGCAGCCTGCTGCTTCAGGATCAATGAGGTGATCAGATATCCCGAAATCACGAAGAACACATCGACGCCGACGAAACCCCCCGTCATACCCAGACCGGCGTGAAAGAGGACGACGATGATGACAGACAGGGCCCGCAGCCCGTCGATATCAGGGCGGTACGAATCGGTGGGCCTCAAAGTGGCATCCTCAAGCGGGCTGTTCAGAACCCGACTCTCGCGGCATCTTCGGGGGTGGTGAACCTTCGCCGAGGATAGCCCCAACCACCGCCTAGCCGCCAGAGGCTGACGAGTCGTGACGGGATAGAACGAACCCCCGGTGGGGGACGCACCGGACCCGTCCACTGCTCACACGTCGTAGTAGAGGCAAAACTCATACGGATGGGGCCGGAGGCGCATCGGGGCGATCTCCTCCTCGCGCTTGTGCTTGACCCAATGCTCGAGGACATCGGGGGTGAAGACGTCACCGCGGAGGAGGAAGTCGTGGTCGGCCTCGAGGGCCGCAAGCGCCTCCTCGAGCGACTCCGGTGCCCGCGGCACCTTCTTGAACTCCTCCGCCGGGAGGTCATAGATGTCGCGGTCGAGCGGCTCGCCGGGATGGAGCTTGTTTTGGATGCCGTCGATCGCCGCCAAGAGGATCGCCGAGAAGGCGAAGTAGGGATTGCAGGTCGGATCGGGGCAGCGAAACTCGACCCGCTTCGTGCGCGGATTGGTCGAGTACATCGGGATCCGGCAGGCCGCGGAACGGTTGCGCTGCGAGTAGGCGAGGTTCACCGGCGCCTCGTAGCCGGGGACGAGTCGCTTATAGCTGTTTGTCGTCGGGTTGGTTAGGGCGAGGAGCGCCGGCGCGTGGCGGAGGATGCCGCCGATGGCAAGCAACGCCATCTCGGAGAGCCCGGCATACCCGGTGCCAGCGAAGAGCGGCTGGCCGTCGCGCCACAGCGAAAGGTGGACGTGCATTCCTGAGCCGTTGTCACCATGGATCGGCTTCGGCATGAACGTCGCCGTCTTGCCGTGACGGCGGGCGACGTTCTTGACGATGTATTTGTAAAGGCAGACCTGATCGGCCATCCGCACCAGTTCCTGGTAACGCATGTCGATCTCGCACTGCCCCGCCGTGGCCACCTCGTGGTGCTGGGCCTCGACATCGATCCCTGAATGGATCATCGCCTGCATCATCTCGTTGCGCAGGTCCATCATCTGGTCACCGGGGGGGAGGGGGCAGTTGCCCTCCTTGAAGCGGAGCTTGCCGCCGAGATTCGGCCCCTCCTTCCGCCCCCGGTTCCATTCCGCCTCCGAGGAATCGACGTGGTAGTAACCTTCGTGGGCGTTTTGATCGAAGCGGACATCGTCGAAAACGAAGAACTCCGCCTCCGGGCCGATGAAGCAGGTGTCGGCGATCCCGGTGCTGCGGAGGTAGTTGACCGCCTTGCGGGCGACGTAGCGCGGGTCGCGGGAGTAGTCCTCGCGGGTGATCGGATCCTGGATGTTGCAGATCATCGACAGGGTGGGGAGGGCCGTGAAGGGATCGACGACCGCCGTGTCGGGCTGGGGGACGAGGAGCATGTCGCTCTCATCGACCCGCTGCCAGCCGCGGAGGCTCGAGCCGTCGAAGCCGAGGCCGTCGCCGAACGTATCCTCCTCGAGCTTGCCGACCGGAATCGTGAGGTGCTGCCAGGCGCCGAGAAAGTCGGCAAACCGCAGATCGACCGCCTTGACCTCCTTCTCACGGCACATCGCCAGCACTTCACGGGGCTTCATGGGGGGGAGGTTCCTGGGGCGGGATTCGGGATGAACGAAGGGCATCGGACCGATCGGGGCTCCCCCGGTCGGGGCATCGGACGGCCCCATCATACGCAGGCCGGCGGCGGGCGGCGGAATCGGCCCTCGCTGCGGAAACATGCGGTTCATCGAAACCGAATGGGCGTCTACTATGGTGGGATAAACTGATTGCCCGCATCCGCCCGGAGGTGCCCCTTGACCATCGCCCCCACACGCCACGTTCGGATTCCCTTGTTGTGGGCTCCCCTGTTTTGGGTTCCCCTGGGGCTCGTTCTGGCAGCCGGGCTGTTCGGGGGCGGTCCCGCCCGCGCCGAGGACGTCCCGGGGGTCGATCGACTCGTGGGAACGCGGGTCGGCGACTTCCGACTCACAAACGTCGTCACCGGCGACGAGACCTGGTTCTACGGGCTCGCCATGGGGAACCGTCTCTTCGGCCAGCTCCTCGGGATGCGCCAGGTGAAAGCCGCCGTGCTCGTCTTCGTCTCCCCCGGCTGCCCGCTCGGCGACAAATATCTCCCGCGCCTCGCCGAACTCGCCAAGGCCTACGAGGCGAAGGGCGTCCTGTTCTTCGGCGTCGCCTCGGGGGCGGGCGACACGGCGGAGGAACTCAAGGCCTGGGCCGCCGAGCAGCAGGTGGCGATCCCGATCCTCCACGACGTCGGCAACAAACTTGCCGACGCGGTCATGGTGGAGCGATCGAACGAGGCGATCCTCGTCGATCTCCGCGGCACGATGCGCTACCGCGGCGCCATCGACGATCAGTACGGCTACGACGTCTCGCTCCCCGAGCCGCGCCACACCTGGCTCGTCGATGCGATCGACGCTGTCCTCGACGGCAACTCGAAGCAGATCGATCCCCGTGCCACACCCGTTCAGGGATGCCGGCTCACAAAGGTGGCGCCGGAAAAGTCGAAGCTCGCCGATCTCGAACGAGTGCGGCCGACGAGCTCTGTGATCGCCGCTTGGCTCGACGAGCACGACCCCGCCCCACCGATCGCCGGGCCAGTCACCTGGACGAGCGACGTGGCCGCGATTCTCCAGTCAAAGTGCCAATCATGCCACCGGCCCGGTCAGGTTGGCAGCTTCTCGCTCCTCTCCTACGACGACGCCTACGCCCACTCGGCGATGCTCGGCGAGGTCGTGGAAAATCGGCGCATGCCCCCCTGGCATGCCGACCCCCGTCATGGCGAGTTCGTCAATGACCGGCGCCTCGCGGCCGCCGAGCGTGCCAAGCTCCTCAAGTGGGTGGCCGACGGGGCGCCGCGCGGCGAAGGGGACGAACCGGCGCCACGGACCTTCCCGGAGGGCTGGACGATCGGCACTCCCGATCTCGTCTTCGAGATCCCCGAGCCGACGATCATTCCCGCTCAGGGAACGATGCCCTACGTGAACATCGCGGTGCCGACGAACTTCACCGAAGACATGTGGGTGCAGGCGGCCGAGGCGGTCCCCGGCGATCACGGCATCGTCCATCACATCATCGTCTACGTCGACGCGCCGGGGCAGCGGCGTGGGCGCGGTCCCGATGGCTTCGGCCACCTCTGCGGCTACGCCCCCGGTGACATGCCGAGCGTCTACCCGGAAGGCACCGCAAAGCGGATCCCTGCCGGCAGCACGCTCCGCTTCCAAATCCACTACACCCCCAACGGCCGGGCCACGACCGACCGCTCGAAGGTCGGCCTGATCCTCGCCAAGGAGCCGCCGAAGCGCGAGGCACTGACCGTCGGCATCGCCAATCCAAGATTCGTGATTCCGGCCGGGGCGAGCGCCCATCCGGTGCAGTCCGAAGTGCCGGTCAAGCGGCCGACGCGCCTCCTCTCTTTCATGCCCCACATGCACCTGCGGGGCAAGGCCTTCCGCTACACCCTCATGCAACCGGGCCGGGACGCGGAGGTCCTCCTTGATGTCCCCGCCTTCGACTTCGGCTGGCAGAGCTATTACATGCTCTCCGAGTCGCGCGATCTCGAGCCCGGATCACGGATCGTCTGCGATGCGCTCTTCGACAACTCCTCCGCCAATCTCGCCAATCCCGACCCGACGCAGAACGTCATGTGGGGGGAGCAGACCTGGGAAGAGATGATGATCGGCTATATCGACGTCGATTTCGCCCGCGACGATGCCGGCAGCGACGCTGACTGAGCGAGTGCGGGCCCTGATTCGAAGTCTTGCGGCGCTTCGGGGTAGCCCACGCCCCGTCGCCGGACGCTCGCTTCGGCCTTCCTTGGCCTTCGCTCGCTGCATGCCGCCTGCGCTCCGCCTTCCATGGCTCCGCTTGCCGTCAAGCCCGGCTCCCGGGGCATGGCCTACCCCTCGCCAAATCCTGGCGCCGGGGAGTTGTGGCAACGACGTTTTCTCTTGAATCCGTAGATCTCCGTCGGGAAACGCCTGCGGCTCGGGATGTATGATTTCCGGAGCCCGCTGTCGCCCTCCGGATCCTTTCGCCCATGACGCCTCCCCGCCACGCCAACGCCGCACTGCTGGCCATGGCGCTGGCGTGCGCCGCGATCACCGGCCGGCCGGTATCCGCAGCCGATGCCGCCACGTGGAGCACAGATCTCAAGCGCGTGTTTGCCGACCGCTGCTTCGCCTGCCACGGGGCCCTGGCGCAGCAGGGAGGCCTGCGGCTCGACACCGCGGCGGGGCTCCTGGCCGGGGGTGATGCCGGCCCCGTCGTCGTCCCTGGCGACCCGGCGGCCGGAACGCTCGTCGCGCGGATCGTCCATGCCGACCCGGCCGAGCGCATGCCGCCGGAAGGGGAAGGGGAGCCCCTTTCGCCAGAGCAGATCGAAACCTTGAAAGCCTGGATCGCCGCCGGCTGCCCAACGCCGGCTAACGAGGTCCCGGAGGCCGACCCACGCGAGCATTGGGCTTTCCAGCCGCGCGTCCGCCCCGCGGTGCCGGAGGTCGCCGCCACGAAGCGCGTCCGGAATCCGATCGATGCGTTCCTTGAGGCAGCGCGCGAGCGGACGGGGATCGCCCCCCAGCCTGAAGCTTCTCGAGAGGTTCTCATCCGTCGCCTCCATGTCGATCTCCTCGGCCTCCCCCCGCAGCCGGAGGAGCTCGCGGCGATCCTCGCTGCCGATTCCCCCGATTGGTACGAGACCCTCGTCGATCGACTCCTCGCCGATCCCCGCCATGGCGAGCGCTGGGGGCGTCACTGGATGGACGTGTGGCGCTACGCCGATTGGTGGGGCCTGGGGGATCAGCTCCGCAACAGTCAGAAGCACATCTGGCACTGGCGCGACTGGATCGTGGAATCGCTCAACGCCGACACCGGCTACGACGAGATGGTGCGGCTGATGCTCGCCGCCGACGAGATCGCCCCCGACGATCTCCCCAAGCTGCGGGCCACCGGGTTCCTCGCCCGCAACTGGTTTCTCTTCAACCGCACCCCATGGATGGACGAGACGGTCGAGCACGTCGCCAAGGGATTCGTCGGGCTCTCGCTCAACTGCGCTAAGTGCCACGACCATAAATACGATCCGCTCCGCCAGGAAGACTATTACGCGATGCGAGCCTTCTTCGAGCCGCTCCACGCCCGGCTCGACGTCCTTCCGGGTGAGCCCGATCTCGAGCGCGACGGGATCCCGCGCGTGTTCGACGGTGTCCCCGACGTGCCGACGTTCCTGTTCGTCCGCGGCGAGGACACGAAGCCCGACACGTCGCGGCCGATCCTTCCCGGCGTCGCCGCCGTGTTCGATTTCGCTTCCGTAGAGGTCCGCCCCGTAGCGCTCCCAAAGACCGAATCGCAGCCGGCCAGACGTCCGTGGGTGATCGACGCCCACACGGCCGCCGCCGGCCGCCGCCTCGAAGCGGCCCGGGCCGCCCGCGATGCCGCCCCTTCGCCGGGGAGCGAGCAGGGGGTGGCGGTGGCAGCGGCCGATCTGGCGGCGGTGGAGCGGCGTGGCGCCGCGATGCGGGCTGGATGGACCGCCGAGGATCTGGCCGGGGCTGCTACCGACGAGGTGCTCGCCCGTGCCGCCACCGCAGCCGCCCGGGAAGCCGTCCGGGCCGAACGCACGCTCGTCGCCGCGCGGGCCAAGGCCGGGCTTCTCGACGCCGAAGCGAAGCTCGCTACCGCGGCAGCCGAGGCGCAGGCCGCTGCCGAGAAGACCGTCGCCGACGCCAGGACGGCCCTTGAGCAAGCAGAAAGAAGTGCGGCCGAGCCGGGGGAGGCCTTCACGCCTCTCCTCGGCGCCCGCTGGACGCCGACCCGGTTTCGCAACTCGAGCGGCGACGATCCGGCCATTCCTTTCCCCACGACGAGCACTGGCAGACGTTCGGCGCTCGCCGCCTGGATCACCGCCCCGGGTAATCCACTCACCGCGCGCGTGGCTGCCAATCATCTCTGGGCCCGCCACATGGGGAGGGCGCTGGTGCCGACGGTGTTCGACTTCGGCCGCAAGGGCACCCCTCCCGATCACCCTGAGCTTCTCGACTGGCTGGCGAGCGAATTGGTGGAGGGCTCTGTGCCTGGCCCGCACCAACATGCCTGGAGCATGAAGCGGCTCCACCGGCTGATCGTGACCTCGGCCGCCTATCGACTCCAATCGTCGACCGCCGGGAATACCGAGGGAGTGCGACTCGATCCCGACAACCGCACGTGGTGGCGACGGGAGCCGATCCGGCTGGAATCGGAGGCCGTCCGCGACAGCATCCTCGCGCTCGCGGGCACGCTCGACACCCGGCTCGGCGGAGCGCCCGTGGCGGCGGCCGAACAGCCGGCGTCAACGCGGCGCAGTCTTTATTTTCAGCACACCGATCCCGACCGAAATCCGTTCCTCACCACCTTCGACGGCGCTGGCGTGAAGGAGTGTTACGAGCGCGAGCAGAGCATCGTGCCGCAGCAGGCGTTGGCGCTTGCCAATGCCGGATTCGTCCACGATGCCGCCTCCCGGATCGCGGCCCGGATCGCCCCCGCCGGCACGCCCGTCGACGAGGCCGCGTTTATCGATCGGGCCTTCCGCACGGTCCTTGCCCGACCGGCGAGCGCCGTCGAATCGGAGGCGTGCGTGGCAGCGCTCGCCCAGTGGCGGAGCCTCGAGCCAGTCCCCGCCGATGGCTCAGTGGAGCCGGCCCGGATCCACCTTGTTTGGGCGCTCCTCAACCACACCGACTTCGTCACGCTGAGGTAGCCGCCATGCGCCCCTCGAACACCGTCGTCATTCCACCGCGCCGGGCCTTCCTCGCCGACGTCGGCCTCGGCTTCACCGGACTGGCGCTCGGCGCGATGTTCGCCCGCGATGGCGTCGGCTCGCCGGCGGCCTGGGTGCCCCCCGACGGCAGGCCCCACTTCGCCCCGAAGGCGAAGAGCGTCATCTGGCTGTTCATGAACGGCGGCGTCAGCCATCTCGAGAGCTTCGATTTCAAGCCCGAGATCACGAAGCACGCTGGCAAGACGATCGCCGAGACCCCCTACGCCGACGTCCAGAATCCGGCCAAGCTCGCCCTCGAACGGGCCCCCGTCCCCGATGCCAACGGCCTCCAGCGGAACGTCCTGTTTCCCCTTCAGACCGGCTTCCGTCGCCATGGCCAGAGCGGCATGGAGATCAGCGACCTCTTCCCCCACACCGCCCGGAATGCCGACCGGATCGCCGTCGTCCGCTCGATGTGGACCACCGACTCCAACCACGGCGCGCAGACGCAGTTCCACACCGGCCGCCACATGCTCGACCCGGCCCAGCCGACGCTCGGCGGCTGGGTGCACTACGGCCTCGGGTCGATCAACGACGATCTGCCCCAGTTCATCTCGATCGGCTTCCGGGAATACTGGAATCGCAAAGACGGCCTCTACCTCGGCCCCTCCCACGACGCTGTGCCGCTGCGGATCGATCCGGCCAACCCGCTCGACTTCGGCCGGCCCGAGCGGCCGTTTTCACCCAAGGCCCAATCGATCGGCTTCGAT